>Ga0315315_10006305_pt1 | contig 10961 bp, 11 predicted proteins | sample M140m3416metaG_FD_203699 | JGI IMG/M metagenome (GOLD analysis project Ga0315315, IMG submission 203699) | Ammonia-oxidizing marine archaeal communities from Monterey Bay, California, United States - M1 40m 3416 | ecosystem: Environmental > Aquatic > Marine > Intertidal zone | place: USA... | reverse complement strand
AATACCGATGAAGGTAAAGGAGAGTACAAATCAGGTAAAGTATGGGGAAAGAAAGAAGTAGATGCAGCAATCAAACATGCAATGGCAAGTATATAATTCAATTAAAAAAATAGAAAAACAAAAAAAACCAGAAAACCGTATAGTGGAGATTAGACGTAGTAAGAGATTAGACGTGGGACCTTGAAATTCCTTCAAGCTTTTTTTTTAAAAGAAAACAATGCTAATTTAAAGTTTTATTAGCGAGGTCGTCATGATTGAAAAACCTTGACCTAAGGTCATGTTTAAAAAAAACATTGGCCTTTTGTCCGTCAGACGTGGGTGGGTAAGCTGATGATAGAGCAATAGTATCGTTTGTAAATTCCTTCAAAGACTTAATAAAATTATTAAGTAATGTTATAAATTAACAACCGCTTTTATAACGAGGTCGTCTATGAAAAGAATTCCCCGTCATTGACAAGTAGACGTGGGTGGGTACGCTGATGATAGAGCAATAGTATCGTTTGCAAATTCCTTCAAAGACTTAATAAAATTATTAAGTAATGTTATAAATTAACAACCGCTTTTATAACGAGGTCGTCTATGAAAAGAATTCCCCGTCATTGACAAGTAGACGTGGGTGGCTCTAGGGACAAGGAGCAAGGATCGAGGATTGGGGATTGGGGATTGAGGATTGGGGATTGGGGATTGAGAATTGGGGATTTTCAAATCAAATACCCCTTAGATTGGTCGAAAGATTATAATTGAAGAATAATGATAGCTAACAAAGATTTAGAATTGTTATCTAGGATTTGAAGATTTTCAAATAAAATACCCTTTAGATTGGTCGAAAGAATAGACGTGAGGAATACGAAAAAAGTAGAATTTCTCAAACCCAAAAAATTAATTTTAAAACAAAAACAAGAATGGCAAGTTTAGCAACACAAGAAACAAAAATAGATTTAGGCAATAACGATATCGTTATCGATATCGATTATAAAGATATAGATACCTATGCTTCGAAGAAAGCAGCTTCTTTTGGAAGGAAAGGAAACTTTCAAGGTATAGATGATAAAGGAGAAAAAATAGAACCTTCAGGTTCTGGAAAGAACGAAGGTTTGTTCACTTTGAAGGATGTAAGAAAGTGTCCTAATGTCCAGAAATGGATTAAGAAAACAAAAGCAGATGGAAAGAAAGAAGCAAAGGTAGTTAGTAAATTTAGTAGTAAGACCGCGGAAAAGCTTTTCAAAGAAAAGTTTCCGGAAATGGATGAAAAAGATTTCCAAGGTAATAGAACAGGTAAAAGAAGTAAAGGTAGTATTACTTGTAAAGATATCAAAGATTTCTTAAAATCAAGTGAAGTTCCAGCTGTTGTAACAGATGATAAAAAGTTTACAACTAAGAAAATGAAAGAAAGAATAGATGTTTTAGGAACAGTATTAAAAGCTGCAGCGAAACAGTATTTGAATAGTGACAATGGTAAAGGAGAGTACAAAGGTAATAAAGTATGGGGAAAGAAAGAAGTAGATGCAGCAATCAAATATGCAATGGAGAGTATATAATTTAATAAAAAATAGAAAAACAAAAAAACAAATAAAAAAATAGAAAATAAAAAAAAACAGAAAACCGTATAGTGGAGATTAGACGTGAGTAGGAGAATAGACAAAGGTCCTTGGAAATTCCTCCAAGCTTTTAAATAGGATTTATATCGCTGAGTTTGTCCTTCGATTAGTAAAAAAAGTTTTTTTTTGAAAATCACTGGGCAATGTAAAATGTAATCTTGCTGTAATCTATTTAAGATAATGTGCATTTATACGGGGTCGTCTACAACAAAATTCCTGAGTCTGTATTCAACAATTGAGACTGGTAGACGAAAACAATGCGTGAGAGAATAGACGTGAGGGATATCGAAAAAAGTAGTAATTCCTCAAAAGCAAACCAAAGACTACAATATGACATCAATTTTAACACAAAACGAACCAATAGATAGCTGGGAGGACTTCTCATCGGATGATGAAGTAGAAGACTTAGTAGAAGAAGAAGTTTCTAAAGAAGTTGTTGACCCAAATAAAGAAAAAAGAGAATCTACAGAAAAAGCAATTAGAAATCTAAATGCATTTATATTTACAAATAATGAAAAACTAGAAGATCTTGAGAAAAGTAGTAAAGAATTACTTTTGAATAGGAAAAAAACATGGTTTGTAAACAATAAACCGATACAAGGACACTGGTTGTATTGGTTGTTTTACAAAAACTATCTTGTTAAGTTTCCAGAAAAAGACTCCATAATAGTAAACGGAAGAAGTGTATTTAACAGGAGAGGGAAATATATGATTCCACAATGGAAAAATAAAATGATTAAGAAAGTTTATAGTTGGGGTAAGTCAACTAATACCAAGTCTTACACTATGGAAGACTTACAAAATTGGTATCCTACATGTATGCCAGCCGAGAACTTTCCTAGAAAAGATATGTTAAAAATATTAGGAACTACTGGAGCTCCAGCAGAACAAGTCAAAGAATACATTCTTTTCAAATGGAATGAAATCAAAGAAACCGTAGCGATTAGAGAAAAAGAAATTAAAGAAAAAATAGAAGCAACCCAAGAAGAAATAAATAATTTAAAAAAAGAATTAGAAATATTAAAATAAAAAAACAAAAAAATGAAAAAATCTATAAACCGTATAGTGGAGATTAGACGTAGGTCACCGAAAAAAGTAAGTGCACCGAAATAACTATGGAAAATTTAAAAGAATTAGAAAAATGGAGAGATGACCCAAAGAATTGGGTGGGTAGTAATTCATCAGAATCTGTTAACTGTATCTTCTTATTAGAAAATTTATTAGACAATTTATTTCATCCTATCGATCAATGGAGTATTGTACTTGAATTTTTAGGGGTAGGTAGAGCTGATTTTTATCAAGATCCTTGTGAAAGTTGTAAATGCGAATGCGATAAGAGAGTACATTGTCTTTCAGAAAATGGTATAGGTATAGGTTGTATAAATGTAAATGTAAATGACAATGTATTATTGAATAGAAAAACTGTACATATAAATCATTTTTTGTGGAGTTTTGGAGCTTCTTGTAAACATTTTTATAATATTGTGAAGAAATACAAACAAAAAAAAGAATACAAAAAATCTATTATAAACAACAATGCCATTTATAAGATTGAAATGTTAAAACATGTAAATCAACATTCATGTGAAACCATGACACTAAGTGAAGTTTATAAAGAAGTTTTATATGACAGAATTAATTACCCAAACAAAGAAACTAAGGAAAAAATAGAGAAGTTTATACATCATGATTGTAGAGAATTTTATGAAATAATAGATCTTGGACATGGATGGGAAAGAATAGAATCTATTACTCCTGAACAAGAAAGAGAAATGTTACATTATAAATTTCAAATATTAACTAATGAACCTCATAAGTTTTTAAATCCAGCTTATAAATATGATGAAGATATGGGATGGTGGTATGGAAATATAATAAATAATTCAGAAAATATGGGATGGTGGTATGACCATGTAATAACATGTAAAGAATGTTTAGAATTTTTAAATGAATCCCCTACATGTTATTGTAGAAGTGATTCTTATGAGTGGGAAGATTGTCTACCTTCATGTTTTTTGAGACCTACCAAGAATCCTGTTTATGCTCTAAAGGAAAGAGATTTTGGTAAACATAAAGATATTCTTGTAAATGAAATTACAGATTACACTGATAAATATGTTATAAGTGATTACAGAACAGATGACCCCGATGAGAAATGGAGGGTTATGGATGAGATTCATAGACATGAACCTAGAAGTGATTATGATAGCGATTAAAAAAACAAAAAAATGAAAAAATCTATAAACCGTATAGTGGAGATTAGACGTAGGAAATGGTATTCCTTTAAGCCCGTATAGCGAGGTGGCGCAGTGGTTAGCGTGTCTGGCTCATAACCAGAAGGTCAGTGGTTCGATTCCACTCCTCGCTAGTTTAGACGTAAGGGATATCGAAAAAAGTAGTAATTCCTTAAAAATAAATAAAAACAAAAATAAACAAATAAAAATGACTAGTTTAATTTCAGAAGAACCAGAAATTCCAAAGCATTTAGTTTGTCCAATAACAAATGATTTGATGAAAAATCCTGTTATAACTAATGGTGGTCAAACATATGAAAGAAATGCAATTGAGAAATGGATGAAACTCAACAAAACTGATCCCATTACAAGAGATCCTATTACAACTCTTATCCCAAATTTTTCTATTAAAAGTTTATGCGAAGAATTTAAAAACAAGAAAGAATTCTTTGTAAACGAAGAATTAAAAGAAACATCAGAAGATTTAAAAAAGAAAAAAGCAGAAATAAAGAAAAATAAAGAAGCATTAAAAAAATTAAAAGAAGAAGAAGATGCTAAAAGAATCAAAGAACTCAAAAAAAGCAACCCTTTACCTCCTAATTATTGTATAAATAGCAATGTGTATAGTACAACAACAACAACTACTACGACAATAACATCAAATTCCATTCCGGATGAAAATGGAAATATAAATTGTACAAATTGTGTAGGATGTACAAATTGTATAGGATGTACAAATTGTAGAAATTGTGATGGTTGTACAGGTTGTACAAATTGTAAATATTGTACAGATTGTACAGGATGTGTAAATTGTAATAGATGTGAAAATTGTACAGGTTGTACAAATTGTTTGATGTGTTATAGTTGTGTAGAAGTATCGAAAGGTCATAATTTAAGAAATTGTTCGAACCGATATTACTGTTAAAAATAAAAAGGGTTTAGAGGAGAATAGACGTAGGTAACAAATTAAAGAATACAGTTATCTTAAAAAAATTAAAAAAATTAAAAAACAATCATGAACACACAATTACAAATGCACACAAAATTACAATATTTCTTAGACAAACTTTTTAGGTCTACAAAAACTGCCGGTGAGTATCGTGGGTTTTACATAGCCCTTATTGTTATATTAGTAGAATATATCGGTATATTATATATTTCATATTCAATATACAAATATTTAGATGGATTAGATGGAATAGCATTAGGATGGTTGTTCTGGTTCGTTTGGTATAGATTCATTTCACCGATTCCTTTCGGTATCAGATATTTTTCTGAATATATTATGTATAAACCAGAAAGTATTTATAGCGTGTATACTAAAGAATTTTGCACTGCTTATATAATCGTTAGTTTTTATAGACAATTAATCACATATTGCTTAGGAGTTGTATTTTGGAATGATGTAGCAATATTCATAGTTTTAGCACACTCATTAATGGCAATGTTAATGTATTAAGAAAAAAAATAGTGTAAGAGAATAGACGTATAATGGAGAGTATCTTACATAAATTCATATATGCATCAGTTTTTACATTTTTTGAAATACTTTTCCCATCTTTACTTCCATATGAAACATTTGAAATATTATTTATAACAATATGTATTGAATCTATTTTCATAATAGACATAATAAAATCTCTCAAAGAGTGTAAATACACTTTACCAAAATTAGTTGGATTCTTTTGGTTAATAGTCTGTTGTGTACCTGCAGACTGGCTAAGAGAAGCCAAATATTCTACATGATTCAATACTCAAATTGGGGATCGGGGCCGGGGATTGGGGATCGAGGATTTTCAAATTATTTATCCCTTAGATAGTCCAGTACCTATTTATTGAACATTTTTAGACGTGTATAGACAAAAAAAAATTAAAACATCTATACAACAAACACGAACAAATTACAAAACACGAACAACTTACAAAACACGAACAAATTAAAAACTTAAACAACTTACAAAACTTAAACAACTTACAAAACTTAAACAAACAAATTTATACTAAACATGTCAGGATTTGCAGTACTCGATTATGGCACTGATTCCAGTATAGAAATGGACGAAGGAAACTATGAAAGTGAAATGGAGGTAACTCCTATGAATTCTCCTAAACGGCGAACAATACCTTTCTTCCCTAGTGGAATGAATATGGATGAAGACAGTGATTTCGAAATTGTCACACCTAGAAATTCACCTAAACGCAAACCAATGGAACATCCTACTTTTAAAGATAACAAAGGAGACCCAGTAGAATTCCACTACTGGCAAGGCCCTAAAGATAACGAGTTGTTTCATACAATGACTGAAACAAATTTCGAAAAATTACAAAGTAATGATAAAAAATTTTTTATAAAAAATATGCCACCTTTGGTATTACCTGACCCTAGTGTTTCTTGGTTTGATTTTCAAGAAAATCTTGAGGAAACCCCAGGTACAGAAGAGTTCTTTTATAATGAAGAGAGGAAAAAAAGATTAGAAAAAGAAAAAATAAAAGAAGAAAAAGAAAGTATTCAAAGATTAATGAAATTAGAAGCAGAGAAGAAACAAAGAGAAAAAGAAAGAAAAAGAATAGAATCTCTAAGTATTTCTCTTGCAGGAGAGCTTTATAGTTCTACTGCCGCAATAGTAGAACAGAGAGATGAGATAGCAAAAAGAAACAAAAATCCATTTATGGATTCAAAAAAACCCTATATTTTATTACCACAAAAAGACCAAGACTTTTTCTGGGATTTAATAGAATACCATCCAAAGGTAGAAGAGAAGAAAAGAGTGATACAATCTTTTGTCTATGGATATGTAGCAAAAAGAAATTTTAGTGGATTATTAGTCCTTCAGAAGGATGGAAAACTAGATTCATTTTCACAGCAAAAACCATTTAAAACAATAGCTGAAATATTCAGACAAAGGGGTTTAGGAGAACCTGATGTTGTGCAGAACAAAAAAAATTACAATTATAATAATAATAACAGAAATAATAATAACAGAAATAATAATAACAGAAATAATAATAACAAAAATTACAATAACAATAATAATAATAACAAAAATTACAATAACAATAATAATAATAACAAAAATTACAATAACAAAAATTACAATAACAAAAAAAGATTTTATTAAAAAAAAGAAAAAGAAAAAAAGAAAAATAAAAAAGAAGTCGTAGATAGACGTAGATAGTAGTTAAAAATAAATAAGAATACTATTATCCTAAAGAACACGATGAATCATAACTTTAAAGAAATAAAAAAAACATACAGATATGTTTATGCTATAATCAAATCTGATATCAAAGGTAAAAAATTTTTAAAGAACATTGATAACAAAATTAATAAAAGATTAAATTATATTTTGAAGAAATATAAAACTTCAAAATCTGAAGAAAAAATAAGAAAAACTCTTATATTAATGAACATAATAATGATTAAAATAGCTACTAATCAAGAAGAACAAAAAGCATTTTTTGGTTTATTTGTAAGAAATAGTTTAAAAACATGGGGTTATTTAACTAATACAACATATGAATCAATTTATATAATGAAAAAAGTTATTAAACATTATGAACAAGAACAAAAGTAAGAGAATAGACGTAGACAACAGTTGAAAAATAAAGAATACAGTTGTCCTAAAAATGAATGGTTTTCTTTCTGAAGATGTTCATATGATTATAGAAGAATTCTTGGGAATACGCAATAATTATAATTGTTATAAAAAAGGTTGGTGTCACGCATTTACTAAAAAAGGTTACAGTTGTGGAACTAAAACTAGCACGAGTTTTATATTTTGTAAAAAACATCAAAATTTAATAAAAAAATTAGGAAATGGTAATGAATTAAAAGAAATAGCAATAGCGTATCTTTTAAGAGTATACAAAGGTCCTAATAGAAAAAAGATAACATTAAATGGAATAGATATATCTAAAAGAGTACAAGAGATACCTATATGGGTACACATTTGTCCTAATCATTTTTTTATAACAACAAGATATAATGTAGAAAAAGAATTGTATTTTGAGAAAAAAGCAAGACACCGTTTACATGGTGGTGGAATTTACTGTATGTGTCCTTGGTGTATAGAGCAATATTTTAAATTCTATAATAAATATGTAGATAGAATAATTATGATAAAAAGAACGATAGATTTAAATAGTTATCCTTACAATTCAATTATTGAATTGTTTAACAATAATATTTTAAAAATTAATGAAAGTATAAAGAAAAAAAAAAAGTCTGAGTGGAAGGATTGTTTAATTGATAGAATAATACCAAAGAAAAGATTGTTATATCAGTATCTGAATGATTACTCAGAATATCCAAAAGATAAATTTGAAAAAGTATTCAGAAGTTTTTGGAAAAGAGAAAAACAACTTGATAGAGGTGAGCGAGTGAATAGTAGATATCTTAGTTCTAGGTTGAAATTCAATTCATATAGAGGCTCAATTGCTCGTTATGAAATAGTAAAACTATTAACATTTAAAGAATGTGTTAAGAAATCATTACCTGATAAAATAATAAAAAATATTTTTAGTTATTTTTACGAAAAAAAAAGTTTTTCAAAATCATTTTTATACAGAAAAAGAATAATTTATTTTAAACTACCAAATGAATGGAATAAATGGAAAGCGGAATGGATTAAAAATTGTAAAAAATATCCACATTATTCTAAAATAAATTGGGAAGTAAAACATATTCCTTCTCGTGATAGATGGTAAATGTCTAAATTTATTAGACGTGGGTGTGAACGGCAGACTAACCTTCTAAAATGTCTCCAGGGAAATATAGTATAGAAATGATGAGGTAATGCTAATAAGAGATTCAAGTGAATAAGGAATAGTTTTATGATATATATAAGGATTGGAATTAAAACCCCGTCTAAGAGAACAGAGATACATCGTGATGATGAATTGGAATGATTCAAAGTGTAGTTCCTTTTTGCTGGATAGACGTAGACAACAGTTGAAAAATAAAGAATACAGTTGTCCTAAAAACATAAAATGAATAGACAAGTAGGACAAGATGTACTAAACATTATAATAGATTTTATAGGAACTCATTATGATTGTACAACAGGTTGTCATGCTTTTACTAAAAAAGGTAAAAGGTGTAAAACTAAACCTGCTGGTGATTTTATCTTTTGTAGAAAACATAGAAATTTGATACAAAAATTATCAAATGGTGACGATATAAAAGATATAGCAATAGCTTATCTTTTAATGGTTTACAAAGGTCCTAATAGAAAAAAAATAACTTCAAATGGTATTATTTCTAAGGAAGTACAAGAAGTTCCTATGTGGATAGGAGGGGATAGCTGTTCTCCTTTCTGTTTTTACCGGAAAAAACTTGGTCGAAACAAAAAGACAGGGTATTGTGTATGTCCTTGGTGTATAGAACAATATTTTAAATTTTTTAATAGATATTCAGATAGAATAATACAAATAAGAAAAATGATACATTCGAATAGTTATCCATACAATAGTACAATTGATTTATTTAACAACAATGTTGTAAGAATTAATAAAACTATTCAAAAAAAAAATAATAAAAAACAAGTAGGGTTTTGGAGACATAAAACGATACCAAAAAAAAGACTACTCCATCAATTTGGTTATTTGGATTACTTTGATGATGGTACACCAAGAATTTTGTGGTGTGAAAAATCTCCACTTTCGATGGTAAAAACAAGTTATACTAAATGTGCGAATAATACAAAATCAGGGTTTAAAGAAAATGGTTTTGATGGTATTGTCGAAACACAATATATGAAGAACACCAGACATGGATGGTCAGCAAATTACCATAGGCTTCAAAATACTTGTCCTTTAGTAGCATTATCTAGTTATGAAATGATAAATATAGTATTATTTAAAAAAATAATTAAAGATTATAAAACAGAATTACCTGAAGCTATAATTAGACTTATTTGTAGTTTTTTTTACGATAAAAAGACTTTTAAAAAAACATTTATTCGTAAAAAAAGAATACAATTTTGGAAATTAGTAGACCCAAAAAGAAACTTTTGGGCAAAGATAAACGAAAATGGAGAATATATTAGATACGATCAACTAGATGCATTAGCGGGAGCAGGTGGAAGATTATAAAATAATAGACGTGAAGGTGCGAAGGGCGGACTAACAGAAAAATGTCTCCAGGGTTTTATAGTATAGACAAAGTAAAAAAGATGCTAATAAGAGATTCGAGAAAGGAATAGTATGATGATTCTAATAATGTTAAGAATTAAAACCCGGTTTATAAAAGAGAGAGTCTAGGTTTATAGACGTGAAGGTGCGAAGGGCGGACTAACAGAAAAATGTCTCCAGGGTTTTATAGTATAGAAAAAGATTTGTATAAATATTAACACATTCTGCTATATTCAGAAATAATTTTAGAAATAAAAACCCGGTTTATTAAAGAGAGTCTAGTATTATAGACGTAGGTAATAGTTAAAAAAGAAAGAACACTATACCTTAAATTAATAAAATGCCTAATTGGATGCACAGTACCTTAGTTATTCAACCAGTTGTTGATTCGACTGAAGAATCAAAAAATATATTAGACAAGTTTTATGATGAAAACAATCCACAGAAACCTGATAATAATAAAAAAGATATATTAGATTTGTCATTAGGAGTTCCTCTACCACCAGAAGTTATAGCTCTCCAGGGAGAAACATACACAGCTGAACAAAGTAGGAATCCAAACAATCCTTTAAATTGGCAAAGGTGTAATTGGGGTACTAAATGGAATTGTTGGAATTCAAAAGTAAAAGCAAGAGACAATAAAAATTTAATATATGATTTTGTAACTGCATGGTCTCCTCCAATTCCGTGGTTAGCAAAAGTTTCTGAAAAATATCCCAATTGTTTTTTCCAATTGTTTTATGTAAATGAATTTGGAGAAGATGAAGGAAAAATATTTGTAAAAAATGGAATGCAATTAGTCCCAAAAGACAAAGATGAGTAAGAGAATAGACGTAGATAACAAAATAAAGAATACCGTTATCCTAAAAACCCAACATGAAAAAACAATTACAAACGCGAATTAATCAAGAAGAAAAAGAAAAAAATTACAACTCTCTCTCTTCAAGAGTTTATAGAGTTTGTACAGCACCTTCAACTTTTGAAGAACTTGAAAAAA
>Ga0315315_10006304_pt1 | contig 10962 bp, 7 predicted proteins | sample M140m3416metaG_FD_203699 | JGI IMG/M metagenome (GOLD analysis project Ga0315315, IMG submission 203699) | Ammonia-oxidizing marine archaeal communities from Monterey Bay, California, United States - M1 40m 3416 | ecosystem: Environmental > Aquatic > Marine > Intertidal zone | place: USA... | reverse complement strand
GTCCTGCCCTATTCAGGACTCTGAGGTTAGGATCTGTTACCACCATGTCGTGCGCCCCTTGCGCGGCGCTGATTGAAGAGGAGACCTGCTGCGATCCCAGTGCCATCCCGGCGTAAAGCATGGGTTTTCCCACTGGGTGTCTCATCTCATCGCCGAGCCCGTCTTCGGCGGTTGAGGCAGTGTGGAAGCTAGCAGGGGAGTCAGCCACGTTGGTCCCACACCTCCCCGCAGATGCAGGGTGCGGCGACCTCCGTCCCCTTGAGGAGCTCGGCGTGCCGGTGTTATTTGACGGGACGCTCGCTGAGGACTGCCCCACGCCCTCGCCACCCGCACGTGCGTGCGCTCCGAGCGTCTTGCCGTGCAGCTTCTTGGTAAGGGAGCTGCCGCCCACGCAGATCGGTTTTCCCAGGAGGGAGGTAGTTGTTGGTGGAGACAGGACAGCAGAGGAGGACATGCTGCCCCCGTCCGCCGTCACCCCTCTCGCTGTGGGCCTGGCCTCCTCCTCCCTCCTCCGTCTTTCCTCCGCCGCAGCGGCGAAGGTGCCTTTGCCAATTGCTGCGGCGGATGGTCTCGGAGCACGGGCCGAGCTGGGCATCCCTACAGGATTCTTGGTGGCACCCTGCTGGGCCGCAAGCTGCTTAGTGAGACGCACCTTGACCGGGAGGAGATTAGCGAGAATATGCTCCTCTAGCTTCTGGACTGTCTCCTCCTCCTCCTTTTCCCTGGTAAGCTTTGTAAGGGCGGAATTGTCTGCGAATTCCTGCTTGGCCTCCGATCCGACCAAGGCTGTTGGCCGCCGTCCTTCCCCCTGGGACTCGAGGCGGCATCCCTCCTTGATCTGCTTGATGGTCTCCTCCAGGTGCACGATAAAGGAATGGAGCTTCTCCCTCCTCTCTCGGGAGGCTTGCGGCTCAGCCTGAGCTGACGCCCTTGATCCGAGCAGCTGCCTCTCGAGCTTGCAGAACTCGGTCCGCATGTACTCCAGCTCTTCGAGGTACTTCTTTCGCAGGTGCTCCATGGTGAGGGCTTTGAGCGGGGGGGGCGGCGACGGTGGGTGGGAGTGCGATGGCTGCTTTGGGGAGTCCTGGTGCGTCGGGCTGCCGATAGGGACTGGAATGGCGCCGTTGGGATCGGCAGGGATGGGGCAAACGGGAGTCGACGGCCTCACGCCCGTCTCGGCATCCCCATCCGTGTTCGAGGTGGAGGGGGCGGGACCAGCAGGAACTGGATGCAGCTGGGAGGAGGGTGGTGCGGAGGCAGAGGAGTTGGATGACGTTTCGTCACCGCCACTGGGCGGCGACTGCCGTCGCTCGGGCGAGACCAGGCAAGCCGAGGAAGGCTTCGGTGGGTGGGAGGCAGAAGCAGAAGCCAAAGCCGAATCTGCCGCGCCGGCGCTGCCCTCGGTTGACGCGGAGCCGGAGGACAGCGATACCGAACCTGCCGAATGGGACTCAGACACGACGGACGTATGAGACTCAGACACGATCCGCAAAGCATCGTTCTGGGGCCGCCGGATGGGGTCGGCGCTGGCGTCAGAACTAGCATTGGCATTGTCACCCGCATTGGGATCAAGAGCAGGGGCGGCGTTGGCGTTGGTGTGCTGCGCAACCTTTGGGCGCTTGTTGCCGCCCCCGCTCCTCCCGCCCCCGGATCCGGATCCTTCGCTTCCTGAAGAAGTCTCCTCCCCGGCCGAGTACGATGCAGATCCGTCTTTTCCCGCAGCTGCCGCAGCCGCCCTCGCCGCCGCGCGCGTCGCCCGCCTCGACGGACTGGGAGGACAGTCAAGGGTTCCGCTGCTTTCGCAGCTGCCGCCTCCTCCTGGCGACGACGGCGCCGCCGAGGGAGGCGCTCCTTTCGCGGCTGCAGCCGCCCCACCGAGGCACTCCATCAGCGACCGCTTGGCGGGAAGTTGCGAGACCAGGTCAACAATGGACGGGGGGCGTGAGGCCGAGACCGAGACCGCAGGGTCGGCGCCTTCGGCTGCGGCAGTTCCTGTCGGGCCGGTCTGGGAGCTCACTGTCTTCGCCAGCACCAGAGACGAAGTCGACGACGACGAACAAGACCGGGCGAGCGAGTTCTGGCAGCTGGCTGCCCGGCGGGTAGAGATGCGGCGATGGGTTTTGACCAGGGACATGGTTCGATTAGGTTCCGTTGGGTGCGGTGTGCGTGCGGTTGCCAGAAACAAGAATGATATCCGAGCCAATATTCACCGCAGGTACGTTGTTGAAGTCGGTTCACCAGAGTTCCAGAATGCGAAACGGCCGAGGACGGATGGTGGGGAGAGAGGGTAAGTGTTGGAGAGGGGGGGGGGTTGGGGTCTCGGGGTGAGTTCGATGCCAGACGGGGCTTCCCGATATTGGAAAGGAATGCAATAGACAGATGGGCCGAGAGCTAAAGGATCGAGGGGTGGGGTATCCGGTAAGCAGAAAACGGCCCTTTTACAATAACAATAGCACACGTGCGTGCGTTCGCGCAGGCCGCCCGGCCGCGTAAAAGGGCGGTTCATAGCAACCCGCTGTAGAGAAACTTAACATGAGCAGTAGCAACACGTTTCACTTCAGTTCGCACTATTGTCGCAAGCGCCCCTCGGTCTAAGTACGTACGCACGGGAGACCCGAGGGAGTGGAGTCGGTAAGTCTCCAAAGAATCCATCAGGTGGACTTTCACCTATGAAAGCTGAAGCAGACATCAGCAAAAGATGCCTCCCCATAGTAAAATGGACACGTAAGCCAATCTGGATCCGCCACGTCCGCACGTTTCTCTCGTTGGACGCAGTACAAACTTTGCACAGCAATCATCTACGACCGTTTCACGTCATCGAATTTACTTTATGATGACCTACGGCGTCAAAGAAAGTAAACCTAATGAAGTCCCTCGTCATCACCTACCCCCTTCTGAACTTACCTTCGAGCTATCGGGTTCTGCACTTTTATATATCTGGGTTAGGGTAAGTAGTTTGGGCAGTGATTCGCGCTCGCCGCACCAGGGCCGCCCCTCCGCGCGCCTCCGGGGCCGAATCTCGCGAGTACTGTGAAAGGCGGACCGAGCCTGTCGATGCCGATGCAGAGGTGGACGAGGGGACGTCAGTCAGGTCTGGTGGCTCTCCGCAGCAGCCGCCCCCGCTTTGGTGTCGGCGTTCGGAACGGGCTGGCCCGGGCTGATGGTGCCCACGGGGGGATTTGAATGTGATGTACAGTGTTTTTACAGTGTGAAGCGTTTTTTTCGGTTGTTTTACTGGATCGTTTCTCTGACGCATGTTGTCTCGGTCATGAAGGTTATTGCCAATCCATAATATTACTCTAACTTGAGTATGGGAAAGATAATTGTCTTTAAGCGGATTATGAGAGAAGAAGCCAATCAGCAACTTCAACGTAAGTCACTAAAATAATTTTATCTAGTGGATCTAATAAATCAACCCTTCGAGTCCGAGAGCGGCGCTCCCGGATCGCGAATGACGCTCGGGTGTATCGGCACACCTCGAGTCTTACCCCACCGCTGATCAACTGCTCATCCTCTGTTATCTCCCCGCACCCGACCGATTAATGGGGGTCCGTGGTCTGACATCGCTCCTTTCCGCCTCAGGAGCTTTGCCCGCTGCGCCTCCTCTTCACCCGTGCCCTCCCCATGGATCGCCGCAGTCAAAACGCGGGCGCAGCGAGGACAATGGCGATGATCCCCTGGCAGCTCTGCTGCAACCGTCGTACGGCGACGCCCTTCCAGAATCGTCGAAAGTTGGGGATTTGCACAATAACGATGAGGAGGTGGTGGTGGAGGTGGACGACGATGAGGAGGAGGAGGTGGTGGTGGAGGTGGACGACGATGAGGAGGACGATGACCGGCGGAGGCTGGCGGTGACGATTCCCCCCTACTCCACCCTTGCTGTCGACGGGGACGGACTTGCCTTCCACCTAATCCGGCTGGCCTACCGGGTGCACCTCCGGCGCCTTTCTTGTAATGGTACTCGGCCCCAGTCGCCCGAGTTTCTGCCGTCATTCCTCCCCCTCCGAACCATACACGCCGTCACCTTCGCGTATATTAACGGTCTAGTCCGTCGGAAGATGGACATCAAGATTTACTTCGATGGTCCTCATCGCCCCATGAAGGGGGCCGAGCGCAAAAGGAGAACGAAGAGGAGAGGCCAGGAATGGGACAATTTGCGCTCATATTGTAAGAACGGGGCGCTGCCGAAGGGCTTTGGCAGCAGCGGCGCGAGCCGATTCCGCAGCTCGTCTGGGCGCGGGCTTGCCCGCGTCAATATGACCTCGGACAGCTCATGCGATGCCGACGCCGACGCTTACCTGGGATCCTTTCCGCTCAGCGCGCTTGCTCTCAGGCAGGTCCGTTCCTCCCTCTACGACGCTGCCCGATCCCATGCGCCCGGCGTGGTCGTTGTCGTCCGATGCGCAGGGGAGGCCGATCCGTCCGTCGCTCGTTCCGCCGCCGATGATATCACAGGTGAGACATACGCTTTGGGTAGCGACTCGGACTACCTCATCTACGGAGAATGCTGCGCTCTCGCAGGTACAGGGGACGACTGCTGCCTTGAGGAGGTCAAGTACGTACCGCTAGAGCACCTAAACTTTAGCCCCGCCGGGGGTCTTCAGGGTATGGTGCTGCGTCGGTCTGATGTTGCCGAGGCCCTCGGCCTTTCTCAGCCAACGCATCTAGTCGACCTCGCCTGCCTCCTGGGGAATGACTACACAGGACATTTCCTGTGGTCTGAGGACGATGACTTTCGGCGACGGCGCATGTTTTACCGAGACAGTCTGCGATGGATTAAGTCTGATGGCGCCGGAGACGCCGCCATCGAAATGCCTCCTGACCTGGACTGGTCCGACCGGGCGTGCCTCACGGCACACGTAGCGGAGATGGCCGGGGAAGAGTACAAGCTTGTGTCCGTAGAAAAAGATCTCCAGGCTGCGATCGAGTTCTCTTCCCGGTTGTACTGTTTCCAAGACGTCAGCATGTTCTACAACCAAGCGCAAACAACGAACGAAGTCCATAAGGGGGAAGGAGGAGCGAAGACGTTCCATTTTTGCGGAGCTCCGTCCCTCCCACCAGGCCTTGACCTAGGCCTGACCGACTCATTGGGGGGATCGGGCGAGGTGAGTGTCGGTGACGCCGCCCTCCTTCCTGTGACGGTGTACATGTCCCAGTTGGCCGGCCGCGACTCTCAAATTGAACAGCCGCACGTCCACGCCTTCCGCGAGATGCTTCAGACGTGCTCCACGTCGCATGTAAGGGCGCCGTTCCTAAAACGACGTTTGCAATGGAATGATATTCAGGCCCTCTACATATTTGAAATGTGCCTCCTGGCCGCCTTAAAACATAATTCGGTGATGGAGGGGGGCATTTATATGCCGCATGTGTTCTTTGATCACCTCACCTTCATTTCTGCTCTAGAGCGCCTTACCGCCGAAGACCCCCTTCTTGATAACGACATCGTTCCGGATTTCAGTGGTGCATCGTTGACAGAGGGAATTCAAAACGCTCCAAGCAAAGGATCCCGCGATCACCTCCCAATAGATGATTACGAAGGATTAATTTTAGAAACGATCCAGAAGCAACGAGTCACAATAATCCATGGGGAAGTTGGGTGCGGGAAGAGCAGTCGTGTCCCGTGTATGCTGCTTCGCTCTCCGCCACCGGAGCCGACCGCCAGAGCCCGCGAGGTTAAAATAGTCATAACGCAGCCGCGCCGGATTGCCGCCAAGTCGCTTGTAGAGCGCGTCCGATCTTGCGAGCATGATTTGCGTCATAAGGTGGCCCTTCGAATGGGCCATGGCGTGCGTGAACACGGTAAGAGCGCGGTTGCAAAATTGTGTGGGCTCATCAGATAAGAATCTTGCTCATTTTGTCGATGTCTCATTTCTTTTTTCCATCTCAAACTTCCTCAACGGGGTGCAGAGGAAGCGTCAACCAGGGCATGGTTTGTCACGACGGGCTACTGCGTGCGGCTGCTTGCGAACCACCCTGAATGGTTTGACAGTCACACACATCTAATCATTGATGAAGTTCATGAACGATCCGTAGATACAGACATACTTTGTCTTCTTTGCCGGAGGCTCCTGTCATCCCATCCTACGATCAGGCTTGTTCTTATGAGCGCAACACTGGCGGCGCAGCTTTATAGCTCCTACTTTCGAACACCGGAACCGCCCATTCATGTGGGGTCTCGGCGATACCCAATCAAAGAGTTGTTTGTCGAAGATCTTTATGACCTGCTGCACCTTTCTAGCAAGGATCTCAAAATAGCCAACGACGTTTTTGATCAGTGCGAAAAGAGCCGGTGCTCGATTACGCCCTCCAATCCAATGATGGATAAGTTGTACCACCTCGCTACCCAGATTACTCTGTCAGTTGGAAGTCATGGCTCTTCTGTCCTCATCTTTGTTCCGGGGATGAACGACATTGAAGCAATCTCTGAGCGCATTGAGGCTCTCAATTGTCCTGGTGTAGCCTTTTCATGTCTTCCGATCCATAGTGATGTGCCTTTCGAGGAACAGATGGCTGCATTTGAACCGGCAAAGGAGGGTGAGGTCAAGGTAGTGATTGCTACGAATGCTGCAGAATCTTCTGTCACCCTTCCCGATGTAGATCATGTTATTTGCCTTGGGCTTTGCAAGCAAATCGTCTACAATGAGGCTACACACCGACAAATACTCCAGCCTTGTTGGATTTCTAAAGCCAGTTCAACACAGCGAGCGGGGAGAACGGGGCGAGTGCGAAAAGGAAATGTCTATCGTCTTTACAGTCGTAACACGTACGAATGTTACATGGATCCATTTGAAGCCGGGGAAATGTTGCGCATTCCTCTCGACTCGGTGATTCTCTCCCTGCGTGACATGTTGAATGAGGCCGTGACACCCGTGTTGCTCGACTGCCTTGAACCGCCAAATATTTCCAACATTCGCCGATCTTTCGACAGTCTCTACGCTTCGAAGTTTATCTCGTCCCCGAGTGATGAGGGTGCTATCACAACCCTAGGGTCGCTTGTGGTGAGGCTTGGAATAGATCTTAGCCTGGGTGCCCTGGTCGGTTTGTCCATCGAACTGGGTTTGTGTGCAGAGGGCATTCAGCTTGCTGCTATTCTCTCATTCCCCAAGACGCCTTGGGCAATTTCTAATCCAATATACCACGAAACAGAGCAATACAATGAAATTTCCTCCAGTACCTTCTCGTCAAAAGCGCACTTCGATGCTGGCCTCTATAGTGAACCTCTTGGAGTGATGAATCTTCTTTGGGACTATGAGACGACAACCGATAAAAAAGATTTCTGCTGGAAGCAGAGTGTCTCACATAGTCGCTTGCGCCATTTAGCGTCGACCGTCGAAAGCTTGAGGCGCAGAGTCGGGGAGTGCCTTAAGGCCCCCAGAGATTCTCTAAAACTTGAAAGTCCGCCATATCTCATGTCAAATGCCAAAACGCAGATACTTCGAATTATCCAAGTCTGGAATTTCAATGAGACAATGATTGTGCAATCGCCAAAGCAAGAATTACAATCTTCGATTGATTCGTTTCAAGTTCAAATCACCGGGCCATTTATCGGTCGGAATCATCTTCTCCAGGTGTTGGACGAAGCTAGGCACCCATTCGAGCTCAAAGCGCAAGGCAAAGTCATCCAATCTGGGAGCTTTTTTGCTGGATCTTTTGATCGGAGGGAATATTTCAAAGGTTTTGAATGTCGTTTTGTTTCTTATATGCTTGAGACTGACACTGATGTCGCCTTCTACTATTCGGGTTCATCAATTCAAGTGTTCGTGCATTGCGAGCTTTGGGAGCAATCGCAAGATCTACAGGACGCCTTAGTGGCCATGATCAATTTCGAGGTGACTCCAGTGACCTACATTCAAGTCCAATCGGGAAATCGGAGGGGGCGGAGAGGCAGGTCCTGCGGGGCTTGGTGCCCCCATTCTGACAGCATCGATAACAGAGAAATATTTGGAAGGAAATATCTCATCAGATTATCTAGCAGACAGAAAAAAGCCAAGGCCCAGTCGTTCAGGCAGTACTTTGACAAGTCACTTGTCTCCGATATACCTGAGTTTCAAGTTGGTACGTCCTTCTTCGTAAACAATGAAGCTGCTACTAACAACGGAGTGAATGTGACTTTCTCGCTTGTTTCTAGCGGAGCAGCTTCCGAGATGTCGCGAATCGATCTCATCGATCTCGTTGCATCACCCGAACTTAGGTTCAGTACCAGCCAAGGCAGTTCGCGCCAGGTCATTTTATTCCGAGATATCGATAGCAAAACGGTTTGGACAGAAGGACCGTATAAATCTGAGGGTCAACGGCCTCTCCTAAATGACATCCCTGAAGGTGCGCGCTTGTTGTCAGTTCTGGCATCGGACAGAAGGAAAGATAATTTCATCCGATTCATCGACGAAGCAAAGAAGGACGAAGTAGAGGAGAATCTAATGGAGGACAATTTTATCGACATATGTATTCCAAGGACTTTGTCCATCAATGGGAACAAGTGGAAGCGAAATGGAGTCAATGGAATGGTTTACGTTCCGGTCAACTCAGTACCCGCCGCTGCAGTTTCAAAACTAGGCCCTGCGGAACTCTTCGCTTGCTGCGCTAACACATTAGAACTCCGAGGTGGGGCAATTCGTGCCGAGGGCATCACAATTCTTCCACCAGGCAGACTTTTTCTAGGTTTGGCACTCCTTTGTTTTGGCCTCAATCCAAGAACATTCTTGCCGATTAGCCTTAACCTTTTTCTTGATGAGGAAGAAAAACAGGATGCTTACTCAATGAATGATAGGCTTGAATCGTTCGCTACCTCCCTGATTGAAGAAGCATTGAGTTGGATTTGTGAGAAAGAAAAAGATCTGAAGAACCGCAAAGAGTGGATTGTTCAGAGGATAAGATCTGCTATTTTGTTCCACGAATCGTATTTGACGCGGGAAGAGACTCTTGTGTGCCAACCGGATAAAATCGCCAGTCTTCTTAAGATATTTGATGAAGTTGATGGTTGCTCGCTAAAGGTGTGGAAGGGGTTGGGTGATAACCTTCCAGCTCCGCGCGAGAGAGGCAATATGCCGCCCGCACCACAGTATAGCACTGAAAGTCTTGAAGAGCATGATACGCGTAAATGACGACAAGTTCAGAGCCTTTGAAACGAAGACAGTGAGATAACCATATGACTTAGTTATAATTCTTCTAGTCCTCTTCGTCATCCTCGCTAATATCTCCATAAGGCCACATACCGGAACGGGTCCTCCTATCAACGTCCTGAGCAGAGGCAAGCTCGGCCTCTATTGCGACAATACACAATTGTTTTGCTTTAATCACCTTGGGTACATGCACTATTTTTTAAATAATAACTCTGACTTTCATTTGATATAGTTCCGTTGCGACTCTGCGGCACTGTCTGATTATTTCTGTTCCTTCCTTCGCTGGGCAGGGCGGTGCCAATGCCAGTTGCGGCGGCAGGGACGGAAGTTCCGGCGCCCCCGCCTCCATACAGATGCACCGAGGGCGCCGGCACGTCCGGACGCCCGGAGCACACCGGCAACCCCAACCCTACCCCCTTCCTGCGAGAGCGAACGACGAGCTACGCAGTCAGTCCGCGTCCGACGCACAAGACGACCACCCCTCCCCTCCCCTCCCCTCCCCTCCCCTCTGCTGATTGGGGGCAGCCCCACCCGAAGAAAGCAGCAGCAAACCAATCATCCCGATACCGGTTGCAATCCGTCCATCAATCCGTACCGGGATCCCCTTCCCCAAGGCCCCCCCTCTGGCTAGGAAGCGGTCAGGTCCACCACGTCGCCCCCTTCTCCATCGCTGGGTTTCATGGCGAAGGACTCGGTGAACTCCCTGGCCCGGCGGATGGCCTCGGCCTCGTTGCTCTTCCAGAGCTCGGCGACGGTGTTGTCTAGGGGATCGTCGGGGTTGGGGGCGGACATGAGGGCCTGGATGGAGAGCAGGACGGTGCGGATCTGGAGGGCGGGGCTCCATTTGTCCTTGAGGATGTCGAGGCAGATCCTCCCCAGCTTGTCCACGTTGGGGTGGTAGATTTTGGTCAGGAAGCGGACCTTCGGCGGCCCCATGGGATAGTCGGCGGGAAGGAAGAGCTCGAGGTGGAAGATCCCCCGCTCGTAGGGGGAGTCGCCGGGGCCCTCTATGGCCACGGCGAAGTAGCGCAGGTTGTCCTGGTACGGCGTGGCGGAGATGCCGCCGACGGGATCGGCGATGAGCCGCTGCGACTCCTTGACTATGCGCCGGGGAAGGGCATTGGCGGCCATGGCGAATATGGAGGAACAGGAGGAGGGGGTATGTGTGCGGGTATGCTGCAGCGCTGGAAGGGAAGAAGGAAGAGAGGGCAAGGCCTGCTGGGAGGAGTAGACGGAGGGGGTTGACCGGGAGCCTGGAGGTCAAGCTGTGGTCAATCGTGAGATTGCGGTCGGCTGAGTGGTGACTGTGTGGGATACGAGAGTCGTAAATAAGTAGAGTGATAGACGCGGCCCCGCTGCCGCCCGCCGCTCTTCGATCCTCGATCCTCGATCCTCGACGGCCCGAAGCCGGGTTTTGTCTCCGGAGAATTTTACGAGTCGTAGTTCTACTCTAGTAGCTAGTACTGTACTCCACTAGTAGTATTTCTTCCCGGCGGCCGGGGCGTCGTTCAGGCAGGGTTGGGTTCGTATAACCCTAACCCGGATAAATACGACTCATGTCTCCTTTTTGCTCGAAGCCGACGAGGGAGACGGCTTCTCAAGAAATTAGAATTATATAATATTATATCGGGTGATGGTTTGGTGCTTAGGGCCGCAATCTCCCTGCTCCTCTCCACACTCTTCCACGCCAGACAGCTCGAGATCACTGGGCATATCGTGAAGGAGCTGTGCAATGTCTTGTCGAGAGGCAGCAGGCTTCGCCGAGGTGAGCTTGTATACCGCTTGACAGAAGTGCGACCATCCCTTGACGTCGTGCGGAGCTCATGTATTTCTGTGCCTTTCT
>Ga0315315_10006301_pt1 | contig 10964 bp, 8 predicted proteins | sample M140m3416metaG_FD_203699 | JGI IMG/M metagenome (GOLD analysis project Ga0315315, IMG submission 203699) | Ammonia-oxidizing marine archaeal communities from Monterey Bay, California, United States - M1 40m 3416 | ecosystem: Environmental > Aquatic > Marine > Intertidal zone | place: USA... | reverse complement strand
CATAGTCTGAAATAATATTTATTTTCTATATTTTTATATAATAATTCTGATCCATACTTTTCTATATTATTTATAATATATTCTTTACAATGTTTATGTAATCTAGTAATATCTTTATTTAAATTAATATATTTTGTATATTCAGATAAAGATTTATAATATTGGTATCCACAATTTACACAAATAAACATTTTATTTGATAATAATTCCATTATATTATATTATATTATATTATTATTCATAATTTCTTCTAAATATTGTTTATCAAATAATTGATTTTTTTTATTATTTTTTATTTTTTTACATATATTCCATATATATGGTATATTAATATTTTTAGATACAGTTAATAATCTAGAAATATAATTAGGATGGCAATCGAAAAATCCTGATATTAAATAATATAAATTATATCCCCAAGGATTATGATTTTTATAAAATTCTTGTACTATATATTCGTCTATAAATGTAATCATACTACATAAATTATTATTTTTTAATTCTAAATTTTTATTAATATAACACAAAGATTGTTCAGTTGTTAAATTTCCAACACCTCGTCCCATTCCATACATTGTAGTATCAATTAAATCAATATTTAATTCAATGCCTTTTAAAAAATTAGAAAAAGCATTTTGAAAATTATTATGAAGATGTAATCCAATTTTAGCATTTTTATTGTATTTTTGTATTAAATTATATAGATTATCAATATCTTTTGGAAATAAATTACCATATGAATCTGCAATATATAAATAATCTATATTATATTCATTTACTTTCTCAATTAAATTAATCAATTCAGTTGTTTCATAATTTATAGTTGCCATTAAATTAGCAGAAACTTCGTAATTTAGACTTTTTAAATATTTACAGAATTCTAGAGCATCTTCCCATTCATTTTTATGAAATGCAACTCGTATTAAATCAATATTCGATTGTTCTCTCGGCAATATTTTTGACAAATCTTTGTTCATATTATCAATCATAATAGCAATTTTTACATTTTTATAATGTGATTTGAATTCATTTATTTTATCATTTGTTAAATATCTCCATTGTCCACACCATTCATCAGTGTAAAATTCTTCTTTATTTAAAAAACCTATTTCAACATATTGTATATTTTCATCATTATTACATACATTTAAATATTGTTTAAAAAAGTTTTCACTAAATCTCCAATTATTTATATATCCTCCGTCTCGAATAGTACAATCTAATAATTTCATATATATATATATATATATATTAAATATATTTATTTTAAAACGTAAATGTATTTTTCATCAATCATTTGATTTAAATATTTAATTTCAAATATAAAATCATGATTATAACTAATACTACTTCTGGTACGATAATAATCATCCATTTTTGTAATATTTTCATCAAGTGTTATACCTGTAATAGTTGGTTTATATCCATTATGACATAAAATTATAATAAATGTTATACCTAGACTTAATTTTCTTATATTATTATATTTTTTATCAGGTATTATAGTATCATATATTGGATAAGGTACATGTAATATATTATTTTTAATTAATTCTAAAAAATAAATATTTTGTAAACCGCCTGAGAAATATTTATCAAATATATAGATACGATTACTAATATCTATGTCATATTCTTTTTTTATAATATCTATATTTTTGTTTTTAAAATCTTTAATATAAAAAGTAATAATATCTATATTTTTGTTTTTATTTTTAATATCATAATTTGTATTATTCTCACCAAAAATTTTATTATATGATTTTATTTTAGAATTAAATGATCCGGTATTCATAACTAATATATTTGTTTTAGTTCCAATATCTTTCTTAAATTCTTCTATTTTATTATCATTAAAACGAACAATTATATTAAAATTATTAATTTTTTCTCCAAAATTACTATTTAATATAGATGGCGCACTTCCTACTAAAATAATAGTTTGTTTTTTATCTATATTAAAAATATTTTTATTTTCTAGATATTTTATAAATTCCATATAAATATTATAGAGATTATTTATATTAATACCTTTATAAATATATATTTTAATTAAGGAGGTTAATACTATTTTAGTTTAAATATATTATATTATATAATATAATATAATATGAAGAATCATGAATATACAAATAATCATATAAATGATAAATCAAATATATCAATATTACTTCCTACATTTTATTCAAATAAAAAAGTATGGATTGGCCTTGAATCTATTTTAAATTTTAATGATGAAAATATATTTTGGGATTTAGTAATATGTGATGATAATGGTGATACATTTAATGTTATTGAAAAATATATAATTAAATTATTACGTAAAAATTGTTGTAAAATTAAATATATAAATATAAATTCAAAAGAAGATGGTATATATAAAGATAAATATACTTTATTAGAAAAATGGAAATTAATGTCCCAAAATGCAATGAGTCCTATTTCAATATTACAGGCCGATGATGATTATTCTTCTAGAAATAGATTATTAATTCATTTAGAACATTTCGCAAATGAAAAATGTTATTTTTCAACACAACCAATTGGTGTGTTTTATAATATTAATAATTATAAAATATTTATATATGATGGTTACAAAAGAAAACGTTATAATACTGTAAAAATGATGCATGTAAATATGGCACATTTAACAAAATATTTGAGTAATATTACTATTACTGAATTATATTCTGGTGTAGATCAATATATTTTAAAAGATATTTATAATCAAATTAATGAAGAAAAAAAAACAATTATTAATTTAGATAAAACTATATTCTACGATAATAGTGATGATTGGAAATATGGTTTTTTTTCAGATGGATTAAATACTATATCAAAACGAGAACATTTATATATAAAAACTGAAGAAAAAACAAATAATATTATTACATATTTTAAAGAATCTAAAAATAATCGTCAATATATAGAAAATAATACAATATTAGATGCAATAAAAATGGTTTGTAGAACATGTTGGTGTTTAAGTGAATCTAAATTATTATATGAATATTATAATTATTATAATATTACAAATTATATAAATATATTATTATTAAAATTATTAACACTGCAATATTATTTACTTGTAAATAATTTATATAAAAAAGAAGAATTATCTAATAATTTTATTAATTTATTACCTATTTGTAATATAGATATAGATATACATAAATTGAAATACATACATTTGTTTTCACAATTAAATAAAGTTGATGTAATAATAGACCCATTGCAATACTTAATTTCTATAAATATTACTGAATTAGATATATTAGATAAAAAAATAATATTACCATATATTATTAATAATGATTTTAAAATATATCAAAAAATATTAATTAATAATTTTTATTGTACAAAAATGGTTTATGTAAGTGATTGTCACGAATATACGTTTAAAAATGGATATGATGGATTAATAAATTTGCTAAAAATATATAATATTCAATATATGTGTATGAGAATTAAATATAGTAAAGAATATTATTTAATGAAAAAACTATTGTATCCATATTGCAAAGTAATTGCAGTGCCATGGGTTTTAAAATTAAATCAGTTTAAAGATTTATCTTCTAAGAAAGAATATGATATTTTATTCTATGGCTCGGATTATCCAAAATCATATCCCTTTCGTAATAGATTAAAAATATTGTTACAAACTCAAAAATTTCAAACTAATTTTAAAATAAGAATAATTGAATGGAAAGAAGGATTTAAAGGAAATAATTTATTTAATGAAGTGTCAAAATCATACTTGACTGTTTCAACAAAATCTAGTTTTAATTATTTGGTTAAAAAATATTTTGAAATACCTTTATCTAATTCATTTATTATAGGTGATATGGCGGATTATGGATATGATTATTTCGATAATAATGATTTTATTAATATTGAAAATCATATGACAGATGATAATATTTTTAAAATAATACAAAATGCATTATTAGATAAAAATATTTTATTAGATAAAATTGAAAAAACAAAAAACAAAGTATATAAAATACAATCAAATAATATACATGATTTGTCTAATTTAGAAATACAGGATGTAATTATTACTATTAATAATTATAAATTTACAAAAGATGTATTATATATCAAACAATTTTTAGATACAAATATAAATTTTATTTTAAGTTATAAAACTATTTTAATTAAAAATAAGATTGATTTAAATATTTTTAAAAATTATGATATTTCAAATAAATTTATATATATACTAAAATATGAAAGTAAAATAAAAACGATTGACACTAATGAAACAATTGTGTTTGATTTTAAAAATGAATTTATTAAAAATATGTCTGTTATTTGTATAGATAATGATATCATATCATATTACAAATAAATTAGATTATACTTAAAAAATAAATTAGTTGGATATTGTTATAAAATAAATTATAATATAAATAGATTATATTACTAATTTATAAATAATTTAATATATTACTTGATACATTTAAAGTTAATTTATATTCATATGTTTTTGGTACTTTCAAAAAGGTATTAATAAATATATCTAATGATGTATTATAATCATATAATATATTATTTCCATTGTTTATTTCATATATCCATTCAGTTTCTTTTCTTAAAATAATACATTTTTTATTTAAATAATTTGCTTCTGGTTGTATTCCACCGGAATCAGTTATTATATAACAACAATATCTTTGCAATATTGTCATGTCTAAATAATTAACTGGATTAATCTGAATAATATTTTCTGGAATTAATATATTATTTGTCAATATTATTTTCTTAGTACGCGGATGAATTGGAAATATAATATATTTATTTATTTTTTTTAATTCTTTAAAAAAAAATTCTAACATTTTTTTATTAGTATTATATTCACGATGTATCGTTAATAATACATAATTATTTTTTGTTATATTATTATTAATTAATATATCTTCATTATGATACATTGTACAGCAATTGTTTAATAATTCTAATTGTAGATTACCTACAAAATATATATTTTTAGTAATATTTTCATTGTTCAATTTATCTAATGAATCAGGTGTAGAACATAATAATGTATTTGATATATTATCCGTAATAATTCTATTTATTTCTTCAGGCATATCTTTATTATAACTTCTCATACCAGCTTCAATATGTATTAAATTAATTTTAAGTTTATTTGCTACTAGTGCACCACTTATTGTCGTGTCACAATCGCCAAATACTATAATTTTATCTGGATTTTCTTTTAGACAAATTTTTTCAATTTCACACATCATATTACATAATTTTTCAATTATTGTAGAACCTGTTATATATAATAAATAATCTGGTTCTTTTATATTTAATGTTTTAAATAAATTTTCAGACATATCTTCATCATAATGCTGTCCACTATGAATAATTATATAATTTAGATTAAGCATTTGCATTTTATTTACTAAAGGTGATAATTTTAAAAACTGAGGGCGTGTGCCTACAATAATTATATATTTCATATTACAATCTAATATAAAATAAATAATTTTAATATGAAATAAATTATTTTTAGTAAAATAATTTTAATATAAAATAAATAATTTTAATAAAAAGTAAGTTTAATACCAATAGTATATATGATACTATATTAAAACTGTTCTATTTCCTTTAGTATCTATTATTCCTATTTTCTTTCCCGGATTACCAACCATTATACTATATGGTTCTACATTTTTGCAAATTATAGCACCAGCGCCTATTAGTGCATGTTTCCCAATAGTGTTTCCACATAAAATGGTGCAATTCGCACCAAGTGTAACTCCTTTTTCTAATTTAGTTTTTATATATTCACCTTGTTTACTGTACATACCTCTTGGATTTATATCATTTGTTAAAACACAAGATGGTCCAAAAAATACAAAATCTTCTGCGACAACACCTGTATAAATACTTACATTATTTTGAACTTTGCAATTGTCTCCTAATATTACACCATCAGCAATAAATACATTTTGTCCAATATTACAGTTTTTACCAATTTTAGCCCCCGTACATATATGACTAAAATGCCATATTTTTGTTCCAATACCAATTTCAGCACCATCGTCTACAATCGCACTTTCATGAACAAAATAATGTTTTTCATCAACATGTGAAGTTAATTGTATTTTTTTAGATAATGATAAACTATCTTCTAATCCATTCAATACTTTTAATACATTAATACCTTCTAGACCATTCGTAATAGGTGAAATACGTGTTTTACAACATTCTACAAAATGTTCACATTCATATAATAATGGAGATTTACTTAAATCTACTTGAATATTTTCCCCATTATTTTTAATTGGGGTAGCATTTGTATCAGAATAATATTGAATATATTCTGGAAAATAGATTACTTTATTTTCTAGAGAAACATCGTCAAATATAATCATTCCTTTCTCGCCAATAATAGACATTTTTTGCTCTTTATAAGGATTTAACCAATTTACATTTATATTTACATAAGCATCTTTAAAATATAATATGGAATTTGTAATATCATGAATACCCTTATTAATATGATCTTTCCCATGGCACATAACTGAAGAAGGCATTGAATTTAATAAACTTAATATAACAGAAATATCATGTGGAGCAAAAGACCATAATACATTTTCATTTTTTCTGAAAATACCTAAACTCAATCGATTTGATATAATGTTTTTAATATTTCCTATTTTACCCTCATTAATCATTGATTTAATTTTTACAATTGCAGGATGATAGTGTAATATATGTCCTACCATTAATATTTTTTGATTGTCTTTCGCAATTTTAACTAACTCTTCGGCATTATTTATATTTAATGTAATTGGTTTTTCTACAAATACATCTTTACCTGATAATAATGCATTTTTTGCAAAAATATAATGCATTTCAGCTGGTAATGCAATACAAACTGCTGTAATTTCATTATCATTTAATATATCATCCCATATTGCGGTGGTCTTCACATGTGGGTATTTATTATTATATAATTTTAATGTTTCTAAATTAATATCACAAATCGCATGCAATACTTGACAATTATTAAATTCTCGTATTAAATTTTTTCCCCAATAACCTCCTCCTATTAAACCAAGTTTCATATTATATATAATATATATATATTTAAATATATATATATATATTATATATATTATATAATGTCTATACAAATGTATGATCCCAAACGTGAATATATTACACATAAAAAAGCAATAGATAAATCTATTGCTCAAGTATTAGATCATGGTATTTTTATAAATGGTCCTGAAATAAAAGAATTAGAACAAAAGTTATCAATATTTGTCAATGCAAAACATTGTATTTCAGTTTCAAATGGAACTGACGCAATTACAATTGCTTTATTAGCATTAGGTGTTACTACAGATGATGAGGTTATTACAGTGTCATATAGTTGGATTAGTACAGCTGAAGTAATTTCATTAATTAAAGCAATTCCTGTTTTTATAGATATTGAATCAGGTACATTTAACATGGATCCTGATAAACTAGAACAATCTATTACAGCAAAAACTAAAGCTATTATACCGGTTAGTTTATATGGACAAATATCCAATATTGATAAAATTAATATGATTGCTAATAAATATAATATACCTGTAATAGAAGATGGGGCACAAAGTTTTGGAGCATTATATAATGGAAAACGTAGTTGTGGATTAACTACAATTGGAACAACCAGTTTTTTTCCATCAAAACCACTTGGATGTTATGGCGATGGCGGTGCTTGTTTTACTAATAATGATATATTAGCTGATAAAATACGAGCAATTAAAAGTCATGGTGGAATTAAAAGATTTGAACATAAATATATTGGTATCAATGGTAGATTAGATACTATACAAGCATCTATATTAAATGTAAAGATGAATTACTATAATGATACATTAATTAAACGCAATAATTGTGCAAATTATTATACTAATAAATTACATTTTTTACAGAATAAAGGATTTGTACTTCCTTTTATTAAAGAAAATAGACAAAGTGCATGGGCGCAATATTCTATTCTAGCAAATAATAAACAACAACGTGATAATATAGTAGAGTATTTAAAAAAAAATAATATAAATGTTGCAATTTTTTATCCAACACCTTTGCATACTCAAGAATGCTTTTCTTATTTGTTTGTTAATTCTAAAATACCTGAATTACCAATAACAATGGATATTTGTAACAAAATATTTAATTTACCTTGTTATGCTGAATTTACACATGAAGAACAAGACAATATAATAAATTTATTAAGATCATATCTTATATGAGATAAATCACTTCTCTGCAGATTATGAGTAAAGAATCTTTTGCAATAAATTACAAATGAGTAAAATTATAAATCTTTGATTTATAATTTTGCTCCTACTTTCAGATAACTGAACCAGATTAAATAATTCATTCTGAATTATTTTCTCTTAGATAACAAGAGCTTCATTAAATAAAATCTATGATTTTATTTAACCTCAACTCAGAACCGTTTTTTGTAATCTAATACATTCATTTTTTAATTCAATATTATTAATTAAATCAACTGTAACATCTACACCGTATTTAAATAACTCATACATTGTATTCGAACTAACAAATAAACCAGTTTTAATTTTTTTAAATTTATTTGGAAGAACTTTTTTATTCCAATCAGTTATAATTTGCGGTCTTTTACTATTTTTAAATATTGGGGTTTTTTCGGTTAATCCACCATCCAATATTAACATATTTCTATATTTACATACAATGTTTTTCATAAATAACCAAGGAATGGCGGCTGATACTAATACTGATTCACCAACATCACTATGTGAATTATAACTTGTAATATGAATATTTTTCATGTTCCAAGGTTTATACCATTTTGATATAACAGTCATAGAACATGTTAATTGTCCCGCTTCAGGTATTGGTAATTTCGGAGATATTTCTCTGAAAAAATCCCACATCGGTTCGTGTCTAATATATTTATATTGTGATAAAGTATCTCCAACTGAAAATGCCCATTTCATACCCTCGTTATGACATTTATTTAAACATATATATGAAACTTGTGAACCAGCTGAACATCCCGCATATTGTATAATTTTAATATTTAATTTTTGTAAAAATATAATAGATCCTGCAGCGATTAGATTAAAGAAAGCACCCGCTGAACATACATAATTTATTTCTTGTGGAAATTCTTGTAATTTACCCGGTAATATTTCTTTCATTTTTTCATTCATATAATTTTCTAAATTGTTTATTAATATATCATAATCATTATATTCTAATCTATGTTTATAATATTTATAAGCATTGTTACTATAAATATTATATATATATATTAAACATATACATATAAATATAGTTATTATTAAATATCTCATTAATAACAAATAGATTATTCTTCTTTTCTTAACCTATCGCATCCATCAATAACACTTTTTAATATATTGCATTCGGTGTTTTTATCTTGCATATAACCTAATAATGCTTTTGTATCTTTTGGAAAACATGCACCGCCATACCCTAATAAACCATCTGGTCCAGGAACACTTGTATGCATTGGATTAATCCAATTATTTTTAAACATTATATTTTTAATCTTTTCAAAATTAGCCCCATTTTTTTGACAAAGTAAATAATATTCATTAAATAACATTACTTTACTCGCGTAAAAACTATTACAAAATATTTTCATAGATTCACTTTCCAATGCAGAACAAACACTAATTTCTGCATTCGGGAAATATTCAGCATAAAACTTTTCTAAAAGCCCATTGTCATTAAAATAATCTGTAAACCCAATAACTATATGTTGTTGATTATGGAAATCGTCAAATGCGGTACGCGCTGTTAAAAATTCCGGATTATGACATATATTTAATTGAGTATATTTACTGGATAATTTGTTTGTAGTATCTGGTTCAATAGTCGATTTTAATACTATTATACCCTTGAACTTTAATTTTTCTAAATCATCACATACATCATGTATTGCTGATTTATCATAACATTGTGTTGTTTCACTAAATAAAGTAGGAAGACATAAAAACACTATATTGCAATAAATTATATCACATAATGATCCAATACCTCCATTTTTATATTTATCATAACAAATTACTTTAATATTTTTTAACTTGAAACTTTTTTCCAATGCGCTCCCAACAAAGCCTAATCCAACTATTCCAATATTATATTCCATATAATGCATTTATATAATAATTATATTATATAAATATATTAGTTTAAAATTAATTTACGCTTTATGAAATTATTATACTAATTCACTTAATTTTTTTAATTCTAAATATTTATTTTTATATTTTAAATATTTTTTCTCATAAAGATCTCGGGGTGTGGGTGTGGGTGTGGGTGTCGGGGGGAACAATTCATCATTTATCTGTTCCTTTCTTTTAAATAGGGCATCGTACACGGCTTTATGTTTTACTACATTGGCCTTTGCTGTGTCAAATTCTTTTTCTAAGACACTTGAATGTATTTTGGTTCGATACCATATGACTGCATCCAAAGCTTTTTGGGCAGTTTCTATTTTTTCAATTACTTTGGTTAATAATGACATAATTTCAGTCACGTCCTTCATGTCACTTATTTGATCCAAGTTTATTTTAATCGGATCTTCTTCAATATATTTTGGTCGTGGCATATAAGATACCGAGTCTCGTGTTATATCTGTTATTCTATCTGTTTCAACCAACTCTCTATATGAATCAGTTTTACTTAAATTATTTACAAGTAATATGAAATAAGTATATTGAATAATTTTAGAATGATATTCAAAATAGTTATGATATATTAAATTGTAATTATGTGATGGCACTAATTTGGGGGGGGGATTATTTTGTATTAATAATTCACATGTAAAAGATGGATTTCTTGAGATAGAATGAAGTCTACCTCTTGGCAAAATGTCTAACATTAGTTCACCAAATTTACATGTATTAGTTGTATATATATTTGAATATGTA
>Ga0315315_10006300_pt1 | contig 10964 bp, 11 predicted proteins | sample M140m3416metaG_FD_203699 | JGI IMG/M metagenome (GOLD analysis project Ga0315315, IMG submission 203699) | Ammonia-oxidizing marine archaeal communities from Monterey Bay, California, United States - M1 40m 3416 | ecosystem: Environmental > Aquatic > Marine > Intertidal zone | place: USA... | reverse complement strand
TGGTCCAAAAGGTCCTTCAGCAGTTAACTTAAAAACTGCATAATTTTCACACTAAAATTTATTGGCTATAAATTAATTTAATTCTTGATTGAAGAATTGATTTATTTTTATAGCCAATAATCTATTCTTTTATTAATGAATAAAAGAAAAATCACAAACATAAATCATTTAAAGTTTAAGCCATTTGATAGGTATGGTGAAAAAATTGATGGTTGGTATTGGCATAAAATTAGTTTTGATGAAAAAACAAATTTTGGAACCTACATATCAAAATTAAGTCCAGGAACTAAAACTATTCCACACATTCATACTGGTCATGAAGAATTTTTCATACTGGATGGTGAATTAATTGACTCAGATGGAGCAATTTTTAAAAAAGGAGATTTTGTCTCCTACGGGCCAAATAGTAGTCATTCATCGTTTACAGAAAAAGGTTGTTTAATTTTAACTTTTATGAGAGGACATAATGATCGGATTAACAAAAAATAATTAAATTATGATTGGTATTTTAGGAGGTATGGGTACTCAAGCAGGTCTTGATTTTTGTAACAAACTTGCAATTTTATATAGAGGTAAAATTGATCAAGAATATCCATTATTTATACTCTATAACAAATCAAATATTCCCGGAAGACCTGAGTCAATTGGAGTTCAGACTGGAAATATAAGTAATAGAATTACTAATAAAAAAAGTGCAAAAAAATATTCTCTTGTTTTAAAAAGTTTATTAGATGGATGTAAAGTTCTAAAAAAAAGTAGTTGTAAATTTATCGTTATTCCATGCAATACTGCGCATTACTGGTTTGATGATTTACAAAAAAAAATAAATCTTCCAATAATTAATATGCCTAAAGAAGTTTACAATCATACAATTAAAAAATGTAAAAAAAAGTCATCGATTGGCTTACTTGCTACAGAAGGTACTTTAAAGACTGGAGTTTACAATAAATTTTTTGATAAAAATTATAATCTTATATATCCAAATACAAGAACCCAAAAAAATTCAGTTAACAAAGCAATTAAACTTGTAAAAATGGGTAATGTTAAAGCTGCGAATAAAATTATTAAACCTGCAATAAAATATTTAATTAAAAAAAAGTGTAAAAAAATAATTCTTGGCTGTACTGAGTTGCCAATAGCAATATTTGCCTTTAAATCAATTAAGACTATCAATTCATCTAAAATTTTTTTAGATCCAAATCTGATTTTGGCAAATGCTGCTATGAAAAAATATAAGAAGTAAATTATGCTCTCAAAGGAAAGGCCGTATATATTACTTGTTGCAGAAAAAATTTATTTTGAAATTTGTAAAATTAAAAAAAGCACTCAAGATTTGTCTAATATTGATGCTATTGAAAGTTTTATTGGCTCTAAAATTTATAATGAAATAAGTAGTGGTGAATTTCATGACAAATGGTTCAAGCAATTAGAAGAAAATAATTTTATTGATCATAACACAAAACAAAAAATTCCTGAAGAAACTATAAGCCTTTTAAAAATTCAAAAAGATATGATGGTTAAGCAATTAATTCAATTCCCTGATTTGTATTATACTAAAAGTCATTTTCCACTTGAAATTTCACAAAGAGCCTTTGATCAGCTATGGAGAATGTGTGAAAGTTATGAACTTTGGTGCAAAGAAACGAAACAACCTAATTTGATAATTCTAAAAATTATCGACTAGTTATTTAAAATGATCCTATTTTTTTCTATTTTGCTTTTTATTAAGATGTGAAAATCATCGCTCTCTAAAGTGCTCTTGTGTATATTTTTTTCTTTTTTTTCAATTAGACTAATGTCTTGTAAATTTTCTAATGGAGTTTTTCCTGTATACAGAGTGATCATTTCGTTTGATCCATATGTTATTCCAGCTTGTAATGTGCTTCCAGATGAAGATAAAGTGTATGCTGGACCCAACATAGCAGTGGGTGATGCACAAGCGCCTAGGAAACTAATAGTAAATAATCCTAAAATTATTTTTTTATTAATCATAATAATTAAGAATCTTATACATTTTATAATACAACTCAAGGTAGAATTAAAAACACTTATTTTCATTGATTAATTAAACTAAATTTTAGAAACTAAAGTAAGGGTAAATGATCTATAAAACCTGAAATGACCAGAATTTTTCCATTTATATTTATCCTACTTTGGTCTTCAGCTTTCATAACAACTAAGCCAATTATTGACAATAGTGATCCATTCATGGCTCTTGGATTTAGATTTTTTTTTGTAGCTATCGGTTTTTTCCTATTTTCTCTTTATTTAAACCAATCATTAATCGTAAATAAAAAAAACTTAATTGAGTCTTTATTCAGTGGTCTCCTATTTCATGGGTTTTATTTAGGTGGTGTTTTTTATTCTATTTCAATTGGAATGCCAACAGGTATAGCTGCTTTAATAGTAACACTTCAGCCTATATTAACCAATGCACTAAGTGGGCCAATGTTGAATGAAAAAGTAACAACAAAACAGTGGATCGGTGTTTTGCTTGGATTTATTGGAGCAGCATTAGTTTTAGGTTTTGATGTTGGTTCAGATATACCTTTATTAGGATTGATCGCGACTATAATTGCATTAATTGCAATTACTTTATCAACAATTTGGCAAAAAAAATTGAGTAACAATTTACCATTATCAGTTAGTAATTTTTATCAAGCTATTGGTGGATGTTTGTTTCATATTTTGATAGTTGTTTTTTTTGCAGAACCATATATTGATTTTTCACAAACGTTCTTAATTGCGATGAGTCATCAAATATTTTTAGTATCATTTGGTGCTTTTACAATATTGATGTATTTAATTAAAAATAATTCTGCGAGCAGAACTGTTTCAATATTTTTTTTAATACCAGCTACATCTGCTTTAATGGCTTGGTTATTTTTAAATGAGAGTTTAACAGATATTGATTTAATTGGTTTTTTAATAACTTCAATAGGTGTTTATATAGCTACTCGTGACTAAAAATACTTATAATGATTTAAAACCAAATTCTAAAGAGGCATCTGTAATAGAGTGATATAAAGACTCTCCAAAACTTCTAAGAGCAAATAGTCTTGCTTTATCAGGATTGTCTTTCATTAAATCAACCGTGAAAGCTATTCCATTATAAATAGAGTTTATAGAATTATTTTTTTCTAAAGAATTAAAATTAAAGGGACATCCTTTTTTTAAAACTTCTTTTACATCTTGTCCTTCTATTTCAATTATAGCTCTTGAATGAGATAGGTCTGTTATAGCAAAATCTGACTCTTTTAAATTTTGTGAAATATTTTTATACAAATCTTTTTTGGTTGAAACAAAAAGCCAATTTTTTGGTCCATTCCATAATATTCTTGTATCATTATTATTTACTACCCGTAATGGTTCGTCTTTAAATTTTAAACCACCAATATCAATATTATCAATAGAAACTGTAGAATTTTTATATTGAACTATTTGAACTATTAATAAATTTTTTATTTCTGAGATCTTAAGAAGATTATTTTCATTTTTACCTTCATAATCACCAAATTTACCTTTTGAATGAACATTTGCTAATCCTGATATTAAACTCATGATCTTACTCTTTCACCTTTTGGATCAACATAATGTGAGGAAACTATCTCAACTGGGATAACTTTATTTTTTAATGGCGACATTACAAATAATTTTTCACCAATCATATTTTTTCCATCTTTAAGAATAGCTAAAGAAAATGGATTATCATGTTCAACGCTCCAACAAGAAGCTGAAATATATCCTAATTTTGGATTTGGTAATGGCGCATTTGAGTCTTTAACCAAATGAGATCCTTCTGGAATACTTGTCTTTTTGTCTAAAGGAACAACACCAACAACTTTTTGTCTATCTTCAGCAGTGAACGCCTTTCTAGTTAAAGATCTTTTTCCAATAAAATCTTTCTTTTTACTTAATAAACCTTCAAGAGAATTATCATAAGGAATTGTTCTTCCATCAAGCTCTGATCCTGCAACATGTCCCATCTCAATTCTAAGAGTTGATAAAGCCTCTGTGCCATAGGGTTGAATCTTAAATTCTTGTCCAACTTCCATAATTTTTTCCCACATAAAGTTGCCATTATCAGACTCAACATTTACTTCATACGCGAGTTCACCTGAGAATGAGATTCTAAATATTCTAGCCTTTATTCCATATAAATCACCCTCCATATAACCCATAAAAGGTAAACCCTCATTTGATACATCAGATTTTATAAATAGTTTTTGTAATAAATCTCTTGATTTTGGCCCAGCTATTGCGGCTCCAGCCCATTGCTCTGTAGTTGAAACAACATTTACATTCAACTCTGGCCAAACTAATTGTAGATAATACTCTAGGTGTGAAAGGACATTTGCTGCTTGCGCAGTGGTAGTTGTCATATGATAATGATTTTCAGAAATTCTTGTTGTTGTTCCATCATCCATGACAATCCCATCTTCTCGTAACATTACACCGTATCTTGCCTTACCGACTGGTAACTTTAACCATGCATTGGTGTAAACTCTATTAAGAAGTTCCGCAGCATCTGGACCTTTAATATCTATTTTTCCTAATGTAGTTACATCACAAACACCTACATTTGTTCTTACATTTTTTGCTTCTCTTTTCGATGCCTCAAATAGATTTTCATCTCTTTGCTTGTAATATCTTGGTCTTAACCACACTCCTGCATCAACAAAAACTGCATTATTTTTCTCATGCCATGAATGCATTGGAGATTTTCGTGTTGGCTTTGAATGTTTTCCAACCTCTCTTCCCACTATTGCTCCAATTGAAACTGGAGTGTATGGAGGTCTAAATGTTGTGTGACCCACGGCTGGTACAATTTTGTTTTCTATTTTTGATACCAATTGTAAACCATTAAGATTACTTGTTTTACCTTGATCAGTTGCCATTCCAAGAGTTGTATATCGTTTAACATGTTCAATTGATCGATATCCCTCTTTTAAAGCAATTTCTATATCGGATACTGCAACATCATTTTGAAAATCTAAAAATCTTTTATAATATTTTCCTTTTGGAAGTGGAACACACCAAAATTTATCATGAACAGTTGATTTTTTTTCAATTACATTTGGGAAAGAAATTTTATTATCATTTTTAGTTATTTCTTTTGATAATTTATGACCAGTTTCAAATGAATTTTTTAAAGTCTCTTCTAAAGTATAAGTTCCATTTGCAGCACCTAAAGTAGTTTCATTTTGCTTTGATGTTCCTGGAACAAAAGCATCTATATCCTCTTTAAATTTTGTTTTATTTCCTGATTGGGAAGCCAAATGAATTGTTGGTGTCCAAAAACCAGATACACATATACAATCACATTTAATATTTTTTACTGTTCCAAGTTGCTCTTTATCTTCAGAGATTTTTGCAATATCTGCTGATTTTACTTTTTTATAACCTTGAGCTGCTACTACAACATGAGAAAATTTAATATTAATTCCAAGATTTTTTGCTTCATCAACTATTTCAGAGTTTGGACTCTTTCTTGTATCTAAAATAATTGGTTCTATACCATTTTTTTTAAATTCAATTGCAGTTTCATAGCCACTATCATTATTTGTAAATATTAAAGGATTTTTTCCAACCAACACTCCATAAACTTTAAGATATTCTTTTGCCGCTGATGAGAGTATCACTCCTGGTGTATCATTATTACCAAAAACAATTGGTCTTTCAATTGAGCCTGAAGAAATTAGAACTTCTTTTGCTCTTATGTACCACAGTCTTTGTTTTGGATGAAATTTTTTTGTTTTTGGTAAATGGTCACTTATTCTCTCTGACATCACCAACATGTTATGATCATAGTAACCAAATACTTGTGATCGATTTTTAACAGTCACATTTGGCATTTCTTTAAGTTCAGAAATTATACTTTCAGCCCATTCTTTACCTGATTGATTACCTATATTGACTTCACTGGTTAATAATGTTCCTCCAAACCTAGATTTATCTTCAGCTAAAATTACTCTAGCCCCATTCTTAGCGGCAGCATAAGCGCTTGCTAATCCAGATGGTCCAGATCCTGTTATCAATAAGTCGCAATATTCATACTTATGTTCGTACCTTTCCTTGTCATGCTTTATGGACGCAACTCCAAGTCCAGCTGCTTTTCTAATGAATGGTTCATAAACTTTATACCAAAAACTTTTTGGCCACATAAAAGTTTTGTAATAAAATCCCGCAGGTAGAAAAATCTTCAAAAAATTATTAATAGCTCCAATATCGAAGTTAACACTGGGCCAACAATTTACACTTGTTGCTTCCAAACCATCAAAAAGTTCTTGTTCTGTGGCTTTTATATTTGGTTCAGTTTCGCCATTTCTGTACAATTGAACAATCGCATATGGCTCGTCAACTCCAGCACCAAAAAATCCTCTTGGTCTATGATACTTAAAACTTCTACCTATTAGGTGAACCCCATTTGCTATTAACGCTGATGCTAAAGTATCTCCTTCATAACCATCATAATTTCTTCCATTAAATTTAAATGAGAGTTTTTTGTTTCGATTAATTAATCCAATATTTTCTAATCTAAAAGTCTGAGTCATTAAGAAATTTCTTGATTAGCTTTTAAGGTTTTAAAAATCTCATGAGTTGCTGTGTCTCTTTCTACTTTTATCCATTGTCGACAACCTGATAAGTGTTGCCACAATTCCCAATGTTTTCCTCTTAAGCTTTTTCTGTTATAAACAAAATTATCCCATTCTTGATCAGATACTTCTTTACCTAATTCAGGTCTTTTAACTGTAGCATCTCCCCCGTATGAAAATTCATTTTGTGATCTCATTCCACAATGTGGACATTTAATATGAAGCATTTATGAAATCCAAGTTTTTGTACCAAGTCCTTTTTCATCTAATAAGTGACCTGTATTAAATCTATTTAAATTATATCCAGCATTTAATTTGTGAACTCTATCTTGTGCAATGGTATGAGCAAAAGTCCAACCTGATGCTGGTGTTGCTTTAAATCCACCATAACACCAACCACAATTTAAATATAAACCCTCAATGTGAGTTTTATCGATTATCGGAGAACCATCCATAGACATGTCCATTATACCACCCCAAGTTCTAAGCATTTTTAATTTACTTAGAAATGGCATCATCGCAATTCCTTCGGTTAAAACATGTTGTAAAGTTGGAAGATTACCTCTTTGAGCATAACTGTTATATCCATCTAAATCACCACCCATTACCATTTCACCTTTATCTGATTGACTTATATAAAAATGTCCAGCTCCAAAAGTAACAACTCTATCTAAAACTGGTTTTACAGGTTCAGATACACATGCTTGTAAAAGATGTGTCTCAACTGGTAATCTCATGTTTAGTTTTTCTGCTAAAATATTTGTACTGCCCGCAACACACAAACCAATTTTTTTTACTTTTATATCTCCACGTGATGTTCTCACACCTTTTATTTTCCCACCAGAAACATCAAAACCAATTACTTCACAATTCTGAATTATATCAACACCCATAGAGTCTGCTTGCCTTGCATAGCCCCAAGCTACTGCATCATGTCTTGCGGTTCCTGCACTAGGTTGCATCAATCCACCAAAAATTGGAAATCTAACATTTTCAGAAAAATCAGCCATTGGAATAATTTCTTTAACTTGTTCTCTATTTAAAAGAACTGCATCGATCCCATTTAACCTCATAGAATTACCTCTTCTCGCGTAAACATTCATTTGTGCATCTGAATGAGCAAGATTGATAATTCCTCTTGGAGAAAACATTACATTATAATTTAAATCTTGACTCATCCTTCTCCAGAGATCCATGCCAAATTCACTAAACAATGCATTATCATCATGCATATAATTTGATCTTATTATTGTTGTGTTGCGACCAACGTTACCTCCACCGATCCAACCTTTTTCAATGATAGCTACATTCGTTATATTATGCTCTTTTGCTAGGTAGTACGCAGTTGCTAGGCCGTGACCACCACCTCCTATAATTACAACATCATATTCTTTCTTTGGAGTTGGGTCTTTCCAAGCCAAATCCCAATTTTTATGATTAGATAAAGCGTTTTTGACAAGATTAAATACTGAATACTTTTGCATAGTTAGATTTTATAATAATGAATATAAATAGTTCATATTTTTTTTATATATAATTTTTAGATATTTCCAAAGGCTCTAAAAAGAGATACTAATCGACCATCTTTTTAATATTTATAAAGGACTTTTAATGAGTGTAGTAAAATCAGATATTCAGATAGCAAGAGAAGCCAAAATGCAACCCATCAATGACATACTGGCTAAAGTCAATGTGCCTGATGAGAGCTCAGCATTTAGTCCAATGGGCAGACATATCGCAAAAGTTAACTTAGAATATCTAGATACTTTAAAAGATAAGCAGGATGGAAAATTGATTTTAGTTACAGCAATAACACCTACACCTGCTGGAGAAGGAAAAACAACAACATCTGTAGGTTTAAACGATGGATTAAATAAAATTGGAAAAAAATCTATTGTTTGTTTAAGAGAGCCAAGTTTGGGTCCTTCCTTTGGGATGAAAGGTGGTGCAGCAGGAGGTGGTTATGCACAAGTTGTACCAATGGAACAAATAAATTTACATTTTACAGGTGATTTTCATGCAATAACATCAGCTCATAATCTTTTATCAGCTTTAATAGATAATCATATCTATTGGGGTAATAAATTAAATATAGATGTGAGAAGAATTGTTTGGAAAAGAGTAATGGATATGAATGATAGAGCTCTAAGATCAATAAATATTAATTTAGGTGGAGTAGCTAATGGTTTTCCAAGAGAAGATGGTTTTGATATAACTGTGGCTTCTGAAATAATGGCAATCTTTTGCCTAGCAAATAATCTTGATGATTTAGAAAAAAGAATAGGCAACATAACTGTAGCCTATACTAGAGATAAAAAACCTATTTATGCAAAAGACTTAAAAGCTCAAGGTCCTATGACTGTATTACTTAAAGATGCAATCAGACCGAATGTAACCCAAACTTTAGAAAATAATCCTGCAATAATACATGGTGGTCCTTTTGCAAATATTGCTCATGGTTGTAATTCGGTAATCGCAACAAAAGCTGGTTTAAAACTTGCTGATTATGTTGTAACTGAAGCTGGATTTGGCGCAGACCTTGGTGCAGAAAAATTTTTAGATATTAAATGTAGAAAATCAAATTTAAAACCGAGTTGTGTAGTGATTGTTGCTACAATAAGAGCATTAAAAATGCACGGTGGAGTAGCTAAAGATGATTTAAAAAATGAAAACGTTGGTGCATTAAAAAAAGGATTAGTAAATCTTCAAAGACACATTGAAAATGTAAAAAAATTTGGTTTACCCGTAGCTATAGCTGTAAACCATTTTATTAAGGATACAGATAAAGAAGTTAAAGCTTTAATAGATTTTTGTGATAGTTTAGGTGTCAAAGCTAGTCTTTGTACCCATTGGTCAAATGGTGGAGAAGGTACAAAAGAGTTAGCAGCACACGTTTCTGATTTATGTGAAAAAAATGAGGCTAAATTTAAATTTTTATACGAAAGTAAAACTCCATTATTCAAGAAAATAGAGACCATAGCAAAAGAAATTTATAGGGCTGATGAAGTTATAGCAGATACAAAAATTAGAGATCAATTAAAAAGTTTTGAAGAATCTGGTTATGGTGAATTACCTATTTGTGTTGCAAAAACTCAATATAGTTTTTCTACTGACCCAAGTTTAAAGGGTGCTCCAACTGGACACGCGTTGCCAATCAGAGAAATAAGACTTTCTTCGGGTGCTGAATTTATAGTAGTTGTATGTGGAGCAATTATGACTATGCCTGGATTACCAAGAATTCCAGCTGCTGACTCGATTAAGCTAAATAAAAAAGGTGAAATAGAGGGTTTATTTTAAACTTTTATTTTAAGTTTTTTGTTATTTATTATTGTTCTCAATAAGTTAACCATTAATGGAATTTTTTTTCTATTAATTTTTTTAAGGATAAAGGGTGCAATCTCTCTTGCAAGCTGCTCCCCTTCAACAGTATCATTTGGCATAAATCTTTTCTTTGCTGTTTTAAAAGTAAATCCCTTTCCTAGATAACTTCCCATTTTACTATTTCTTCCTCCAGCAGCACTCACATATAAATCACCAACTCCAGCAAGACCCAAAGTAGTTTCATGATTGCCTTTAAAATATTTAGTCAAATAACTCATTTCTATAACTGATTTTTGGAATAGATTAGATGAAGCATTCAAGCTTTGACCAGCACCAATGATCATTGAATATATATTTTTTATTGCTGAACACACCTCTACTCCAATAATATCTTTAGAAAATTCTGTTAAGTAATATTTCGTTGAAATCATTTTACCAATTTTTTTGGCTGTATTAATATTTTTACTTGCAATAATAACACTTGTTTGATTTTTTCTTGCTAATTCCTTAGCTAAACAAGGTCCTTTTAAAATTGAAATATTTGGTATGTTATAAATTTTTCTTAATTGTTCTGAAATTGTCAAAATTCTCTTAGTTTTTTTTTCATATTTTAATCCTTTTGTAAGAACTAAAATAGGGGTTTTAATATTTAAATTTCTTAATTGATTTCCAATAAAGTCGATTCCCGAAAGACTTAGGGCAATAGCTATCAAATCAAACTTTTCTTTAAATAAATCGTTAGAAAATTTTTTAAATCTTAATTTTTTTGGCAGATTAGTTTTTAAAGCTGAATGATATTTATTTTTAGATGAAAGATTTCTAATAAATACTTTGCTGTATGGTTCTGTAATGGTAACACTATTATTATTTTCTAGACACGGGATTGTAAAAGCAGAACCCATGGCACCACCACCAATAATTAAAATTTTTTTCATTTAATTCTAATCTAAACCTAGAAGTTTTTTTCTTTGATTTGCCCAAGTTCTTATTAAATTATCAACAGCTAAGCCAATAAATGCAACACATAAACCAAGCATCAAACCATTA
>Ga0315315_10006299_pt1 | contig 10964 bp, 9 predicted proteins | sample M140m3416metaG_FD_203699 | JGI IMG/M metagenome (GOLD analysis project Ga0315315, IMG submission 203699) | Ammonia-oxidizing marine archaeal communities from Monterey Bay, California, United States - M1 40m 3416 | ecosystem: Environmental > Aquatic > Marine > Intertidal zone | place: USA... | reverse complement strand
CAAGTCAACTTATTGAGGTAGTTTCAAGAATTAATATTATTTAATGATATTTAAAGTTTTTAGATTTAATAAAGTTAAAAGTACCAACAATACAGCAATAAAAATAATCAAAACTTCAGATTTTGATTATGGGATGATTGTTTCTGAAAATCAGAGCAATGGTAAAGGACAATATGGAAAGAAGTGGATTTCTTATAAAGGAAATTTATTTGTTAGTTTTTTTTTTAATTTAAAAAATTTTGATATTAATTTGAATAAATTTACTAAACTAAACTGTTTATTAGTAAAAAAACTATTAACATCTTATTATAGAAATAAAATAATTTTTAAAAAACCAAATGATTTATTGATAAATAAAAAAAAAATTTGTGGAATATTACAAGAAACATTAACGAAACTTAATAAAAAGTACCTTATTGTGGGTATTGGTATTAATTTGATAAAAAGTCCTCTTATTAAGAAATATCCAACAACTAATCTTTACGAATTATTAGATAAAAAAGTATCAAAAAGACAAATTATAAATGAGCTTAAAAAAATTTTTGAGTTAAGGTTAACAAAATTATATAAATCGAAATAAATTATTATGTATATTTTAGGTGATATTGGAAATTCTGAAACTAAAGTTTATTTAGTTAATACTAAAAATAAAATTATTAAAAGTATTACCTTTCCATCAAAAAAAATCAATGACAAGATTTTAAATAATAAATTTAGATCTTTAGTAAAAGATTATACAAAAATTGATAAAATTTTGTTTTGTAGTGTTGTTCCAAAAACTTTTAATTTAATAAAAAAATTTATCTCCAAAAGAATAAAAAAAAAATGTTTTGAGGTTAAAGAATTAAAGTTAAAATCTTTAATCAATATTAAAGTTAATTACAATCAAGTAGGCTCTGATAGACTTACTAATGCAATAAGTTTACTTAATAATAAGGATAATTTCATAATATTAGATTTTGGTACAGCTACTACTTTTGATGTTGTGATTAAAAAAGATTACAGGGGAGGGGTTATTGCACCTGGAATTAAGATCTCTCTAAACACCTTATCTGATAAAGCGACTTTAATTCCTAAAATAAATCTTAAAAAAATTAAGAATATTGTTGGTATAGACACAACTAGTGCTGTTAGATCAGGTTTTTTTTGGGGTTATGCAGGATTAATTGACAATATTGTTAATTTGATTAAGAAAGAAACAAAAAAGTCTTTTAAACTTGTAATTACAGGTGGATTTTCTGATTTATTTAAAAATTCAATCAAAAATAAAATAATACATAACAAAGATATCACTATAAATGGACTTATTAAAATTTCTAAATTGATAAATTAAATGAAAGACGAATTATTATTTTGCCCTCTTGGAGGATCTGGAGAAATTGGAATGAACATGAACCTATTTGGTTATGGTCAACCCGGAGATCATAAGTGGATTATGGTAGATATCGGAGTTACCTTTGCAGATGATACAGTCCCAGGTATTGATCTTATCTATCCTGATCCGGGTTTTATTGTTGAAAAAAAAGATAATCTATTAGGAATAATACTAACCCACGCACATGAAGATCACATAGGTGCTATAGCTCATTTGTGGCCTCAACTAAAATGTAAAATTTATGCAACACCTTTTACAGCTGTATTAATAAGAGAAAAATTTAAGGAAAAACATATTGATATAACTAATGATTTAAAAATTGTAGAACTAAACGGTAACGTAAAATTAGAACCTTTTGATATTGAATATATTACTTTAACTCACTCAATTTTAGAACCAAATGGATTAAGAATTAAAACTCCTGCTGGAGTAATTTTGCACACAGGCGACTGGAAAGTTGATCCTAATCCTTTAATCGGGGACGAAATAAATTCTAAAAGATTAAAAGAAATAGGTGATGAAGGAGTTCTTGCTATGATTTGTGACTCAACAAATGTATTTAGTGCCGGCAGATCAGGTTCAGAACTTGATGTAAGAAAAAACTTATTAAATATTATGAGTCGATTAAAAAAAAGAATAATAATAACCTCATTTGCCTCTAATGTCGCGAGAATGGAAACAGCATTTTATTGTGCAGAAAAAACAGGAAGACAAATTTCATTGGTTGGTAGATCAATGCATAGAATTTATAAAGCTGCAAGACAATGTGGCTACTTAAAAAATACGATTGAACCAATTGATCCTAGAGAAGCTAAAAATTTTTCTAGAGAAAAAATTGTTTATCTGTGTACTGGAAGTCAGGGAGAACCAATGGGGGCAATGATGAGAATTTCAAGCTACACACATCCTGATGTATTTATAGAGAAAGATGATGCGGTCATTTTTTCTTCAAAAATTATTCCTGGTAATGAAAAAAAACTTTATAAGCTACACAATCAATTAGTAAAAGATGGAATTGAAGTAATTTCAGAGGAAACTGAATTTATTCATGTTTCAGGTCATCCTAATCGAGAAGATCTTAAAGATATGTATCAATGGGTAAAACCAAAGTGTGTAATACCTGTTCATGGTGAACACAGGCATATGATTGAACACATAAGTTTTGCAAAAGAAATGCAAGTTCCTTATCCAGTGCAAGTTGAAAATGGAGATATTGTAAGATTATATCCAGGCAATGAACCAGAAGTTTATGATAAAGCTCCAAGTGGAAGGTTGTATTTAGATGGTAGTGTAAGTGTAGAAGAAGACTCTCAATCAATAAAAGATAGAAAAAATTTAGGAGCCAACGGATATTTAGAAGTAACAATTTTAATTACACCCAAAGGTAATATACATAATAGCCCGATTACTACATTTAGAGGTTTGCCAATATATGAAAAAAATGAGTTCATATATGCTCTTGAAGACGAAATAGAAAAAACCACAAGATCATTTAAACTTGGTAATAAGCAACAGGAACATAATTTAATTGATGCTCTTAAAATTGCTTGTAGAAAATTTACAAAAGATAAAACTGGTAAAAAACCTTTTACAAACATCAATTTAGTGAAAATCTAATGAGTATCACTGGATTAGCTATAATCTATATCATTATTTGGTGGATTGTGTTTTTTGCAATCTTACCAATAGATGTTGAAAGGAAAAAAACTACTCAAATTGAGGGGGAGGATCCAGGATCACCAGAAAATCCAAGAATGTTGAAAAAGTTCATTTATTGCTCAGGAATAACAACGATTCTGTTTATTATAATTTATTTATTAATGAAATTTGAATATTTGAATTTAAGAAATATAATCAATTAACATGTATATTTCAAAATCCTTTATCCCTATTCTTAAAAACAACCCATCTGAAGCGAAAATAAAATCTCATCAACTAATGTTAAGAGTTGGTATGATCAAACAATCTTCCGCTGGTATTTACTCGTGGTTACCACTTGGTTTTAAAGTAATGAAAAAGATTGAACAAATAGTCAGAGAAGAGCAAAATGAAATTGGTGCTCAAGAAATTTTAATGCCTACTATTCAATCAAGTGAAATTTGGAAAGAAAGTGGACGTTATGAAGATTATGGTGAAGAAATGTTAAGAATTAAAGATCGTCAGGATCGAGAAATGCTTTATGGTCCAACAAATGAGGAATTGGTAACTGATATATTTAGGTCATCTATTAAATCTTACAAATCACTTCCACAACTTTTATATCATATTCAATGGAAATTTAGAGATGAAATAAGACCTAGATTTGGAATTATGAGATGCAGAGAATTCTATATGAAAGATGCATATTCTTTTGATGTAACAGATGAAGATGCTTTATTTTCATATAATAAGTTTTTTTTATCTTATTTAAAAACTTTTAAAAGATTGGATCTTACAGCTATTCCTATGGCAGCTGACACTGGACCGATTGGGGGAAACTTATCTCATGAATTTATTATATTAGCCGAAACAGGTGAAAGTAAAATCTTCACAGACAAAAGAATTTTTGATTTAAATAGTGATGGCACAAAATTAGAAAAAAATTCTCTTAATGATTTAAGAAAAAAATATGAACAATTTTATTCTGTAACTGATGAAAAGTTTGATAAATCTGAATTTGAAAAAAAAGTTTCAGAGACCAATCGTTTAATAACCAAAGGTATTGAGGTTGGGCATATTTTTTATTTTGGAGATAAATATTCTAAACCTATGGGAGGTTCAGTTGATTTACCAGGAGGAAAAAAAGATTTTGTTAAGATGGGATCTTATGGAATAGGTGTTTCAAGACTAGTGGGGGCTATAATTGAGGCTAAATATGATGAAAAAAATGAAGTCATGAAATGGCCAATTTCTGTTGCTCCATACGATGTTGCAATAATTCCAATGATAAATAAAAATGATAATTCAGCATTAGAAAAAGCAAACAAGATTGATTTAGAATTAGAGAAGAATAGTATTGAATGTATAATTGATGATACTGATGAAAATTTTTCATCAAAAGTTAAAAAAATGAATTTAATTGGAGCTCCTTACCAAATTATAATTGGAAAAAAAACAGAGGGTGACTTATTAGAATTTAAAGAAATAGGTAAAGAAACAAAAAATATTCATCTTTCTGAAATAATTAAACTCATCAAAAAACAAAAAGCAAAAAATTGATTTCCACTTTAGAAAAAGAAATTACACTTAAATTTTTAAAAGCTAGAAAAAAAGATGGTTTCTTAAATGTAATTTCTATCTTTTCTTTTATCGGAATAAGTTTAGGTGTAGCAGTTCTTATAATAGTTATGTCAGTTATGAATGGTTTTAGAACTGAGTTAATTAATAAAATTGTTGGTTTTAATGCGCACATCACTGTAAACCCATATGAAAACCAAATACAAATTGATGATTTGAAGAAAACAAATCTTAATTTAATCTCAGAAAATTTAATTTTAAGTAATTCAGGAGAGTCGATAATTATTCAGAAAGATAGCTCTAAAGGCATTGTATTAAGAGGATATTCAGCTGATGATTTTTCAAAATTAAAGATAATTAAAGATGAAACATTTATAGGAAATAGAAAAAATTTAACAAAAAATTATATTTCAATAGGAAAAGAACTTAGTTTTACTCTCAATCTCAAGATTGGTGATGACATTACTATAATGTCATCATCAGGAGTTGAAACAATTATAGGAAGTCTTCCAAAAAAGAAAATTTTTACTGTCGCCTCTCTTTTTGAGAGTGGATTGGCAGATTTTGATAATAACATAGCTTTCATTAATTTAAACACATTAGATGAGTTTTTTAATTTAAAAAGTAAAGATAGAAATTTAGAAATTTATTTAAAGAATCCCCAAAATATTGAAAATCAAAAATTTATTGTTCAAAAAATATTTCCAAATGATTTTGTTTATAGCTGGGCAGATACAAACAGCTCTTTATTTTCTGCTTTAAAAGTTGAAAGAAATGTAATGTTTATAATTTTATCATTAATAATTATAGTTGCTGCTTTCAATATTATCTCAGGGTTAACTATATTGGTAAAAAATAAAACACGTGACATTGCTATTTTAAAATCAATAGGCGTTTTAAATAAATCAATAATTAAGATATTTTTTCTAGTTGGTGTAACTATTGGTACATCTGCAACTATTTTTGGAATAATATTAGGTGTGACTTTTTCAATGTATGTTGAAAATTTTAGACAATTTTTAAGCACTGTATTTAACATAAGTCTATTTCCAGAGGAAATTTATTTTTTAAGTACAATGCCTTCAGAAATAAATCCAACATCAATTTTTATTATTTCTTTATGCTCAATATTAATAACAATAATTGTTTCTATATTTCCTGCTTTAAAAGCAGCTAGATTAGATCCTGTAAAAGCACTTAAATATGAATAATTTAATCGTACTATCAAATTTGAATAAAAATTTTGTCAGTTTAAAAAAAATTCATGTTTTAAAAAAAATAAATTATACCTTTAAGAAAGGTAAGATTTATTCCTTGATAGGTCCATCTGGATCTGGAAAGTCAACTTTATTAAATTTACTCTCATTAATAGATCGCCCAAGCTCAGGATCAATTATCATTGAAAAAAATCAAATTGATTTTAATAATTCGAAAAAAAATGATATCTTAAGAGCTAAAAAAATAGGGATAATTTATCAACAAGATAACCTTCTTTCAGATTTTACAGCTATAGAAAATATATATTTAGCTAGTCTTGCTGCTGGTAAAGATAAGGAATTTTCAATGTCAAAAGCTAAAACTTTGTTAAGAAAAATTGGACTTACTAATAGATCAAACCATTATCCTTCTCAACTATCAGGTGGAGAAAAACAAAGAGTTTCTATAGCTAGAGCTTTAATTAATGACCCACAAATTATATTAGCTGATGAGCCAACCGGTAGCTTAGATTTAGAAACAGCAAAAGGAATTTTTGAATTATTAAAAAAACAAATAAATCCAAATAGATTAATTATATTTGCAACTCATAATAGATTTTTTGCAAATAAGTCAGATTGCTTATTGGAAATAGTTGATGGTAATATACAAACCATTAATGGCTGAGTCTAAAGTTCAAATATTTAACCATCTAAAAATACACTCACAATATTCTATATGTGAAGGTGCAATAAAAATAGATGATTTGAAAGAATTTTCCAAAGAAAATAAAATTAGATCATTAGCTTTATGTGACACAGCTAATTTGTGTGGTGCCTTAGAATTTGCAGAAAAAATATCAAAAATAGGAACTCAACCTATTATAGGAACTCAAATTAATTTTAAGTTTGGGGATACAAGTGGTTTATTACCTTTGTTTGCTTTAAACGAAGCAGGTTATAAAAGGATTATTGAGCTATCATCATTATCATATCTTGATAATGACCAAACATCAGATCCTCATTTAAACTTTGACGAATTGCTTAAAAAAACAGAAGGTGTTTCCATATTATCAGGAACAGTTAATGGATTATTTGGACAGCTATTTGATAAAGGAAAGTTTACTGAAATTGCTAATTTATATTCTAAATTAAAATCAAATTATTCAGATAGATTTTATATTGAAGTTCAAAGACATGGTGATCAAAATGAGATAGCTTTTGAAAAGTTTAATCTATCTCAATCTCTTAAATTAGAAATTCCCATTATAGCTACTAATGAAGTTTATTATATAAACAGCAATATGCACGAGGCCCATGATGCTTTAATTTGTATTAAAAATAAAACATATATTAATGAAAAAAAAAGAATTAAATTTTCAAATCAACACTACTTAAAAAACAATTCTGAAATGTTAGAATTGTTTGCTGATTTACCTGAGGCATTAGAAAATAATTATAATTTTCCATTTCGTTGTAATTATCGACCAGTTTTTTCAAAACCTATACTTCCTAATATAAGCTCTGATAAAGATGGTAATGCCGACGAAATATTAAAAAAAAATTCTTTAGATGGTTTAAAGGATAAATTTAAAAAGATTTTTAAAATACAAAAAAATAATCTTACAAATGATAATAAATTTCTAGAATATAAAGACAGGCTCGATCATGAATTAAATATTATAATTGAAATGAAATATGCAAGTTATTTTTTAATTGTATCTGATTATATCAAATGGGCAAAAGAAAATGATATACCTGTTGGACCAGGCAGAGGTTCTGGAGCTGGTTCATTGGTAGCTTGGTGTTTATCAATAACAGATGTGGATCCAATAAAATTTAATTTAATATTTGAAAGATTTTTAAATCCAGACCGTATCTCTATGCCTGATTTCGATATTGATTTTTGTGAAGAAAAAAGGGATTTAGTATTCGAGTACTTAACTAAAAAATACAAAGATAGCGTTGCACACATAATTACTTTTGGAAAACTAAAAGCCAGAATGGTTATCAGAGATGTAGGCCGGGTTTTAGGCTTGGCTTATGGTTTTGTTGATAGTATTTCAAAAATGATACCCTTTGATCCATCTAGACCACAAAATTTAACAGAATGTATCGCTAGTGAACCGAGAATTCAAAAACTTATTAACGAGGACCCTAGAGTAAAAAAGCTTACTGAACTTTCTTTAAAATTAGAAGGGTTAAATCGAAATGTCGCAACACATGCTGCTGGTGTTGTTATAGCTGATAGAAAACTTACTGAGGTAGTGCCTTTATACAAAGATTCAGCTACTGACTTATTATTACCTTCCACACAATTCGACATGTATTCAGCAGAAAATGCAGGATTAATTAAATTTGATTTTTTAGGATTAAAAACTTTAACGGTTATTAATAATACACAAAAACTAATAAGAAAAAAAAATAAAGATTTTAATATAGAAAACATAGATTTTGAGGATCAAAATGTTTTTGATTTATTATCATCAGGTAAAACTGTTGGCCTTTTTCAAGTTGAAAGTTCAGGTATGAGGGAGGCATTAACACAAATGAAACCAAATCATATTGAAGATATTATCGCATTAGTAGCTCTTTATAGACCAGGGCCTATGAGCAACATACCAACATACAATGATTGTAAACATGGTAGACAAGAACCTGATTACTTGCACCCATTACTAGAAGATATTTTGAAACCAACTTATGGAGTTATTATTTATCAAGAACAAGTGATGCAAATTGCACAAAAATTATCTGGATTTACTGCTGGACAAGCAGATATTTTAAGACGTGCAATGGGTAAAAAGAAAAGAGCAGAATTAGAAAAGCAAAAACAAAGTTTTATAGCTGGAGCAGTAAAAAATGGAATAAGTAAAGATGTGGCTGCAGGAATTTTTTTAAAAATTGAACCTTTTGCAGAATATGGATTTAACAAAAGTCACGCTGCGGCTTATGCAATAATTTCATATCAAACAGCATTTTTAAAGACTTATTATCCAAAGGAATTTATTGCGGCTTCAATGACAATGGATACATCAAATCAAAATAAACTTGGTGAATTTTATGAAGAGCTTAAAAGACTCAATATTGAAATAATAAGACCAAATATAAACGAATGTTTTGCAGACTTTAGAACTGAAAATGATAAATTTTACTATGCTTTAGGTGGTATTAAAGCTGTAGGCTATGAAGCTATATCCAATATTGTTAAAGAAAGATTAACAAATGGAAAATTTAAATCAATTGCTGATTTTTTAAACCGTGTTAATCCAAAAGATATTAATAAATTACAATTAGAAGGATTGGTTAAAGCAGGAGCTTTTGATAATATTAATTCAAATAGACAATCACTATTTGTTTCTATAACAAATTTTATTACAAAGTCTAAAAATATATATGAAAATAAATTAGATAATCAAATAGATCTTTTTGGTGAAAATACAAATGAAGAAAATGAGATAATATCAAATATTAATGATTGGCAGTTTGAAGAAAGATTATCTAAGGAATTTGAAGCGGTAGGTTTTTTTATTTCAGACCATCCTTTAAATCAATTTAAAGAAATTTTTAATGATTATAATATTCACGATTATCAATCATTTAGTGCCAATGATGATTTAAAAGAGTCAAATATAGCTGCAACTTTATTAAAAATTCAAGAAAGAAAAACTGCAAAAGGGAATGCTTACGCAGTTCTTAAATTAACAGATCTTACCAGTGTTTTTGAATTATTTATTTTTTCTGACACTTTAGAATTGAACAGAGAGATATTAAAAGAGGGAAGTTCTCTTATACTAACAATAATAAAATCTATATCAGACTCAGAAAATAGACTTAAAAGACTAAACGTACAAAAAATAGCATCATTAAAAGATTTATTAAACAAACCTATTCAAGAAATTACGTTTAACCTCAAATCTCAAAAAGAATTGGATGAAATATCTAAATTTTTGTCAGCAAATGGAGATACCGTGATTAAAATTCATATGAGTGATAATGATAATGAATTTAAATTCCAGCTGAAAAATAAGCGAAATATTGACCGAAAAACTGTCAATCTTTTAAGAAATAAGGAAATTTCAACTATTATAGGCTAATTAACACTTGTTAATTTGCAAAATTCTTTGTAAATAATCTTCAATTTTAAATTAACACGCACACAGTTGTTGGTTTTATACCTCCGGTCCTTAATTGGAAATTACTGTGGTGGCTTAACCGGGAATAAATATGAAGATACCTAACGTTACAATACAACAATTATTAGAAGCTGGAGTTCATCTAGGGCATAAAACTCTAAGATGGAATCCAAAAATGAAAAAATATATATTTGGTAAAAGAGATTCAATCCACATTATAGATCTAACTCAAACATTAGAGTTAATTAAAGTTTCCCTTGAAAAAGTTCATGAAACTATTGCTAATAATGGAAAAATTTTGTTTGTATCAACAAAAAAACAAGCTTCAGAAGCTATTGCTGAAGTTGCTAAAGAAACAGATCAGTATTTTGTAAATTACAGGTGGCTTGGTGGAATGTTAACTAATTGGGGAACTATCTCAGGCTCAATTAAAAAAATGAAAAAATACGAAGCCGATCTTGTAGCTGAAAACAGAGGCTTTACAAAAAAAGAACTTTTAAAGATGAGTGTAAAAAAAGATAAACTTGAAAGATCTTTGGGCGGTATTGCTGACATGAAAAAAACTCCTGACTTGGTATTCATTATAGATACTAACTACGAGTCATTAGCTATCCAAGAGTCAGTTAAACTTGGAATTCCAATTATTGCTATTCTTGATAGTAACTCTAACCCAGATGGTATTGATTATCCAATCCCAGGTAATGATGACGCTAGACGTTCAATCGATCTTTATTGTAATTTGGTCAAAGAAACAATCATAAGTGCTAAAAAAGCTGCACCAGTGACAGAACCTAAAAAGACTGCTGAAAAAAAAGACAAACCAAACAAAACTGTTGCTGAAATTGATCGAGATAAACTAGAAAAAAAATTCTCAAAAAAGAAAGAGGAGAAGCTAAATTAACATGAGTGATATAGAAAAAGTTAAGAAATTAAGAGAAGCAACAGGTGCAGGATTTAAAGATTGTAATTTGGCAATTAAAGAATCTGATGGAGATTTAGATAAAGCTGTTGAAATTTTAAGAGTAAAAGGAATTTCTAAAGCTT
>Ga0315315_10006292_pt1 | contig 10970 bp, 10 predicted proteins | sample M140m3416metaG_FD_203699 | JGI IMG/M metagenome (GOLD analysis project Ga0315315, IMG submission 203699) | Ammonia-oxidizing marine archaeal communities from Monterey Bay, California, United States - M1 40m 3416 | ecosystem: Environmental > Aquatic > Marine > Intertidal zone | place: USA... | reverse complement strand
GGTTTTTCTGGAAATCATCGGAGTAGATTAGCAAATCCACGTGTCAATAATTATCCCGTTGAAGGAAAAGGCGATGTTAAAGAAAGCACGCTTTATTATTCTGGAGCAAATAATAATACAGAAATGCCACGAACAAATATGTCTATCGGTTCCACTATAAAAGATAACCAATCTGAACAATTTCAATCTTTAACTGGTGAAAATATGAGACCCGGCGATATTAAACACAATAATATGCAGCCTTTTTTTGGTTCATCAATCACACAATCAACAAAAGGTTATGAAGGGTTATTGGATAATTATACTGGAGCAGGCAGTCAAAATATTGAAAAAAAAGCCCAAGCACCAATGTTTAAACCTCAAAAAGATATGCAATGGCAAAATGGTATGCCCAGTACTACAGAATACATGCAAGAAAGAATGAGGAATGTTGTTACCAGTAAAATGAATAACGCAAAACCTTTTGAATCCATTCAGGTTGGTCCTGGACTAAATAAAGGATTTAAAAAGGATGGTTCGGGCGGCTTCAATTCTTCTTTAGAAGCAAGACATAGATGGCAACCAAAAACAGTTGACCAATTAAGAACAAAAAATAATCCAAAACAATCATACAAAGGACAAGTTTTAGGAGCAAAAGGTATTGGCGAAAGAGCAAATATTGGGGATATGGAAAAAAACAGACCAGATACTTTCTATATTCAAAGTGCAGACCGATGGCTTACCACTACTGGTGCTGGTGGTGAAAAACAAACTTCGCGAGCTGAAAACATTTTGAGAGATGTTAATAGAATTAACCAAGTCAAAGAACATTTCGGTGGTGGTGCTAATGAAGGACAAGCTACATACCAACCAGGAAAAATACAACCTTCCACAAGACCACAACTTGACGCACCAATTAAACATATTAGTAATGCTACAGTTAAAAATGGATGGCAAGCATCCTCGGATAGCGATTATGGTAAAAGTGGTTTCAGTTCTTTAGCAAACGCACGCTCATTAACTGGTAACAACGAACGTATGGGTGGTGCTTTCCATGCTACATTAACCGCTTTAGCCGCACCAATTACAGATGTATTAAGACCTACAAGAAAACAAAATGTTATTGGTAACGCACGTGGTGCTGGTAACGTAAAATCTGGTGTTACTGAGAAAAATGTTGTTTGGAATCCCAATGATAGACTTAAAACAACCATCAAAGAACAAACCGAAAATACACATAGTAATAAACCCGGTGGTTGGGCAATTGACGGTGGTCATACTACCAATCCACATCAACCTGTTTATGGACAAAGAGATACCACAACTTGTCCTTTTGTTGGTAATCCTTCAGGAACTGAAAGCACGGGTGCGACATATCCAACCTATAATAGTGCTTATGCAGCAAATCAAAATTATAATAAGGAGCAAATCAGTAAAGTTGATAGATACAATATTGGTAATACTAATCAATTAAATACTCATATGAATTTAACGACTTACGCCAATAAAGCATCTGCCCCAGGTGTTATGCGTCCAAATATGCCGAAATCCTCTTCTGGATTCTCTGTTTTGGGTAAATATTCCAATAAAAATACCAGAGAAAATATGGCTAATAACAATAGACAATGTGGTGATTTATTAAAACCATTCGATAATAACCCTTATACACATTCTTTAACGAATGCGGTCTAATATAATATTTAGTAAAAATATCACTATATATTATATGTCATCTTGTAGAAACTATAAGAATAAATTAAATAGTGCTTTACGACTTCCAATTTTCAACATGAAAGTGTGGGATAATAAGTTAACAAGTGCAGAAAAAGGAAATATGTTGATGGTATTGCTTGCCGAACAAAAGAAAAACTTAAATGATTGTTTAAATAATAAGAGTGATGATGAGTTAGAAGAATTGGAGGGAATGAACTTTCAAGTTGGAAATATTACAGAGAATAATATAGGTTCTTTTTTGTTACAAAAACAATACGAGAAGACAAAAAAAGAAAGAAATGTTGTTGACGCGTTTAAAAAATCCCCACTTAGTTCAAAGAATAAAGCTGGTTCAGGTAAAAAACGAAAAAAAACAAAGAGAAAAAGGAAAAGAAAAAAAAGACGTACAAAGAAAAAGAGAAGAAAAAGAAGACGTACAAAGAAAAAACGTAGAAGAAGACGTCGCTAATTAATTAACATAATTATTATTAAAAGAAATATTAATAATAATACTCATATGTCTTTAAACATACATAAAAATATCATTGAAAAAATAGATTATTTTATTGAAAATAAGAAAATACCACATATAATATTTTTTGGACCTTCCGGTAGTGGAAAACGATATGTTTTAAACTATCTAATTAATAATATTTATAGTAAAGATAAAAATATGATAAAAGAATGTTGTATGTTTGTAAATTGCGCACACGGAAAGGGTATTAGATTTATAAGAGATGAATTGAAATTTTTTGCGAAAGCAAATATTCAAAGTAAAGATGGTTCTATTTTCAAAAGTATAATTCTTTTTAATGCAGGCAATTTAACAACAGATGCTCAATCGGCGCTTAGAAGATGTATTGAAAAATTTAGTCATACCACAAGATTTTTTATTATCGTTGAAAATACTGATTCGGTATTAAAGCCCATAATATCACGTTTTTGCAATATTCATATACCTAATCCGGTAATAAATGGAAATCCTTCAAACTTGCATAAATATAATCAAATAAATTTAGACGATAATGAATATTTCAGCAATAGAAAAATATATTTAAAAAAGAAAATACACAATGTTAATAATTATAAAGATATTAAAAAAACTCACTCTTTAGCGTTAAAATTATATGAAAAGGGGTACGCGGCGATCGATATTATTCAAATAATAGAAACAATGGACATTGATGCTGAAATAAAAAACAATTTATTAATATATTTTGATAAAATACGAAAAGAATTTAGAGATGAAAAAACATTATTAATAATTGTTTTATTTTTTATTTCTATGCGGAAAAAAATTAAATTAGAAAATATCTTAACAATTTAAATGGACGATTACGACGTCAATATGTTATCTGAAGCTAAAAATGAATATTGTGTTAGATTAGTTAATATTTTAACACCATTGATAATGCAGGGAGTTCATTCTATTTTCGATGAAGCACTTGTTTTATGCGAATCAAATGACGAAGATGATAAATATTTAATGACTTTTCAAAATTTTTTAACCAGAGTACCAAAATGGAATCAATCGTTGATGACCGAAGAAACAAATCGCATTAAAAAAGAAAGCACTTGTTCATATTTAGACGATTTAATAACATGTGTTCATATCACACATTTAAAATTGTTAACAAGTATTAGAGTATCTCAAAAACAAAAAAAAATTGATATTGATATACCAAAAATGGACCTGTTTCTTCATAAGGTTTATATCGCATACGCGCGAAAAATATATCAAAATGTATATTTATTTGAAAAAGATGTTATGCCCCTTCAAAGACAAAAAAATATGAGAGAAGCCGAAGTTTTATGTAGTCAAAGTATTTTGAATGTTATTCGTGATAGCGTTCCCGTTGAAAAAATATTGCGTGCTTATATCGATGAAACGGTTGATGAAGAAGTTATCGAAGAGATTATTGAAAAAAATATGGAAAAAGAAGAAGCAGAAAAACTAGAAAAAGAAATAATCGAAAGGCAAGAAAAAAGAGATGAAGAAAACAAAGAAAAATTTGTTTCAAATGAACCTTCTGTAGAATTACTATCGGATGAAGTAAATAAAGAAAACCCCAAAGAAAAAAAAGCCGAATTCAATGACTCTTTAAAAATATTAACAGATAAACTGGATACTATTAATAATGATAAATCCCCAAAACCATTCTCTATGAAATTTAATATTCCTGAAAAAAGAGGAGGAATATCGTTTAACGACAAAGATGCTGTTTTAGATATGGGAACCAATAAAGAAACCATTATCGAAGCTCCAAAAGATATTAAGCGATTGGAAGAAGTATCAAAAATCGCAAACGAAAAAAGAAAAGCCGAAGAAGAAGGAGATTATGGGGATGATGATGACGGACCATTAAAAATATCCGGAGACACTATAAAATTGGATTTTTCGGATGTTCATGATTTGGAAAAGGAAAAAAAATTAGAACCAGCTATCAAACTTGATATTGAAACATTGAATTAATTGCGTTAAATTATTTTAAAAAACATCATAAAATAATTTATATCATGTCTACTCTTTTAATGTCTGGAGTTGTTGTATCTATCATGCATCTATTATTGAAATTTATTGAAATGAGATTTATAGTAAAAGAAAACAAACCGTTGAGAGATTTATTTAGAGATAGTTTGGTTGTATTTTTAAGTGTAATTGTTGGTTTATTCGTTTTAGACCAATTCAATTCAAATATAGGTAAATCCGCACCAAAAGTATTTACGGATATGCCTAATTTTTAAGAATACCATTTATAATTTACAAGTGCTTCTTCCACATTATCATACATAAAATATTTTTCTAATGTTGCATCTGGTATTCCATAATTTGCTGAATTGTATCTTTTTACATCATAATCTTTTCCAGGGATATCAAATAACAAACTATCTAATGGTAACTTGGTTATATATAATAATGGACCACCTATAATTTGTTGGTCGTAAGAACCTTTTAATCTTAGTGGTTTATCAGAACCATTCCCATCTATTATAATACTTCTTAATATGGGAATTTTATCTATCATATCATTCGTCATCACTATAGTAATTCCTCTATCTATAAACATAATTATAGTATGAACATAACCAATTACAAAAGGCTTGGGACACGTATAAAAAGGACGTTTATAACATACATTATCTCCCATAAACATATTTTGTGTCCCCATTAAACGTTCTATATATTTATCCAATTGGAGTTGTGAAGGCAATAAGTCATCATCAACTCTATAATCTTTAATTTTATCATATAAGTTTTGAATATCTTCGTATTTGCTCGTCATTTAATTGAATTAAAAAAGTATATTTAATTCAATTTTATTATTGATTATTATCTTGTTTATCTTCTTGTGGATTACATCTATCATATTCCTCCTCGGTAATATATTCTAAATGTATAGAGTCCCCTTTAATATCTGCTTTATAATAACCTGGTTCTACATTAAATACCCAACCCATAGATTGACATAAAAGCATATAATGTGTTTGTCCATTATCGTGCATATTATACGAACGACCATATCTCTTTAATATAAATTGTCTTTCCGTATTGTTTGTTGCTGGGACGATTATAAAATCGTTATGATTGTCGGTGTTTATTATTGTAATAGGCATGTTGATTAATGTAACAAGATTACATTTATATTGTTTCAATTTTATAATGGTTAATTCAATTATTAAAGGTATTTAAATAAATTGGTATTTATTTATCAAATGACTTACGATATACAAGATGCAGCTTTATCCGGTGGTACAATGTTACTACAATTTAAAATAGAACACGATGAGTTTTGGAGAAAATTACATAAGGAAAATAGTTTTCCAGTATTTGAAAGAATTAAATTAATGTTGACTATCCTTGTGTCTGGTATTCTTGGTTTTATCCATGGAAAGCTTTTCACTTTTATTTTTGGTGGGGTTACCCCATTAACCTTTCCATATGGGGTTATAAAATGTATTATATTGGGTACATCATTATATGCGGTTGGTTTTGAATTTGGACTACGTTATAATAATTATATACACAGTATCGTACATTATTCGCCCAAAACCCCCGAACGTTTTATAGCTACCGAACTTAAAAATATTTTTTATAAATTGGATAATTTTACAAGAGCTGATGATGGTATATTCAATGTTGCAAAACCATTGAAAAAACGATGCAATAGTGAATCAAATCTTAAAGCAAAAACCGACGAACCTATTAAGGAGAAGAATAAGGAAATTTAAACCATACTATCTATCATATCAATTCTTTTTTTATGTCTTCCACCATCAAATTCGGTGTGAATAAATCCTAATATTAATGGTAAAACCATTTCAGGAGTATTTCCACGAGCACCAATGGCTATAATATTAGCATCATTATGTTTTCGTGCCATATTTACAGATGTATAATTATGACACAACGCACATCGCGCACCCTTTATTTTGTTAGCAGCAATAGACATTCCTATACCTGTTCCGCATAATAATACACCAAAAGAATTTGGCGTCTCGCTAACTTTGTTTGCTACTCTGAAAGCAAATTCTGGATAATCGCAACTTCCTACAGAGTAACACCCGATATCTTTTATTTCAAGCATTTTATCAACAGTCCCTTCTTCTTTACCAGCATTTAAGGTATTTAATATTTCTTTCTTCATTAAAAATCCGGCATGGTCACTTCCAAAAAAAATAGTGGTCATTTTTATAATATAAATACTTATTTGTTTTTATATTATTATTTCCTACGTCTAGTTTTTTTGCGTCTTTTTCTACGTTTTTTCTTTGTACGTTTCTTCTTTTTCTTTGTACGTCGTTTTTTATACTTCTTTATCCTTTTTCTTGTTCTCTTCTTTCTACCTCCTCCTTTTTTCCCTTTACTCATTTCTTTAGATATTTCTTCATAATACATTGGATTTCTTTTTCGTAACAATTCTTGTAATTGTTTCATCCACCCTAATAGTTTACCATCATAAATGCTCTCCTTACTTTGGTTTATTTTTCGTGCGATTACTCTTTTTTCAAAATTTTTACTTGCTTTTAATAATGTTCTTAATAACGAATCTATTGTTAAAACATTAATTCCAGTCGCCCCCAGAAGTTTCATCGTGGTTTCATTAAACTCTAAATCTTCAAAAGTTATTTCTAAAATGGGTCTTTCATCAAATAAAACCTTAAAAGGCTTCAAAGCGGGATTAATATTTTTGTCTTCTGGTTTCCCTTTCTCATTTCTCTCCGAAGTATTTACGTTTATTGTATATACACCCTCTAAATTCTTATTAAAAATCTTATACAAACTTTTTCTCGCCTCATCAAGATCATGTGTTTTATAAACCATATCTATATCGTCTGTTAAATATTTATTTGTATGTAGAAATGTCGCAAAACCACCTTTGATTATTACATTTCCAGTTGGTAATTTATCCTTGATTAATGATAATAACTCAGTTTGCTTTCGCTTTCTTACCTCATTGATTTTTTTTAGTTTATTAGTTCTTTCCATTCTCTTAAAATAGTCCCCTTGTATATCCACATAATTCTTCAGGTCAATAATTCTTTGACCTACTTCAATCGCCAGATCATCGGGTTTTGATATTTCCTCTTCTTTTTGTAGATCTGTTTGTTTCATATCTTTCAATCCAATTGAAACAATAGGAACACATTTTTTTTCAATGCACTCTTGATCTTCTACTTCTTCTGTTCCACTAATTTTTAACATGACATTTTCTTCTTTTGGCTTACATTTTTTCTTCTTCTTCTCCTCTTCTTCTTCTTCTTTCTTCTTCTTCTTCTTCTTCTTCTTCTTCTTCTTCTTTTTCTTTGAAGACGACTTCTCATTATCTAACATTTTTTTCAATTCTTCAAGTGCCTCATCTGCTTTTAGTTGTGCTTTTTCCTTCTCTTCCTCGGTCATTTTTGGTTTTTTGATTGGTGATCTTTTACCCTTTTTCCTTCCTTCCGGTGGTTTTTGTTCCTGCGATTTTAGTTTTCCAAAAATTTCATTTATTTTTTTTACTTCTTGTTGAAACTCTGGATTATAATTTTCATTAATTTTTAAAAACATATCTTCTTCCTTTTTGCTTATTGGATTGTGTTGTTCTCCTAACCTATATCCATCTTTTAAGGGTTTCAAATCTATTACTTTAAACCCCTCAGAACCATTCGGTTCAATTGTAATTCCAAATATAAAAATACCAATATCCTTATCTTTTTTGTTTATTTTAGGTGCTATCGTTCTTCCTCCAGGACCTTCTATAAATGGTAAAGCCCAAGGTCTATCTTCAAGATAAGGAACTCGAAATTCATTATACCCTACAGTATTGCAATATCTTTTCCATGGCAGTTTTATCATTTTTGGTTTATAATCGGGAGGGTTAACACATTTATTTAATTTAGTACCTATTATATGGTTCGCGTGTGTCAATAAACGTTTCCAAGACTTTCCCACATCAAACCATATTTGATTTTCGCCATTAAGTTCCTTGTCTTCAACCTTTAACTCATCTGGTTTTGGAAAATATATAGTTATATAATAAGGTTTATCAGTTTTATATTCGCTACTTGAACTTGAAATATTATCAAAAGCAATTGGAGACATTTTAAATTTAGTTCCATCATTTTCATATCCTTCTGGATAAAATGTTTTGAGTATTCCAAATAAATGTTCCCATTCTTCTGTATTTTCATTGTAACCTAAATTTTCTTTTGCGACGCTGATATATTCCGTATAATCATCATCTTCAAACCAATCTATTAAAATAGGAAAATTTAATCGGTATCCCAAATTTCCATTAATCAATTCATGAATCATTATAAGATCATTCACAGGCGGAACCCAAGTCAATGATTGTTGCATAGCATTAAATAGCTTATATATTTCCAACATTTCATCCTGTTTTGTATTTAATTCTTCTATTTTACATTTTCTTAATTCATAAATTATTTCAAATGCTTTATGCATTGTATTAACATCTTCTGCTCTATCCACATTATTATTCCCCCTTAAAAAATCCATTATTAATATATATTGCGATAAAAATATATTAATCCATAGTAAACATTGTACTATAATATTGCTTGACTTTATTACTAACCTTATGACTTATATCCGATATTGTTTCCATATAAGACGGATTTGATGAATTTTCAACTATATTACTTATTTGTAAAGAACATTCTTCATCAAATTCTCCTGGAATTAATTTATCTATAACATAATTCTTTATTAACTTATTATTATTGTAATATGGGTGTATTGGAGGTTCTACAAATGATAAATAAGACAATAATATATACCATAATCCACTTCTTTTCCTTATCTTCTTATATATTCCTCCGCAAATTTTCTTAAACTTTATAAAATTTGCTGAACCTTTGCCACCCAATGCTTCCAACATATCATTTGTTATTTTCATTTCAACATCAACGTGTTTTGGATCTTCTCCAAGTAAATAAGAAAAATCTATATGAATCAAATCCCCCCATTTATTAATTAAAATATTCTCAGTGTGTCTATCACCTACACCCAATATATAACATAATACACAAGACGATACACAACTTTTTATAAAAGTTTCTCGCATATTGGTTATAGTTCCGGTTGGATTCAAATCCATTATATAATTTAATAAGGTTGTCTTTCTTACATCGATAACATCATATAATGTTATGGTATCGTCCAATATTTCAATCCACCCATAATTATAACGATAAGGTAAAACATTGTATGTATTTACAATTATTTCCTCACCGCCTATTTTTTTTAACCATTTTGAAACATACATCGTTAATTTATCTTTCCTTAAATCTTCATTTTTAACTAATATATACCTTTTTTTCTTACCATGGTATTTATGTGATTCGGTTATTAATGGAACTATCCAAGGTTTTGACGTAGAATTTAAATTTTTTATACCCAACAACTGTATATCACTACATAACCTTTCGGGATTCCATGGCATCCTAACACAGCCATTTTGTTTAAACCAATTACTAACTAACTCAAATCTAGCCTGTTCATTTTTTTGAACCAATAATTCTATAAATTTTATAAATTCATCTGTTTTTCTTATGTCTGAAATCCAATTATTAGGAACCAATGTTAATATTTTCTCCATCATCTTTCTTAAATTTTCATTTCTATCAAAACTATTCAAATAATATTTCGTTTCAAAATAAAATGAATAAAATAGATTCAAATCCATAGTACATTTATAAGCCAAGTCCATACCAAATTGTAGGTTTTTTTTTGATAATTCTACCAACCACGGCATTAACAAATTATCTTGTATTTTTGATGTTAATTTCTCTACTAAATATTTTTCTACAGAACTATGTTTTTTCAAATCAGTATTAAATCCCAACTCCAATACATTTTCAGATGTACAATGCATTCTACAATCACTTTTACATAATAATTTGCGACACGAATGCTTTTTAACTTTCGGATTTTTATAATAATTTATTAAATTCTCAATCTCTTCTTTACTTTTATCATTATTAGAAGTTATACATTTAACTATAAGTGTATAATGTTCTTTGAATTCGTATCTATGATTCCATAATAATGTCTTTTCTATTTTTGATATTTTTTGACAAGAAATCTTATATTGGATATTTCTAAAAACACTTATTATATAGTTTATTATTTTACACCATTTTTTTGAAACCGTCCTTAAATAAACCAAATGCGATATATTTATGGGTAAATTTGAAAAAATGATTATGTGTTTTTCATATGTATTGGTAACATTAACAATATCATTACAAGATTTACATACTCGTATTGTCGTGTTATCTTCCATAAATTGAGTTAAATCCAAATAAGATTTTTCAGGGGGAGTTGGTTGTGTTATATAATCGTTATTTTTACAATACCATTTTGAACAATCGTAGCAAAATATTCTTCCACAGCTTCTACAATGATGTTTTCTTATTAAATAGCCAAATTCAGCATTACATTCAAAACATCTATCAACTTTTTTATTTGGAACCCATACAGATGGTTTTCTTGCCGGAATATTAATTGGCTTACTATTGTTTCGTTTTCTATCTATATAAATTGATATCGCGCCATTATTCATAATAGTATATAATTATATTTTTTTAATATATTTACAAAGTTGTAGATATATTAATAATTATTTTTTACGTGTTTTTCTTTTGCGACGATTTCCCTCTTGTTTTTTACGCGTATTTCTACCACTCGTATTAACTACCTCAAATATCATTTCCTTTCTTTTTTTCCAATTCTTTTTCCAACTACCATACTCAACATCATCCTCGTATATTTT
>Ga0315315_10006289_pt1 | contig 10974 bp, 11 predicted proteins | sample M140m3416metaG_FD_203699 | JGI IMG/M metagenome (GOLD analysis project Ga0315315, IMG submission 203699) | Ammonia-oxidizing marine archaeal communities from Monterey Bay, California, United States - M1 40m 3416 | ecosystem: Environmental > Aquatic > Marine > Intertidal zone | place: USA... | reverse complement strand
AATTTTTTAGCAACTTCCAACTTCTGGTATTATTTTCTTTTGACTCTTTAATCATAGGTAAATTAAAATTTTTTAAAAATCCAAAGTCGTTTTTTTTAGTTAAAGCAATTTGTTTCTTTTTATTTAAAAAACAAAAAATATCATAATTTTTATTTTTAAACATTTTTTTAGATGTAGTTCTAATTTTTTTAGATGATTTAAAATACTTACATGTTTTCTTCAAACAGCAAACGACACATTTTGGGTCTTTTGGCCTACAGATTAATGCTCCAAATTCCATTAGTGCTTCAACAAAATCCGCATTTCTTTTATTGTTGAAAAGCATCTTTGAGTTAAAATTAACTAGTTTTTTAAAATCAATTTTAGCTTCTTTTTTATTTAAATTTCTTGCTAATACTCTTTTTACATTTCCATCTACAGCTATTCTAGGCTGATCGTATACTAAGCCTAGCAAAGCACTTCCAGTATAATCGCCAATACCTGGAAGTTTTTTTATTTCATCTAAAGTTTTTGGCAGTTTTCCTTTATAAAGATTTATTAGTTGGTTTGAACATGCATAAAGATTTCTAGCTCGCCTATAATAACCTAGCCCTTCCCACATTTTTAAAATTTGTTTTTCATTACTTTGAGAAAGTGATTTAAGTGTTGGAAAATTTTTAGTAAATTTTTTAAAATAAGGTAATACGGTTTTTACTTGTGTTTGTTGCAGCATAAATTCGCTTAATAACCTATAATAAAGCTTTTTTGGCGACTTTTTGCTCACACGCCATGGTAGATTACGTTTGCTATTATCGTACCAAGCTAGAATTTTTTTTGATAAAGTCGGTTCTAAATGCATAATAAAAATAATAATAAATCACAAACCTTCATTCAAGGGCTTAGACCATTTTCGAGCTCTATACCTAAGACTTTAAAAAAACATCTTAGAAAAGGTGGATACAATTATTCAAACATAGTTGATAATTGGACAAAAATGGTCAGTAAAAAAATTGCTGACGCATGTTACCCAATTACTGTAAAAATGGGAAAAGAAATGAGAGAGGGAACGTTAGTCTTAAATGTAATTCATGGTAAAGAATTAGAAGTAGAATATAAAAAAAATGAAATAATAGACAAGATTAATAGTTTCTTTGGATATAAATGTATAAGTAATATTATATTAAAAATTATACAAAATAAGATTAAATCACAAAAAAACTTTCCTAAAATTAAAGATTTTTCAAAAATTGAAGACAAAATGAAAAAAGTTAATGACGAAACTTTAAAAAGTTCTCTTAACAATTTTCTAAAGGCATTTAATGAAAGAAATAATTAAGCTATTTTATAAAACCATTTTTCTATTTTTGTTTTTTTTTTCTGTACAAGCGGAAAGTAAAATTTTAACTATAGGAAGTACAAGTGCAAAAGTTACTGTAAAAGTTTTTTCCTCACTTACATGTCCGCATTGTGCTAATTTTCACACTGCAATTTTTGATAAATTAAAAAAAGAGTACATCGATAAAGGTTTGGTAAAATTTGAATACCATGCTTTTCCATTAGATCTAGCAGCATTGAATGCTGAGGTGATAGTAAGATGTGCTTCTAATGATGAAAAAAAATTTAAAATATTAGATGAAATGTACATAAAGCAAAGAGTTTGGGCGGTTGGCTCTGATATCAATAAAATTAATGACTTAATAAAAAAAATAGGTTCAGAGTTAAATTTATCAGAAAAGAGTATGGATAATTGTCTAAAAAGTAGTGATGCCCAAGATGTCATTCTAGATCAAAGAATTTCGGCTCAAAAAAAATATAAAATTGAGTCAACACCAACTATAATCATAAATGAAAAAAAGTATTCTGGTAAAGTAGATTATGAAAGTTTCAAAAAAACTATTGAAAAAAATTTATAGATGAAATTCAAACAACTAGACATAACGGGTTTTAAGTCATTCTCAGATAAAACTACTTTTTTAATCGAAGAAGGTTTGACTGGTATTGTTGGTCCTAATGGATGTGGAAAGTCTAATATAGTCGAATCTTTAAGGTGGTGTATGGGTGAAAATTCAGCCAAAAGTATGCGAGGTTCTGGAATGGAGGATGTAATTTTTTCTGGTACAGCTAATAGATCGTCTAAAAATATTTCAGAAGTTGCTTTGTTGCTTGATAATAAAAATAAAGTTGGCCCTGTTCAATACAAAGAGTTTGACGAGATATCAGTAAAAAGAAAAATTGAAAAAGACAAAGGTTCAAAATATTTTATTAATGACAAAGAAGTAAGGGCTAGAGATGTGCAAACTCTATTTGCTGATTTGTCGACTGGAGCTCATTCTCCTTCTCTTATAAGCCAGGGAAGGATTGGACAATTAGTAACTGCTAAACCCATTGAAAGGAAATCTATTCTTGAAGAAGCTGCAGGAATCTCTGGAATACACGTAAGAAGGCAAGAAGCAGAGACTAGATTAAATGCTGCAGAAAATAATTTAAAAAGAGCTGATGAACTAAAAAAACAACAACAAAAACAATTAGACAACCTAAAAAAACAAGCTGAGGAAGCCACTAAGTACAAGGAGATTTCAAAAGAAATTAAAAGAATAGAAGCTGGCTTATATTACTTGAAAATTAGAGAGATAGAAAAAGATAAAAAACAAATTATTGAAAAATTAAGTGAACTTGATGATGAAATTAGTGCAGTTAATATTGATCTCAATCACAATAATACTCTTTTAGAAGAAGAGAATACAAAACTAGCTCCTTTAAGGGATAAAAAAATGGAGAGCACAGCAAGGCTACAAAAAATAAACTTAGATATATCTAATCTTATTGAGGAAGAAGCAAGGGTAAAGTCCTTACAAGAAAAACTTGAAAAATCAATTAAAACTTTAGAGTCAGATTTAGAAAGAGAAAAGAGCATTTCATTAGACGCGGATCTTAATGAAAAGCGGATTTCAAAAGAAAAAAGTGAACTATTGAAAACTGAAAATGAATTAATAGAAGTAGAAACAAGCTCTTCTAACGAACTAAAAAATTCTAAAACACAATTAGATAATTTGCAAATTCAGCTGAATACTATGCTAGATAAAATTGAAAAAGATATTGATGAAAATAAAAAGCTTACAAAACAAACATTTAGGGAACTTAAGCAGTTAGTAAGAAATATTACTTCATCTCAAGAGGAGTATGCAGAAAAATTTGGAAAAAATAAATCTATACAAAGTGACTCTATTAAAAGAAAAGAAAGAATTAAAAATATTGATACTGAATTGGAAAATTGGATAAATTTAAGATCAAATTCAGAGAAAATGACTTCAGAATTAACTGAGCGTAAAAATAAACTTCTTTTAGAATTAAGTGAAAATCAAAAAAACCCAGAACGTATTGCTACATCAAAAGGACAAAATCTCCAAAACTTGGAAAATACAAAAAAAAGAAATGAAGAAATTGAAAAAGATTTGATAGCAGCTGAAAAAAAATATAATTCTATTAATCAAAATATCAAAGAGATCCAACTAAAGTTATCTGGATTAAAAGAAAATAAAGCTAGAAATGAAGCAACTTTAGAAGGAATAGAAAATAGAAAAAAAGATTTGTTGTATTCTGTAAAAAGTGAATTAAGTATTGAAAATGAAGAGTCTATTTTATCCCAATCAGACTTAAACAATATTTCTCCAGAAGATCTTCCAACATTAGATATTCAATCTAAAAAAGTTGAGAAAATTAAAAAACAAAGGGAGTCACTAGGTTCGGTCAATTTAAGAGCAGATGAAGAGACAAAAAAATATGAGTCCGAAATTAAAAAAATGGAAGACGATAGGGCTGATTTATACTCCGCGATAATTAAATTAAAAACGAGCATAGATGAACTTAATCAAAAAGGTAGGGAAAGGTTGCTTGAAGCTTTTACTAAGGTAAACAGAAAATTTAATGAGGTATATACAAAATTATTTAATGGAGGGACTGCAAAAATTGAGTTGATAGACTCTGAAGATCCTTTAGAGGCTGGCCTTGAGATGTTTGTTTCTCCTCCGGGTAAAAGACTACAGTCAATAACTTTGTTATCAGGAGGTGAGCAAGCATTAACAGCCTTATCATTGATTTTTGCGGTATTCTTGGTGAACCCATCACCAATTTGTGTTTTAGATGAAGTAGATGCCCCATTAGATGATGCGAACGTTACAAGGTTTTGTGGATTGTTAGATGAGCTTACTAAAATTACAAACACAAAATTTATTATCATCACTCACCATGCTCTTACAATGTCAAGGATGCATAGATTATATGGCGTTACTATGGCTGAACAGGGTGTAAGTCAGCTAGTATCGGTGGATCTGCAGAAAGCAGAAGAGTTAGTCGCTTAAAATAAAAAATGACTATTCCAGAGGATTTTAAAACTCGCCTAAAAATTGCAAAATCAAAAATAAAAAAACAAATTCAAATAGACTCTGAAAAAAAGGGCTCATTTATGGGTAATGCCTTTAAATTAGGCACAGAACTTGTGGCAGCAGTAGTAGTTGGGACAATAATTGGGTTTATTTTAGATAATTGGTTTGATACTAAACCTTGGTTAATAATAATTTTCTTTTTTCTGGGCGCGGTTGCAGGAATATTGAATGTAATTCGTACTGCTAACCAAATGCAAAAAAAAGACTAATTTAAGGATCTTATGGCAAGCAACCCAATGCAACAATTTAGCGTTCATAAAATTGGACCGGAAATTAAAATTGCGGGAGTAGATCTATCATTCACAAACGCTAGTCTTTTTATGGTTTTAAGTGCTTCAGTTATTATGCTATTTTTATTTATAGGATCAAAAGATAAGACGATAATACCTAACAAGATTCAGCTTATTGCTGAGATGTTTTACAACTTTGTTGCAAAGATGATTAATGATACCGCGGGATCAAAAGCGAAACCTTATTTTCCATTTATATTTAGTTTATTTATGTTTGTTCTTTTTTGTAACATGGTAGGAATGTTGCCTTACTCATTTACTGTCACTAGCCATATTATAGTTACTTTAATCATGGCGCTTTTTATTTTCATAGCAGTGACAATTATTGGATTTGCTAAACACGGTTTTAAATATTTAAGTATATTTGTTCCTAGCGGAGTTCCAACTGTGCTATTGCCATTAATTACTGTGATTGAGATCATTTCATATTTGAGTAGACCAGTAAGTCTATCAGTTAGATTATTTGCCAACATGATGGCAGGACACACAATGCTTAAAGTTTTTGGTGGGTTTGTCATAAGTTTGGGTTTGTTAGGTGGTTGGTTACCACTTGGCTTTTCTATCGCATTAACAGGTTTGGAAATCTTAGTTGCATTTCTTCAAGCGTACGTTTTTGCAATTTTAACCTGCATCTATTTAAATGATGCACTAAATTTACATCACTAATTAATAAAGGAGGAAAAATGGAGTTAGAAGCGGCAAAAATGATTGGAGCAGGTCTTGCTGCAATCGCATTAGCAGGAGCTGGTGTAGGTATTGGAATTATTTTCGGTAACTACCTTTCTGGTGCAATGAGAAATCCGTCTGCAGCTCAGAAACAATTCCCAAATTTGCTTTTGGGTTTTGCTTTGGCAGAGGCGACTGGGCTTTTCGGTCTTGTAGTAGCTTTAATTATTTTATTTGCATTTTAAATAAATAAGAATGAGTAAATACTTAAGTTTTATTATAGCTTTGTTAGCTATACAAAATGATTTGTTCGCAGCTGAGGCGGGTATGCCTCAGCTGGATCCAAAGTATTGGGCTTCACAAGCATTTTGGTTGATATTAGTTTTTACAATTTTATATATTTCAATAGCAAAATTTTATCTTCCAAAAATTAAAAATAATTTAGAAGACCGTGAAAATAAAATTAGGAACGACTTAGATGATGCAAATAAATTTAAAGAATTATCTGAAACTAAACTTAAAGAGTATGAAAAAATTTTAGAAGATGCAAAAAAAGAGGTAATTAAAATTCACATTCAATCAAAAATTACATTAGATAAAGAAATAAAATCAAAGAAAGATGTTATCGAGAAAGAAATTGAAAAAGAAATTATTAAAGCTCAAAAAGAAATAAGCGATCTTAAAAAAAACTCCATATCCGAAATTCAAAAAATTTCCGAAAATATTGCTTCAAGTATTATTGAAACAATTTCTGGTGATAAGCTAAATGAAAGCAGCATTAAAGCAGCAGTAGAAGATATTTCAAAAAAAAACTTAGCTAGATATTTATGATGATTGATGCAACTTTTTGGGTAATGGTATCCTTTTTTGCTTTTATTGGATTGCTTATATATTTTAAAATTCCTCAAAAGATAAAAATAACTTTAGATGAAAATATTAATAATATTAAAAATCAAATTGATGAAGCTGATAAACTCAAAGAAGATGCTAAAAATATCTTAACAGAACACGAGAAAAAAATTAGCAATTCCAAAGTTGAGGTAAAACAAATGATAAATAGAGCTAATGAAGAAGCTGAAAAGAACGTTATTAAAACTAATCAGGATTTTCATAATCTGATGGAGTCTCGAAAGAAAAACGCTGAGGAAAGAATAAAACAACTTAAAAATCAGGCTTTAAAAGATATTAAAAATGCCTCAGTAAAAGTCGCTATTGAATCAGTCGAAAAACTCATGAAAAACTCACTCGATAAAAGCAAATTAGATAAAATTTTTAGCTCCAGTATAGAGGAAACAAAATTAGCACTTAAGAAAAAATCTAGTTAGAATAGCCATAAAAATTATGGCAAAAAAAATAACTGTTATTGGTTCAGGCTTTGGGGGTCTAGCAGCCGCGCTTAGATTAAAAGCAAAAGGACATAAAGTTACATTAGTAGAAAAACATCCTGATCTTGGTGGTCGTGCTAGAGTTTTTAAAAAAGACCAATTTATTTATGATGGTGGTCCAACAGTTATAACTGCACCATATCTATTTGAAGAATTATTTTCACTATTTAATAAAAAAATTTCTGACTACGTTGAAATAGTACCTTTAGATTTATGGTACCGATTTGTATTCAGTAACGGGGATACGTTCGACTACAATGGTAATGATAAATCTATGGAAGAACAGGTTAAAAAATTTAATCCATCTGATTATGAAGGATATAAAAATTTAGTAAATTTTACTGAAAAAATTTTTGATAAAGGTTTTACTGATTTATCAGATAAACCCTTTAATAATTTAGTCTTTATGATGAAGCAAATTCCATCTTTATTAAAATTAAAAAGTTATAAGTCAGTTTATAGTTTAGTTTCTAATTATATATCCAATGACAAATTAAGAAGAGTGTTTAGCATGCACCCTCTTTTAGTAGGTGGAAATCCTTTCAGCACTACTTCGATATATACATTAATTTTATTTTTAGAAAAAAAATGGGGTATTCACTACTCAATGGGGGGAACAGGAAGTGTTGTTAAAGCTTTAGAAAAACTAATGATCGAGGAAAATATCAAAATTATTAAAGATGCTGAAGTTACAGAAATACTTACAGAAAATAAAAAGGTTAAAGGTGTTAAAATTAATAATTCAAAAATAATTAATAGCGATTATGTAATTTGTAATTCTGACCCCCCAAATGTTTACAACAATTTGATAAAATCAAAGGAAGATTATGATTTTTTATTTAAGCAAAAAATGAAAAGGATGGATTATTCAATGGGGTTATTTGTTTATTATTTTGGCTCTAAAAAAAAGTATAACGAAGTTGCGCATCATACAATTTATTTTGGAGAAGCTTATGAAAAACATCTCGATAAAATTTTTGAAAAAAAAATACTCTCTGAAGACATAAGCTATTATTTACATCGACCATCTGCGACAGATCCAAATATGGCTCCAGAAGGCCAAGATGCTTTTTATGTATTGGTTCCAGTTCCAAATAATTTATCCAAAGTCAAATGGATCGAAGAAGGCGATAAATTTAAAGATTTAGTTTTAGATAAAATGGATAAAACCGTTCTGCCTGGTATTAAGGAAAATGTTGTAAGTGATTTTTATTTAACGCCTGATTACTTCGAAATCGATCTAGGAACTCTTTATGGATCTGGATTTTCAATTCAACCAAAATTTTCTCAGTCAGCTTATTTTAGATTTCATAATCAATCTGAAATATATAAAAATTTATACTTTGTGGGTGCCGGTACACACCCAGGTGCTGGAATGCCGGGGGTTCTTTCATCAGCAAAAGTTTTAGACAAATTATTTTAATGAAAAATAATTTATTAAAAAAACATGCTAAATCTTTTTATTGGGCGAGTTTTTTTTTGTCAAATAGCACTTTAGATAAATGCTCATCTCTATATAATTTCTGTAGAACCTTAGACGATATAGTTGATGATCATAATAATCTGAAAGTAAAGAAAGAAAATTTTTCAAAATTTAAAACAGATTTCGAAAATAAAAGTCTTAACAATCAAATTATAAAAGATATGTGGTCGATTATTGATAGTGAAAATATTTCTATACAAATAGTATTAGATTTGTTTGATGGAGTTGAGACAGACTTAAAGGAAAAAGTAGTAATTAATTCAAAAAAAGATTTACTTGTCTATTCTTATAGAGTTGCTGGAACAGTTGGATTAATGATGTCAAAAATACTAAAAGTCAAAAACAGAGAAGCTCTAAAAGGTGCAATTGATCTAGGTATAGCCATGCAGCTTACTAATATTGCCCGAGATGTTTGTGAAGATAAAGAACGTAATAGACAATATGTCAGACATGATTTTTTTTCAATTCAGGAGATAATTAAAGAGTCTCAAATATTTTATGAAAATTCATTTAGTTCTATTCGAAAAATACCGTTTAGATCAAGATTTTCAGTTATTGTTGCAAGGCGTGTCTACAGAAAAATAGGTGACTATATACTTAAACAAAAAAATATAGATAATTACAACAAAGCTGGCAAAATCTATGTTCCCATATTTGAAAAGGTAATTCAGACCTTTTTGTCTATTTTTGACTTTATTAAATTACTATTTTTCAAAAATTTAAATTACGATAATCAAGAAAATCATAATATTCTAGAACAAGAGATTAATTTAAATGAAAGAGTTTGATTATATAATTATTGGTGGTGGATGTGCAGGTTTATCTTTAGCTTACGAACTTGAAATTAATGATAAATTAAAAGAGAAAACTTTAGCAATTATTGAAACTCGTGAAGAATATAAAAGGGACAAAACGTGGTCTTTCTGGAAAGTTTTTAATCATAACTTTGATGATTGTGTAATTAAAAGTTGGAACAATTTTACAATAAACTCATCAGATAGTTCACATGAATTAACTAATAAAAAATATCCATATCAAAGCATCGATAGTGGTAAATTTTATAAAAAAATAAATTCCAAACTTTCTACAAATTCTAATATAAGTTTTTTTAAAAATCTAAGTGAAATCAACTCAGAAAATTCCATAATTTTTAATAGTGTTAATGAAAAAGAATTAGATAAATCCAAATTATGGCAACACTTCCAAGGTATCGAGATAGAAACGCCTAAAAATATTTTTGATGAAGAAATAATAAATCTAATGGATTTTAATTGTGATCAGAGAACTGATGTTCACTTTTTTTATACTTTGCCATTTAGTAAAAATAAAGCTTTGATTGAAACAACTTGGCTTTCAAATTTAGAAGATCAAAGCTTAATGGATTATGATCTTCAATTAGAAAATTATATCAAAAATAATCTAGGTATTAAAAACTATAAGATAAATTTTACTGAAAGAGGCGCTATACCATTATTCCACCCATTAATTAAAAATAGTAATAAAACTGTTTATATTGGATCTGCTGGCGGAATGACAAGGTTAAGTACTGGGTATACTTTTTTAAATATCCAAGAGCATAGTAAATATATTGTCAAAAATATTGATAAAATTGAAAAAATAAAAATGTACAATATAGGAAAGAAATATCAGTTTTTAGATAGAATATTTTTAAGAGTTTTAAAAAATAATCCAGAGAAAATGCCAAAAATATTTTTTGAAATGTTTAAAGCTTCATCAAGCTGTATAATAAAATTTTTATCTAATAAAAGTAATATATTTGAAGATATTAATATTATAAGAAGAATGCCAAAATTAACTTTTATGAGAGCTCTATTTCACTAATGGAAAAGATAAATTTTAAACACTCACTTATATTTTTCAATTTTTGTATTTTGATAAGCCCATTCTACTTTATGGTAAATTATGAACCGATAATATTTTGTTTAATCTTAATATTAATTTTAGGAATTTCGCATGGAGCTTTGGATAATTTAAAAGGAAAAAAACTTTTATATTTATTTGGTTATAGATCTATTTTTTCTTTTTATTTTGTGTATATTTTGATCTCTATTTTAATAGTTTGTTTGTGGGTACTATTTCCTAATACTGTTTTATTATTATTTCTTATCGTAGCAGCTTATCACTTTGGTAAGGAAGACACGGTATTCTCTTTTAAAGAAAAATTTCTAATAGGTGAGTTTTTGTTCTTTTTAAAAGGATCGGCGGTAATTTTAGCTCCATTATTATTTCAGAGAGAGAAAACAAACGAAATATTTAAAGTTTTAAATTTTAATGTTTTTGAGTCTCAATTACTTAATAATCAATTCTTAATAACTTTTTTGTGTTTAAGCTTTTTATCATCTCTCATTATCTCTAATGAGAAAAAGGCTGACTTAAAAGCGTTGATGATAATGGATTTTTTTTCGTTAATTATATTAAATCTATTTTTAACTCCTGTTTTGGCTTTCACCATTTATTTTTGCTTTCTTCATTCTATAAGACATTCAATTACATTAATTTTTGAACTAGATAAGTCTTTTAAATCAGGACTAAAGAAATTTATTAACAAAGCTATTCCCTTAACTTTTGTAACTGGTGCAATATTTTTAATAGCAATGTATTTTCTTAATAACTCCTATAAGCTCGACGAGGCTATTTATAAGGTAATATTTATTGGTTTGGCGTCTCTTACTTTTCCGCATATATTGCTCGAATACTTGTTAGAAAAG
>Ga0315315_10006285_pt1 | contig 10977 bp, 8 predicted proteins | sample M140m3416metaG_FD_203699 | JGI IMG/M metagenome (GOLD analysis project Ga0315315, IMG submission 203699) | Ammonia-oxidizing marine archaeal communities from Monterey Bay, California, United States - M1 40m 3416 | ecosystem: Environmental > Aquatic > Marine > Intertidal zone | place: USA... | reverse complement strand
GGACCTGTAAGTGCGTGAGCCCACAAGACTACCTGAGAATCAGGAAAGAGTCATCAAGCTGTGAAGGCAGGCGTTCTACGTACTCGCAGGCAACGCCTGAAATGTGTCCAATTCGACGTGGTTATGGACTTCAGGAAGATCACTAGAATTCCGGCAGCGTACTGGGCTTCAGGCAATTTGGCACCCAGATCAAGATTGGACTGCCGGATTGGCGTGCGGCCCTACCGTACCCAGCCCGGCATCCTCCTTCGCACGCGAGCCGAAGGGCCTCAGGACGCGTTGCCTCGGAGCCGGGTTACGGGCTGAGTTACGCTTCTCAATACTCCCGTCGGTTTACAGCGACTTCAGGTATTCAATAAGATCAGCGGTTTCCGTCTCTGAAAGTTCGCCTTCGCCGTTGACGCGTCCGGGACTATGCAGGTCGCTGACAACCCTTTCCAAGTCTCGTGCTCGCCCGCTGTGCAATAGCCTGACCTTGCGATACACCCCCACTAACGACGGCGTGTTGTAGCCTTCGTAAGCATCTTTGTCAGATCCCAACCCGACATCGTGAATTTGCCCATCAGTAAAATTGGGACCGTTGTGGCAGTCAGCGCAGCCTGCCTTGGCACTAAAGAAGATCTTCTTCCCGCGGTTTGCTGCAGCTGTCAACGATCCGTCGGCCTGACGAAAAGGGTTGGGTGGTGGTTTCAGCGTCCCCAAGTATGCAATCAATGCCTGTTTATCCTCGGCTGTGGGGGCCTCGCCTTGCATAGTGGACGTGATGGATTTTTCCATCGCTTCGGTCATGTTCCTTTGCCAACCATGCCAGGTCCAGGGGAATGTGTTGACGACATCGTGCAGTGGCAACACTGTCTTCAGACTCATTTCCGTTCCGTCATTCCAAGTGTCCATCGGACGTGCGTTGGTGCCGCCCTCTTGATGACAGGAATGGCAACTGTACCACTGGTCCAAACTACGTTGCCCATCATAAAAGATCTCCATTCCCTTTCGGGCGAGTGTCTTTTCCCTTGGTCCGCCCAAACCAATCTCGGACTTGATGGTCCGGGTTTGCAGGTCAACGACTTGGACTGCGTTGAGCAGATAATTAGCGACGTAAAGTGTACGGTTGTCTTTTGCCATCCGCAGCCCCATCGGACGACCGCCCAGACTCATGCGATCGAATAAGTCACGGCTGTATTGAAGTTTTCGATCAATCAAATCTCCCGGACCGCCCTGCGCGATGAACGGCATTTCAGCAAGCTTGTAGATCAACAGTTCATGCGTTCCCGAAGCGGACGCCACCAACCATTCCTGGTCCTCACTGATGACTAAGTCATGGGGATCCGCCACTGCACGCCCCGGAACATCCAGCGTGATCGCCTCGCGATAGGATGCACCATCCAGCCTGACGCGGCCGATTCGGCTCCCGAGTACCCAACCCCGACGAATGTTGCCAGTCGTAATCGGATTGGTGCGATACACCATCCATGTAAAATAGGCGTACTTTCCATCGGCCGAGGTTCTCATTTGGCCAAGGTTTGTGCCATTTGCGAGCGGTTCCTCGTAAAGAGTTTCCCCCGACGCTGTGTCGATTACCGAAATATCAGAATCACCACCGTTACCCACTGCCAATCGCGTCCCGTCGGGCGACAGTGTGAGATACCGTGGCCACTGCCCCGATTCAATCCGGCGAACGATGGACAATTTCTCCAAGTCAACCTCGGCCACTTTCGCATTTGCGACCTGTCCTACATACGCTCGTTTGCTGTCTGAAGTGATTGCAATTCCCGCTGGATCAAACCCAAGATTCAGATCGCCTGTGTGAACCAACTTTCCCTCTGCAATTTCAAATGATTGCAGCGTCCCTTGCCACTGAGCTGTCAGCAGGATTTGTCTCCCGTCTGGCGTGAATGCTATATCCACCGGGTAGTCGCCGCAGGCCAATTCTCCGACCAGCTCACCGGAATCGGTATCGATCAAAGAGATGGTATTTGCGACCTGGTTCGCCGTCACCAACCAACGTCCGTCTGGTGAGAGCGCCAGGTCAACTGGTGAGCGGTCTAACGGCCCATCGCCTGACTTCCGCGATACATACACGACCGTGGTGTCATCTCGGAGGGCATCACCATTGGGAGTGACCGGGGTTCGCTGTCCGCTCACTTCAGGCTGTGGGTCCCGCATGGGCGGTTGAATATCGGCGAAAATGCCGCTTTCTGTTCCCGTCTGGCTTTGCTCATCCCCCGTCAGCTGCCCTTCGGCCGCGAGAACTTGATTGCCCTGACCACGTGTTTCGCTGGTATTTGATGGACGACTGGGACCACTCCGTCCACTCCCGAGCGTGAGTCCGGCAAGGCCTGCAATTGCAAGCATTCCTGTGGCGATTGTAGTTTTGACAGGGTGTCGACTCATAATCGGTTACTCAATAGCGTCATTCGGGCAACTATTTTCGGGAATGTGCGAGGCCATCGGCGGCCCGCCCTATGTTCGAAGGGGTGAGTACTTCGTAGCATACCTTTGTAAGACATGTGGCAATAGATCGCACACAGCGGTAGCCGTTGGCTTACAATCTCTGGACCAATCGCGAAAGTTGGCGATTGAACCTCCTACCTCCCATAAGGACATATCGTGAAGAATCTCTTTGTACTCGGCCTGGGTTTATGCGTCGCGTTGGTCGTCAGCGGAAACGCCATGGCGGAGAACGCAGTAAAGAGTGGCCCCCAACAAGGGGACCGTCTTGGAGCTTTCTACGTAACCAAAGTTGCTGGCGCTGAAAGCGACGGAATCAGCACAGGCCAAAATCTGTGCTACCGCTGCAAAAATGGTTCACGCCCCCAAGTGATCGTTTTCACTCGGTCAACAGATCCTAAAGTTGCTGAACTGGTTAGCAAGCTTGACAAAGCTATCGCCAAGAACGAGTCCTCCAAACTGCGTGTATTCGTCAACCTGCTCGGCGAAGACAAGGAAGACCTGACTGACGAGGCGAAGAAATTCGCTGCAAGCAGCAAGGCCAAGAACGTACCTTTCGTTGTACCAAACGAGTTTGAGAACGGTCCGGACAACTACGGCATCAACGCCAAGGCTGCCGTCACCATCACACTTGCCAGCGATACAGGTGTCAAAGCGAGCTACGCTGTCACCGACGTCAAAGATTTGAACGTCAAGAAAGTCATGGGACAGTTGAGCCAGATCCTCAACTAGTTCTGAGCGGTGGTGAAGGCCACCACTAATAAGACGATAGGAAAGCTTGGTGCTGCACTGCAGTGCCAAGCTTTTTTTTGTAGTCGTCGCTGAGCCCGCGGTAAAACGCCTGCCCGCGGTGAAACGCCAAAGGGTCCTCTCAACCTGGCACAGAAAAGCAATCCAAAATCTCAGGCCGCTCGTCGCACGTCGCCCGATTGTGGCTGTCTTGTCTGGTCGCCAAGACAAGCCACGCCACCGATGGCTTCAATGGCGAGTTCAAACTGGCCAAGCTCCCGTACCAAACGCTTGAGTTTCTGAGCCGTGATGAAATCGGAATTCATCCTGACCTCTGCCAGTAATTCCTGCACCTCCCCAAGCGTCATACTTAACACGACTTGCTCAGGTGTCGCGGGATCATTTGGATACAAATTTCGCTGATGAGCTGGATGATCTTTCACGATGCCCCTCGATCCAATAGCAGCGTTACCCGTAAAAATGGGCACGCCCCGAGTTTGCGTTTGACGAAGAAACCATCTTCTTCCATCGAACCAACATGAGTGCGTTGTTGATAGAAAAGCGGCTTGCTGCGACAAACGGCGTCAGGCTAAGACGATTCTACGGGGTAGGCCTAGCTGGATCGCGTTTTGCAAGCATCCGTAGCACGTTACTCACGGAACTTGTAGCCGACACCTCGAACGGTCTCGATCAGATCAGCGGTATCGCCCATTTTCTTTCTAAGAGCTCGGACGTGAACATCAATGGTCCTGTTCAGCACCATGGTGTCGTCCCCCAGCGCTGCGTCGACGAGTTCGGCCCTTGCGAAGGCCCTCCCGGGCTGGCGAATCAGCGTCTCAAGCAATTTGAACTCACTCTTCGTAAGGCTCAATTGCTGTTCATTAACGGTGACAATGAACCGCCTGCGATCCAACATCACGCCTCGGTGCAAAACTTGTTCACTAGCTTCTACGACTGGTTCACGGCGTCTCAACAGAGCTTTGAGTCGCTGGAGTAGAACCTTGTAGCTCTCAACCGGTTTGACCACATAATCGTCCGCGCCCATTGCAAATCCGACCATTTGGTCGGACTCCTCGCCCATAGCGCTCAGCATCAGAATCAGCGTATCTTTGGTGCTAGGATCATTTCGAACCAATCGACAAACCTCAATTCCACTGAGAATCGGCAGATCGACATCCAAAATGATGACATCAGGCAGTGTCAACTTTGCCATATTGACGGCCTCGCGACCGTCGGCTGCCCGGGAAACCTCGTATCCGGCACGCTTGAGCTGGTACTCCAACGTGTCGGCGAGCGGTGCGTAGTCTTCAACGATCAGGACCTTCGTTGTGGTCATCGTCTTTGCCGAACCCGTGAGAGGAAAACGCTGTAGAAACAAACCTGCGTGGATCAAAGCAGCATCAAACCTTACCTCGAAATCAACCCGTCATCACACCCCTGATCCGGTTAATATTGGGTTAAGAAGGCGTGTTCCTTGACATCCATTTTTGCTGCACACCTCATGCCCAACCGACGTCCTGTGCCGCCAAAGCCTCATCAAATCGAGGTAACAAGACTTCAAATACAGCTCCCTCCCCGCTAACGCTAGTCACTCGCACCTCCCCTGCCATCGCTACCGCCAGGTTTTTGACGAGGGCTAATCCGATCCCTGTTCCCCCGTCAATCGACTCACGACTTTTTTCTACCCGATAGAATCTCTCAAAAATCCGCTCCTGATCACTCGGGGAAATCCCAACGCCGTTATCCGTGACTGTCAGCTGGACAAATCTATCCACAACTCTCAGATCCACTTCGACTGCACCGCCGCACTCTGTGTAGCGGACTGCATTGCTGACCAAGTTATTCACAATGGTTACTGTGGCCTCGAAGTCCGCAAAGGCGATCTCATCCGGGTCCACCCCCGGGCTTGGACTTTTGAGTTTGATACCCTTCTGATCTGCGATAGGCTGATTAGTGAGCACTGCTTCTTGGATACACTCCACTACTGACACTGCACCGAACTCAAAGTTCTTCTTGCCCGACTGCGCGCGTGCCAGTTGCATCATGTCGGCCACAAGCTTCTCCAGCCGAAAGCACTGACTCCTGATTTGCCCCATGAAGTGAAACGCAGCGTCTGGGTCATCTCTCATCGCGTCTTCGACAGTCTCGGCATATCCTTTGATGGCCGCCAACGGCGTCTTTAGCTCGTGCGAAATATTCGCGATGAATTCCCGCCGCATCGCTTCCACCCGTTGTGCCTCAGTCACATCGCGCAATCCTATCACCAAACTTCCACTACTCTGGTGTACGATGCGATCAATGCGCACATTCACAGGGCGCACCACTAACTCATTTTGGATCTCAACCAGAAAATCCTGGGGTTTTTCATCTTCGAAAGCCCTTTGCACCCCCAGACGCATTTTCGGCAATCGAACCACTTCAGCCAACGGTCTCCCTACCAGCTTTTGATCAGGATCGAGGCCCAGGAGCACTCGAGCGGCGGGATTGATCAAAGTGATATGAAGATCGCTTGAAAGTACTACCACACCATCTTTCATAAACGAAAACGCCGCAATCGTATCCTCCGTCTCACGCTTAACAATTCCCCAGTCCTGCCGAAACCGGTGAATTTCATCGCGGTACCGCCCCAGCATTAGCCGCGAATCTAAGGCAAATTTCTTCTTCGTTGATGCAAGCCGATAGAGCAAAACAAAGATGCCCAACAGAAACACCAACCCAGTGGGAAACAACACCCATCCAAAGATCATGCCAATCAGCACAAACGTGACCGAGCCGAGAGCCCAGCCAAGCTCAAACCTTGAGATCCCCTCTGTCTGATCAGACAGCGTCTCATCAGACAGCGCCTCATCAGACAGCGTCTCATCAGACAGCGTCTCATCAGACAGCATCTCCGGAGTCTCGACTTCAGTGAGCAATTCCTTCATTTGAGCTCTATTCATCTGCAGCAATTCAGAGCCACAGCTCCCGGAGTGATTTACCAGGGCACAAGTGCCAAATGCAAACCAAAATCGAAGGTGCAAAAATTAAAAAATTAAAAAAGCAACTATGCTTTGTTACCGTTGTCAATCCATAGATTGAGTGCACAACTAGTTGCATCGGTTGAGTGCGACGACAATCACATGGATCAAACACACCCTCGACCTATGCCGCGATGAAGGCGCTGACTCCATCACCGTCGTTTGACTCTGACCCTCAAGATTCTGAGCCTGAAGATTCTGAGCCTGAAGACTCTGAGCCTGAAGACTCTGAGCCTGAAGACTCTGAGCCTGAAGTTGACCGCGGCACTTCAGTTTAACAAGGTGAACTCTCGGAGACCAACCGGGGCACCTAGGGCGACCGCACCACTCCCGGCCAGCATGCAGGCACTTCTGACTCAGTTGTTTTTGCGAGGTGTTTCTTTGTGCATGGGCTGCTGGCCACAATCGCAGGCGAAGCCAGAACCGCCGCTACAGCCTCAAGGGAAGTCGGTGTTGCCGGTGCCGCAGCGGCCCCTCTCCGATGGCACTGTCAGATGGCACTGTCAGCGTTGGAGCTCTCGGGGAAGCTGACTACCAATTCAGCTAAAAACGTGCAGGTTTTTGGGATTCAACCAAGAGATTGGTATTTAACTAAGAGTTGCTGGGCTCTGGCGTGACGTAAAATTCTTGTCCAGGGTCTGGAATGCATGACCTCGCCGCTTTCCGTTCAGAACCGTACAATCCTGAGACGGCATTGGCGGGCACGCGGATGAGATCCGCAATGTCCGCCTGGCAATGCACTTACCTACGGTCGATCTCGTTTTCCCAGACTGCCCATGTCCGCTTTTCGCGCCCTCGCCACAAGTCCTAGTTTCCCTGCTCTTGAACAGGAAGTTCTCGAATTTTGGGACGATAATGAAATCTATCGTGAGTCTCTACGACGTCGTCAGGATGGCCCCTCGTTCGTCTTCTACGAGGGTCCCCCCACAGCCAACGGGATGCCACACCCCGGCCACTGCCTGACTCGCAGCATCAAGGATGTCTTCCCACGCTACAAAACAATGCGGGGCTATCGCTGCGAGCGAAAAGCTGGCTGGGATACCCACGGACTGCCTGTGGAAGTCGAAGTCGGGAAAGAGCTCGGTATACATAGCAAGGAAGAAATTGAAGCTTATGGTGAAGAGCCGTTCATTCAGAAGTGTCAACAGAGCGTGTGGCGCTATATGCAGGAGTGGCAGCAACTGACACGTCGGCTCGGCTTCTGGGTCAATCTGGAAGAAGCTTACGTCACCTATCACCAGAGTTACGTCGAAAGTGTTTGGTGGAGTCTCAAGAACCTGTTTGATCGCGGCTTGCTGTTTCAAGGTCACAAGATTGTCTGGTGGTGGGCCCAAGGTGGAACTGCACTCTCAGCCGGAGAAGTGGGCCAAGGGTACCGAGAGGTCGCTGACCCGAGTGTCTACGTCCTGTTTCCTCTGGTTGACCACCCCAATCGGTCGTTAGTCGTCTGGACCACGACTCCATGGACTCTTCCAAGCAACGTGTTCGCAGCGGTGCATCCGACCGACATACAGTACGCTGCCGTTCGGGATCCAGAGACCGGCAATGAGTTGATCCTCGCCAAAGCCTTGATTGAAACCATCTCTACGAAGTTAAAGCGGGAGCTGGAATTCATCGAAGACGTCTCCGCCTCAGACCTAATTGGCAAGCGATACAAGCCTCCCTTTGAGCATTACCAACGCACCACAGGCGACCCGACTGGTACTTTGCTAAATGGTGATACGAAACACCATTACTGGCGTGTTGTACCGGCTGACTTTGTCACCACCGATTCCGGAAGCGGGCTTGTGCATCAAGCACCTGCGTTTGGCGAAGTGGACCATGAAGTATTGGTATCTGAACAAAAGCAATTCATCGAAGGTGAACGGCCTGAGTTATTGTGCGCTGTTGGGCCTGATGGAAAATTCACCTCCGATTTTCCTCCCATGGAAGGCACCTGGGTCAAAGAAGCAGACAAGCCGCTAACACGTGAACTCAAGGATTCTGGCAAGCTTCTGCACCAAGAACAATATCTTCACGAGTACCCATTTTGTTGGCGTGCGTCTCAAGATCCTTTGATTCAATATCCGCGTCGAAGCTGGTTCATTAGAACGACCAAATTTCGCGACCTCATGCTGGAAAACAACTCAAAAATTGGCTGGTCACCTGACCATATTCAAGATGGGCGTTTCGGAAACTTCCTTGAGTCAAACGTTGACTGGGCGTTGTCGCGTGAGCGTTACTGGGGGACTCCACTTCCGATTTGGGTCTGCGACACCACCGGTCGCATGGAAGCCATGGGAAGTTACGACGAGGTACTGGGCAAGCCGGGCCTGCAGGGAACTGAGGTATGGGAGGAAGCAAAAGCCGCGAACCCAGAACTTGTGGATGATCTTCGTGTACACAAACCTTACATCGACGCACTGACCTATTCCTCCCCGTTCGTCGAGGGTGGACGGATGAAACGTGTGACAGAGGTCATTGATTGCTGGTACGACAGTGGTGCCATGCCGTTCGCTCAGTGGGGGTGGCCGCATCACAACGACGAATCATTCCAAGACCAGTTTCCTGCTGACTTCATCAGCGAGGCATTGGATCAGACCCGCGGGTGGTTCTATAGCCAACTTGCCATCAGCACGATGTTGTTCGGCAAGGGGGCCAACATCCACGAGGAGGGTAGCGCGACAGCCGACCGTCAAGAGCCACTCAAAGCAGATGAAGCCTATCCACACCCCTATCGAAATTGTATCGTCCTGGGACTGATGCTCGGTGAGGATGGCAACAAAATGAGCAAGAGCTTGCGTAACTACCGTGAGCCGAATGAAATTTTTGAAAAGTATGGTGCCGATGCACTGCGTTGGTTCTTCTTTGCAGGCCAACCACCTTGGACCGCGATCCGATACCGCGAACAGTCAATCAAAGAGTCCATCCCGGAATTTCTGTTGCGGCTTTGGAATGTGGCAAGCTTCTTCTCGATCTACGCTGAAATTGATGGGTTCGATCCAACGACAGCCAAAGGTGCGGATGAACAGTTGAGCCAAGAATCACTAGCAACCGCATCGGATTATCGCCCTGCCTCTGAACGCAGTGAGATTGATCGTTGGATCCTTTCAGAATTGAATCGCACGATCCAAATAGTGACCGAACGGATGGACGCGTTTGATAATTACAATGCTTGCCAATCAATCAATGCATTGGTTGATGGCTTGAGCAATTGGTACGTACGTCGCAGCCGCAGCCGCTTCTGGGCAAACGCAGATGACACGGATCGTGCCCAAGACAAATCAGACGCTTACTGGACGCTGTACGAAACACTGCTCGAAGTGACCAAACTCATCGCGCCATTTGTGCCGTTCCTGTCTGAGACATTCTGGCAGAACTTGACTGGACCGTTTGACGGTTCAACTCTCAAAAGCGTCCACTTATGCGACTATCCGGTTGCGAGGCAAGAGCACATTGATGAGGACCTGTCCGAATCAATGACCCTTCTTCGCGAAATCGCATCCCTTGGCCGTGCGGCGCGTGCCGAGGCAAAATTGAAGGTCCGACTTCCACTGAATCGCGTGGAAGTGGTTCTCACAGACGACACCCGCATTGGATGGTTGGAAAACCATAATGCTTTGATCCGAGAGGAACTGAACGTAAAAGCTGTTGAATACACTACTGACGGCGATCAGTACGTGCAGTACACAGTGGTCCCCAATTTCAAAAGGTTGGGGCCGAAGGTGGGGAAACAGATTCCAGCGGTGAAAAAAGCATTGCAAGACGCCGATGGCAATGCCTTGCTTAATGCCTTGCAGGAAACCGGGACGGTGACCCTTGAATTGCCTGATGGCCCACTCAGCCTCGATAGTGAAGATATCGAAGTGCGTTTGAAAGCGCGCGAAGGCTGGGCTGCGGCTCAAGGACCGAGTTGTGTTGTGGTGTTGAACACCGAGGTCACCGACGACCTACGACGCGAGGGTGTCGCAAAAGACATCATTCGCACAATTCAAAATCAACGCAAGGAAATTGAATGCGACTACGAAGATCGAATCGAAGTCAGCGTGCTGCCGATCGACGAGATGGTGAGTGCGGCGATCGAAGAGCACCGTGAGATGATCTGCCAGGAGACGCTTGCGACAAACCTCGACACTTCACAAATAGACGGCGTTGATGCAGTATCAACCGACGCGGGGCAGGTGTTCGTAAAAAAGGTACAAGAATGACCGCCACGAATACCACGGTTCCTGTCGCAGTTTTCCTGAGTGGAGGCGGGCGTTCGCTACAGAATCTGATCGATCACCAAAAAAAGGGAATGCTCCCGGGAATCGAATTCCGACTAGTCCTGAGCAGCAGCAGTAAGGTCCGCGGCGTCGAGGTTGCCGCGAATGCGGGTCTCGAAACTAAAGTAGTGCTCAAATCAGCCTATCCTGATCCAGATGCCTATACCGACGCCATGTTCGGTCCCTGCCGAGAGCAGGGAATCGAACTCGTAGTCATGGCGGGGTTTCTCAAGCACGTCCGCATCCCCAAGGAATACACCGGCCGCGTCATCAATATCCACCCGTCACTGCTGCCCAGCTTTGGCGGCGCGGGTATGTATGGCAATCGGGTTCACCAAGCTGTTCTTGACCGTGGCGTGCAATTCAGTGGTTGCACCGTTCACTACGTTGACAACGACTACGACAATGGCCCAATTATCCTGCAGCGGTGCTGTACGGTTGCCAATGACGACACCGCTGATTCACTCGCTGCCCGCGTGTTCCAGATGGAATGCGAAGCCTTGCCAACAGCGCTACTAGAAGCTGCTTCAGTTGTTCGA
>Ga0315315_10006282_pt1 | contig 10979 bp, 5 predicted proteins | sample M140m3416metaG_FD_203699 | JGI IMG/M metagenome (GOLD analysis project Ga0315315, IMG submission 203699) | Ammonia-oxidizing marine archaeal communities from Monterey Bay, California, United States - M1 40m 3416 | ecosystem: Environmental > Aquatic > Marine > Intertidal zone | place: USA... | reverse complement strand
AAGGGCTCCAGCTCCCCGTGCTGGTAGGTCATCGGCACGGGCAGCAGGTTGGTGGTGTAGTTGACGGGGTCCCAGCCCTCGCCCGGGTTGGCCGAGCGGTCGGAGGCGCAGCCGCCGCAGCCGACGAAGACCTGGAAGGTGGTGGGGTCGTAGCGCTCGGCAAACACCACGCTGAACTCGATGATCTCGTCGCCGGCGACGTTGAGGTCGGCGTGGTCGAGCTCGATGCCGCCCGAGCCCTGCAGGTAGACGACCTGCGAGGTCGTGTGCACGTGCGGCGGGTGGCAGCAGTTGTGCTCGCAGTCGCCGCTGTAGGTGGGCACGTGGGCGCGCGCGAGGGCGGCCCAGAGGGCCGGCGCGGCCAGCACGCGCGCGAGGTGGCGGCCGGGCCGCATCGGCGGAGGCGGTGCAGTGTGTGTACCCTCCGCCGGGCGCCGGGCGGGTTATCCCGGGCCCCCGATGAGGCGTGCAGTGCTCGGGTTGCGCGTGGGGCGCGACCCCCCACTTTTGGCTCCTCGCGGCTCCTCGCGGCTCGTTTTCTTTTCCATTACCTGCGCCCACGCGCAACCCGAGCGCCCGGCCCACTTGCGTAAGCGCAACCATAGTTGCGACTGACTTTCAAACGCGAGCCGACGCGCAACCCGAGCACTTTTGCGCGCGCAAAGTGTTCGCCTGTTTTCGGAACGAACGGCTCGGTTTTTTGAGCCCTTTTGAAGTCATCGGTAAAACCCCAACTCTAGACGCAGGACCAAGCACACTCTAGTAAAGTGCTCGGCTTTTTCCGCGTGGGTATTTGCACATGGGTGGTCCAGCGGTGAGGCGCCTCACAAACTTCCAGCGAGGCGCCTCACGGCGTCAACCCACGCGGAAAAAGCCGAGCACTCTCTAGAGTTGGTTTGGAGTGGCCTTACCTCTCGAGTCCGAGCGACGCAGGGATGGAGGGATCGCCCTGCCCGTTCTAGAGTGTGCTTGGAGTTGCCTATAGAGTTGGGGTTTTACCGATGACTTTGGGAGGCCTCCAAAACCCGAGCCGTTCGTTCCGAAAACAGGCGAGCACTTTGCGCGCGCGAAAGCGCTCGGGTTGTGCGTCGCGCGACGTCTCGCAGCTGCGAGTCGCGTCTCGCAGCTGCGAGTCGCGGGAGTGGCGGCAGCGCGCCGCGAGAGGCCGCGCTTGCGCACTGCGCGCGCTGCGAGCACACGCACAGGCGCGCCGCGCGCTCCATGAGCTACCCGCCCCGCGGCTCCAAGCGCCCGCGCGACCTCGGCGCGTCGCCGCCCGCCAAGGTGGTCTTCATCGACCGGCGGCGCGAGGCGCCGACCGACGCCGTCGTCCTATCGGCGCTGCTTCGCGACCGCGCCAACCACGCGCTGCACGTGGAGGCGCGCAGCTGCGACGAGCTGCGCGCCGCGCTGGCCGGCGCCGCCCGCGCCGCCAGCGCCAACCGCGCCCTCTGCGCGCAGCAGCATCTGTGGGCGCACCTCGACCCGACCCTCGCCTCCAAGTCGGCGGCCGTCAAGGCGACCGTGCAAGCGCGGTGCCTGCGCCGACTGCGCGACGACGGGCGCCTCTTCGACCCGCCGCGGCGCGCGTGGCTCGCGGACGCGCACGCCGTGGCCGAGGGCATGCACGCGCTCTTCGAGGCGGGCATGCTCGGGTGGGACGTGGGGCTCGACCCCGAGACGCACGACCCGCTCCTCGACCCGGCGACGGGCCGCCCGACGCACCCGCGCGACGCGTGGTTTCCGTTTGAGCGCTACGACCGCACGGCCGTCGACGCGCGCTACGCCGGCTGCTTTGGCGACGCGGAGACGCAGCGCATGCGCTCGCGCGTGGCCTTTGACCAGTGCGGCGACGGCGTGACCGAGGCGCACAGGGAGCGCTGGCGGCGCGCCGAGCGGGCGCACCGCCGGATGCTGGACGCCGAGGCCCAGGGCGGCCTCTTTGACGACCCGGAGCGCGCGGCCGAGCTGGGCGGGCTCTTTCTGCTGACCAACACGCCCGACAACTGGGCCAAGCGGCCCGAGCTCTTCGACCTCGACTTTTGGCTGCTGCGGGCCGTGCACTTTGGGCTCGAGCGCAACCTGGGGCTGCGCATCAACCGGTTCTCGCTGGACGGCGGCGCCGGCGGCGCCGGCGGCGCCGGCGGCCGGTTGGCGCTGCGGCAGAGCTGCCCCGACCCGCTGCGCAGCTACTGCTGGCTCGACAATGCGCTGCACACGATCGTGGCGCTCAAGGTGGTCGTCTTCCTGCGGCTGCGCTGGCACGCGTACGACCGCGCCGAGGGCCTGCCGCGGACGAGCGAGGCGGCGCTGGCGGAGCTGGTGCTCGCGGACCGGCACGACGTGGAGCAGAGCAAGAACCACTGGCTGCCGCCCGGGCGGCAGAGCGGCGGGGGCGGCGGCGGCGGCAGCAGCAGCGGCGGCGGTTCGCCCAGCGCGTCGCCGTCGGGGCCGCAGCCGCTGCCCGCGCCCGCGCTCGACTCGGAGTCGCTCGTGGAGCGGCTCGTGCAGTGGCTCCTGGCGCGGCGGCGCGAGCGGGGCTGCGGGCCGCTCCGCGAGGTGCTCGGCACGATGGCCACGGAGCGCTTCCGGTTGCTGCAGCGCATCGAGGAGCTGGACCGCTTGGTGGGACTGCACCTGGCGCACAGGCGCGCCATGGTCGAGGCGACGCGGCGCATCGAGAGCGCTGCGGCGGAGCAGATGGACGCGCTCGTCGCCGAGCGCGGCGACTGCGAGCGCCGAGACGGCGCGGCGCGGGAGCGCCAGGCCATCGACGACCGCATCGAGGAGCTCACGAGGCGGTGCCAGCTGGGCGCGCTCGAGGAGGAGGCGCGCGAGCGGGTGCGCTTGAGCGCGGCCAACGAGGGCCTGTGGCTGCGCGCGTCCGACCGCGTCTGGGCCGACGGCGCCGCGCACCCCGTCGTGCACCGGCTGGTGGAGGTGGGCGCGGCGCCGCGCCGCGCGGACGAGTGCGTGCGGTTTCGACGGCGCGTCGAGTGGCTGGACCACTTTGGCGGCGGCGGCAGCTGCCGGTCGGCCGCCGTGTGCGATCCGGCCGCGCGGGGCTACGCCCGCTTGGAGGCGCTCGCGCTCTGCCAGCGCCTGCTGGGGCTGCTGCGCAGCGAGGCCGAATTTCGCGCCTCGGCCCTCGACGCCCTCGTGCCGCTGCCGCTCGAGTGCCGGCACGACATTGCGCTGGGGCACGCGGACGCCGAACCGCTCGCGGTCCCCAAGAGCGCGCCGCCGCAGCACGCGGTGCGCTACGCGGTGGGGCTGCGGGGCGAGGCCGAGCGGCGGCAGCTGATGATCGGGCTCGAGCGCGCGTGCTGCCGCTCCATGGGCCGCGCGCTGCGGCGCTGCTTCTGGACGTGCATCGACGCGGTCTCGGAGGGCGCCGGCAGCGACAGCGACAGCGAGCCCGAGGACGCCGACGGCCGCCACCCCGCGGCCGCGGACGCGGCCGCGGCCGCGGCCGCGGCGCTGCGCATGCCGGACCGCATCTTTGCGGGCCACCGCGCGGTGGCCTGCGACATTCTGCACCGCATGCTCAACATTGCCGAGGCGCACAACGGGCTGGCGACGCTGCGCGACGAGGACCCGGACAACGACCCGAGCGCGGAGCCGCCGATTCTGGTCTACCACCCCGAGGCGCGCCGCCTGCGGATGCCCGACCCCGAGGCGGTGGTGGCGCGCCACTGGGAGGCGGCGCGCCACCTGCTCGAGCTGGCCGAGCGCGCGGAGCCGTGGGTGCGCGACCGGCGGCGGCGCATCGACCGCGCCGACGGCGTGCTGCTCGACGTCGAGGAGCGGTGGGTGACGCTGTCGGCGACCGGGGGGCTGGTGGTGCACGGCGAGGCGCGGCGCGCGGCGGCGGCGGCGCGACTGGCCGAGGCCGAGCCCGAGCTGGCGACGCGCTACTGGCCGTCGTGGCCGCCGCGCGAGCACGAGCTGTGCACCGCGGCGCGCGTGCGCACGGCGCTGCGCTGGGGCCGGCACGCGGCCGTGGCGGCGCTCGGCAGCGGCGAGCGCGCGCTGGCGGCGGGCGAGGCCATCCCGCCCGAGCCCTACGCCAGCCTGCCGCGCGGCGCCGCCGCGGCGGCGGGGCGGCCGCACGCGCTGGGCGAGCACGCGTGGCTGCACCGGGCGCACGAGGCCTCTGCTAGGGAACAACCCGAATACGACAACCACGACGAGGCTAGTGGTGGTGGTGGGTGCGGTGGTGAGTGTAGCGACAGCGACGTTTAAATGTCCGCCTCCTCCGCCTCGGCCTCGTCGGACTCGCCGGCCGCGCCGGCCCCGGGCGCGTCGAGCTGCAGCTCGCCCGACTGCTTGTCGTACTGGTACTGGGTGACCGTGACCAGCCCGTTGACCTCCGAGATGGTGTAGGTGCCCTTGGGCCCGACCCGCAGCGGCGCCGACCAGAGGGTGACGTCGTCCGCGTCGGCCAGCGCATCGGCCGCCATCAAGCGCTCGGTCCACGTCGAGAGCGCGCCGCCGCCGCCGCCGCCGCCGCCGCCGCCGCGCGCGCCCTTGGCGATGCCCTTGGAGGCGCCCTTGCCGCCGCCGACGGCCTGCGCGCCCTTGGGGCGGCGCTGCGGCTTGGGCTCCACGCGGCAGGTCTTGACCGCGTCGTCCTTCTCGACGGGGTGCCAGCGGTTGAGCTCGGGCTGCAGCTGCGCGCGGATGGGGCAGTCCTTCTCCTTGGTCCAGTCGAGCACCGCGTAGCGCGCGCGCTGGCGGTCGTTTTTGATCACGAGCGGGTTCTCCTTGTCCTTCATCTTGGCCTCGATCTTCTTCTTCCACTCGGGAAAGTTGCGCTGCGCAATCGTGCCCGAGATGAAGCGCAGGAAGCGGCCCTCCTCCGGGTGGCCCTCGACCTCAAAGGTGGTGTAGACGCAGGTGCCCTCCTCGCCCTTGATCTTCATGAGGCGCTCCGGGTCGCAGTAGGCCATCCACTTCTCCGGGGCCTTGGTCGCCAGGACCTTGCCGAGCGTCTCGCCGTCGGGGAGCACGTTGGCCTTCTTGGGCAGGCTCACGATGGCCGACTCGGGCACGTAGAACTGGGCCTTGCTAAAGGCGAGCACGTAGGGCTTGCCCTCCGCGGCGCCATTGGGAACGCACGCGTACGAGTCGGCGGCGGCGACGACGGCCATTGGTGCGCGTGTGCGTGTGTGTGTGTCGGCGCGCTGAGCGGGTCTGCCAGCGAGCGGCAGCGAGGGTCGCAGTTGTGTTAGCGCGCAATAACCAAGCGCGGCGCACGTGCGAGCAGGGGCGCACGGGCGCGATGCTCGCGGGCGGCGGCGACGACGCGTGCAACGAGGCGCGGCCATTCCTGCAAAAACGGAGCGAGGGCGCCGGCGGCGGGGTCCAGGGCTGGACGTTTGTCTTCTCCCTGGGGCTGCAGCTCGCCAACCTGCTCTTCGCCCTGGGGGTGCTCGTTGCCAGCTCCGTCGCCCAGGCCAACGGCGTCAAGACGCCCGAGGTGCTCACGACGATCTTTGTGCTGGAGACGGTCGTGCAGCTCGTCGAGTTTGTCTGGTACGCCACGATTGCGTTTCGGTTCAGGTACCGGTGCGAGAGCTTCGGCGTCTTCTGGCGCTACCTCGACTGGTGGTTTTCCACGCCGACGATGCTGCTCACGCTGCTCTTCTTCGTGCGCTACCTCGCGGACCCGTGCGTCACCAACAAGGAGCTGCGCGAGGAGCCCTCGTTTGTGGGATTCGTGATCCTGATCATCCTCGGCGACTGGATCATGCTGCTCGCCGGGCTCAGCATCGAGCTGCGCACGGACATGGGTCCGTTTAAGAACAGCGCCGTTGCCAAGAGCTTCAGTGCGGCGGGGCGCACCTTTCCCACGTTCACGCTGCTCTTTGGGACGCTGCTGCTCGTCGCGGCCTTTGTGCCGCACTTTGTTTACAGCCTCTCGGAGAACCACTTCCCCACCTCCGAGGGCGCGGCGACGGTGTTTGGCACGCTCGCGGTGTGGGTGTGCTACGGGGTGGTCGCGTGGTGGTGGATGGACGAGGCCTCCGACCTGAAGGACGGAGTGCACACGACCAAGGAGCAGACGCGCAACGCGTTCTACAACATCCTCGACCTCGTCTCGAAGAACGTCTTTGGAGTCGTCGTGTCGATCATCGCCATCCACTGGATGGACGAGGACTTTTCGAAGCGCGTGTGTCCGGAACTGTACTGAATATATCGCGTTTTAAAGCACGTAAAGAGCGCGCGCAAATGGGCCGCGGCGTCAAACCCTACGACCCCGACTGCCGCAACGACGGGTACTTGGGCCTCGAGCCCGCCCGCGGCGCGCGCTGGTCGGGCGTCGACGTTGCCGTGCTGGTCGCCGGGCTCGCGCTGCTCGTCTACACGACGTGGGGGCTGCTCTTCTGCTGGCTCGGCGGCACCGCCGTGGGCTGGTGGGGCGACCTCTGCCCCGACACGCGCTGGTTTCGCATCTGGCCGTACCTGGCGTTTCCGGTGCCGGGCGGAATCGTCGCCGTCTTCGTGCTCGTCACGCTGCGCCGCGTCAACAACTACGTCGACCCGTGGCACTGGTTCCTCACGTGGCGCGAGGTCATCCTCAGCTCGTTTGCGCTGCTGGCCGTGGTGTGGACCGTGGTGGCGGTCATCGCCATCGCCGTCGTGCGCACGTACTGGTTCGACGTCAACGCCTGCGCCGACGCGTGTCCCTGGGAGGAGGACTGCTGGACGCTGCGCACGCGCGCGCCGCGCATCCGCGTCGACGGGCGCACCATCTCCGACTACCTGCACGGGCCCGCCGCGGCCGGGCTCTCGGGCGGCGTGCCGCAGCTCGCCGCGCCCGTCGGGGCGGGCTTGGACAGCTGCGAGTTTCGGGCCTTTGTGCCCGTGCTGCACGACGGCGTCGAGATCGGGCGCGTGAACGCCGAGCTGCGCTGCCCCGACGGCGTCGACCAGCATGGTCCCGGCGTGCTCGTGCTCGTCACGCCGCTCATTGGCTGGGACGACCACACGTGGGCGCCGACCGAGGCCGTGCCCGTGCTGCGCATCGACCAGGTCGAGACGCTCTACAGCAAGAGCGGCGCGGCGGCGCGCTACCAGGGCATCGACTTGGGCGCGCCGCGCAGCGTCTTGCGCAGCGCATTTGAGGCGCGCACCAAGCTGCCGCACGGCGGGGGCGCGATCGCCTTCAACGCCGACGTCGGCGAGGCGGTGCTCGAGGCGCTGACGCCCGCGCTCGCGGCGCGCGGGCTGACGCGGTTTGTCGCCGGCGGCTGCAGCCGCGACGGCAAGCTGGCCATGCGCTGGGGCCTGGTCTCGACGCGCCTGCACGCCGTGCTCAGCATCGACTCGGGCACGGGCGGCTTTGGCATCGACAGCCTCGCGCACGCGTGCCACGAGACGTACGAGATCTTGGCCCACCCGGAGCGGTGGGCCAAGTGGATGCGCCCCGGGCTCTGGCCGGGCAACGAGGGCTTCCTGGGCGTCGGCCGCTTCGAGGGCGACCTCGACTCGATGACGGTGGACCTCCTGAAGGCGGGCAAGGAGTTGAACGTCTACGACGGCCTGGGCATGACCGGCTGGGCCACCGCGCAGTCGGTGCTCCGGTGGCTCAAGGCGGACGGCGACGAGGACGCGCTCGCGCGCTTCACGTGGACGCCCAACGACAACGGCGGGCACTGCCACCACGCGACCGACGCGCCGCAGCGGCGCAACTTTGTGGCCTTTGTGCGCGGGGAGGAGCTGCCCGACAAGCACCCGTGGCCGGACCACTGCCACGGGTGCCGCGACGACCGCGAGCGCGCGCTGGCGGAAGACTGGCTGCTTTGGCCGCCCACGTTGTAATAAAAAAAAAGACCCACCCAACGCGGCGTCACCGCGCACCAACGACGAGCCGCCGCAGAGCCCCGTCAACGGAGTTGGCGTCGATCGCGTACCAAAACGGCACGTACACCCTGCAATAATGCACATCGGTGCGCTGCTGGCTCCCGGTCGGGACGCGGTGCCTCGACCAGTTCTCTGCGCGGACGCTCACCGGCGGCACGACGAAGCGCGGGGGATTGCTGTTTGGATAGACCTGCAGCGTGAGCATGGCCAAGTTGTTCGCCAGCCGCACCATGCGGTTGGCGCCGTTTGCCCAATTGCGATCGACCCGAGCGCGCAGCGGGTCCGTGGCGCTCGACCCACGCTCCCAGCCGGGCGGCAAGCCGTTGGAACCCGGGTCGTCGAGGTTGCCCCACCCCTCGCCCACCGGCGGGGAGGGAATGAGCCCGAGGGGGTACGGGAACCACGGGGCGCGGGCGCGACCTTGCAGCACGCTCGAGGGTTCCGGCGCGAGCAGGTGGCTCATCAGCGCGGCGCTGACCGTGACGTCCACCTGTGCGGGCCTCAAGCGCCCCATGATTGACACGGGCCTGAACGCCTCTTGGAAGGTCACGTGAAAGTCGAGCTCGTTGAGACGGTTGGCGAGAATGTCGATCTCGCCGTCGTTCAACGGCAACGGGCCGTCGCCAATGAGCAGGGCCTTCAACACCAGCGTGCGCAGGGCGAGCAGCGACGACGCATTGGCACGCAGCATGCTGGTGAAGAGCTTGCCCTCGCCCAGCGGTAGGTTCAGAACGAACGCGCTGGACTTGTTGCCAAAGGAGCCGTCCGGCTGGGGGGTGTACTGGACGCGCCAGCGTATCCCGAGCTCCCCGCCGGCGAGCGGGTTGGTCCACAGAAAATTGGAGCCGGGATGCGCGGCCCGAAGGAGAGACGACGTGTCGATCGGCACGGGAACGTTTGATGTGTCCTCGTCCATGTCCAACAGCGTTCGAAGCATCTCCAGCTCCGCGTGTGTGTAGTTTTCGCCACGGAAGCCGCCGGAGGCGTCGTCGCCCTCCGAGTACCCTCGTGCCTCGTCCAGGCCCACGGCGCGCTCCAGCTCGTCCATGCTGATCATCCCGGCCTGGTTCTCGGCGGCCACCTCGTGCATCGCGGCGTCCACCCCGGCTATGCGGAGCACCTTGTTTGTCTCTCCCGCCGCCCACTTTTGGCGCTCCGAGGCATCCGGGAGGCGCCCAGCCGCGAGGATCCTCCACAGCTCCCGCTCCAGCCGTTGGACCTCGGCGTCTGGGATTGGAACGTTGCCGCACGGATCTTTGCCGGTCGTCTTGTAGGCGCGGTAGTACACCCAGGGGTGGTAATAGTGGCCCGACTCGCCTATCCAGATGGGGTCGCCGTCCTCAAAGTCCTCAAACGACACGGGGCACGTCTCCTTGCCGGAGGCTTGGTTTGCGTACAGGCTCCGGCGCGCGCGAGCCGCGATCGCGCTCCGGAAGGTCCCGGCCTGGCCGGCCGTGTGCCGCTCGGGCCCGTGCCCGAGCCGCAGCGCCGCCAAGTTGGGAAGCGCCATCCCCCTCGACCAGACGCGGCGCGCGCGGTGCTTATCCGGGGCCCGCCGCTCGGCGCGGGCGGGGCCGCAGCGCGGCGGCGAATAACCCGGCCCCGGGCGCTTGCGGGTAGCAAAACGCAGAGAGAGAGATGCCGCTCCCCAACTTTTCCGGCTTGAGCCTGCGCGCGTGCCAGCCCACGGGCCGGCCGGTCATCCGGGAGGGCGGCGGGCCCAACCCGGCCGGCCTCGACGGCGAAGAGGGCGCGATTTGCAACATCTGCTTGAACCCGCTGGCAGAGATGGCCAACAACAGCGACGCCGACGACCCTGAGGTCAAGCAGAGGGAGGACGCCATCTGGGCAGCGCTCGGCTGGACCAACATGTGCCAACAGCTCGAAACCTGCGGGCACCAGTTCCACACGCAGTGCCTCGCGGAGGCTGCGCAATCGACCGGGTCACACCACAACAAGTGCCCGACGTGCCGCGTGCCGTTGGATGCCACCGAGCTCAACTGGCTGCAGACCGTCACCGTTCCGCCGAGGCCGGGACAAGCCCCCCCCTTGCCAACGCAGCCCAACTGGCGCGACGTCTCCCAGCGACTCCACGGCGAGAGCACGCGTCGCGAGCCGCCGGGCCCGAGGCGCACCCTCGGAGACGACGACTACGAAGTCGCCAGGCGGTTCATCGAGCGGAAGCTCCGCCGGAACCTCGACAGGTCGCCAGTGGAGATACTGACACAGCTGCTGGACGTCGAGCAGCTGGACGGCCCCGGCTTTGGGCTGATCAACAGCCAAAGCGAGGAGCGGCTCCGGGCCTACATGCGCACCATCCGAGGGGAGCTGCAGCAGCAGCGGGAGGCCGTGGTCCAATCGTTCTTGGACGACGGCACGATCTTCACCCTGCTGCTGATGCAACCCGAAACGTATTTCAGGGGCATGGGCGCAATGCCCGGCGGCGGGCGGCCGGACGACCCGCGAATGCGCAATCCAAACTTTAGGCTCGGCGAGCGCGTGGGCAACATGCTGGCGGCGCTCTACCCGCGCGAGTTTGAGCCGTGGTGGGAGCCCCAGAACGACAGCGGCCAGCGCATCGGAACGCCCGACGTTTTGCGGACGCGAGTGGCGGCGGCGGCCGAGAACGCGTACGCGGAACTTGGACGACAGAAGATGCGCGGTGCGACCAAGCGGAAGACGGGGGAAAGCGTCAAAAGGAGGGTGCTGCGGCTGCTGCCCGACCTGCGCCGCCTCTGGGCCAACGGCGCGGCGCATGAAAGCCAGCCGCACATTGGCCCGGACCAGCGCAGATTCGACGGGTACAAGGTCCTGGCGGACCACATGCAGCTGCGCAACGAGGTGCTGAACTTGTACCACCTGACCTTGACCCCAAACATCCACGCTTGGTATGCGCACCGAGACAACGTGACCATGAGCATCGAGCACAAGGAAGACGCCAGCGTCGAGTTCCGAACGGAGCTGGACACCTTGGCCGCCCTCGTGGTGCAAACGGCCGTGCCCATGCCGATCATGCCGCTGGTGGAGATGAGAGAGCGAGAGAACGAGCTGCTGCTGCCGCAGCTGCCCGATGTCGACGGCGTCCCGCGGTACACGTCCGACAACCGCGA
>Ga0315315_10006281_pt1 | contig 10981 bp, 10 predicted proteins | sample M140m3416metaG_FD_203699 | JGI IMG/M metagenome (GOLD analysis project Ga0315315, IMG submission 203699) | Ammonia-oxidizing marine archaeal communities from Monterey Bay, California, United States - M1 40m 3416 | ecosystem: Environmental > Aquatic > Marine > Intertidal zone | place: USA... | reverse complement strand
TAAAGATATCCGAACTCATGTCACATACCATAAGAGTAGGACAGTGCGGAAATTTCTTCATTTGTGTTCCGTAAATTGTATTGTTGGAAGTACAGTGAAAGTAATCTACATCAGTAGGAATTGTATATCCTTTAGGTATATAATTGTAATTTTTATCAGATGAATCACCTAATACTATTACTTCACCTAAACTTTTGGCTTCAACAATTGCTTTTTTTGCCCATGCTCCAGTATTTGTATAAGCAGCTTTTCCATTTACTTTCAGTAGGTTCATAGCTACCATCAAAAATTCCATACTTGCTCCACCTTGTAAAAAAAGGACTGAATATCCTTTAGGTACATTTAAAAGTTCTTTTACTAGAGAAATAGCCTTTTCCATTACAGTAACAAAAGGTTTGCTTCTGTGTGAAATTTCAATTAATGATAAATTATCATCATTAAAATTAAGTACAGCAGCAGAGGCTTTTTTTAAAACTTTTTTTGGTAGTATGCATGGCCCTGCTGAGAAATTATGTTTTTTCATTATTATTTTATTCTTTCTAAGTAAGCACCTTTTTCAGTATCAATTTTAATATTATCTCCTTCATTGATAAACAATGGGACATTTATTGTTGCACCACTTTCAGTAGTTGCTGGTTTAGTTGCATTTGTTGCCGTATTTCCTTTTATACCTGGTTCAGTAAATGTAATTTTCAATATTACATGAGATGGGACTTGTGCCGATAAAGGAATCCCATCATCTGCATGAAAAAGCACTTCAACTGTTGCACCTTCTTTTAGGAATTGCACATTTTCAATGAAATCTTTTTGCATCATGATTTGTTCGTAATCATCATTATTCATTAAATGATAATCATTACCATCGGCATACAAAAATTGATACTTTCTGTTTTCTACCCTAATTACATCAATTTTTACTCCAGAAGTAAAAGTATTATCTAGTAATCTTCCTGTATTTAAATTTCTAATCTTTGTACGTACAAACGCAGGTCCTTTTCCTGGCTTTACATGCAGGAAAGATTCAATTTTCCAAGGTTCTCCATTGTGATTAAAACATAATCCGTTTCTAAAGTCTGCTGTAGTTGCCATAGTTTTTATTTTTGATTATAACCTTTCATAATTCCTCTGCCTGAATTCTGTACAAAAGAAATGATTTCATCTCGTTCTGGAGAGGCATTTATTTCAGTTTCAATTTTTAGTACTGCTTGCGTATTGTTATTATTGTTCTGAAATAAAATTCTGAAAATTGCTTGAATTTCTTTTATTTTATCATCAGAAAATCCTCTTCTTCTTAAGCCAATAGAGTTAATTCCTACAAATGATAAGGGCTCACGAGCTGCTTTTATATACGGTGGAACATCTTTTCTTACTAATGATCCTCCAGAAACCATTGCATGTTTTCCTACAGATACAAATTGATGAATTGCAGAGAGTCCTCCAATAATTGCATAATCACCTATTGTAACATGCCCACCTAAAGCAACTGAATTTACAATTACACAATTATTTCCAATAATACAATCATGCGCAATGTGGGCATAAGCCATGATTAAGCAATTATTTCCAATTATAGTTTTTCCACTAGCTGATGTTCCTCTGTTAATAGTTGCACATTCTCTTATAGTACAATCATCTCCAATTATTGTTAGGGATTTTTCTCCTTCAAATTTTAAGTCTTGAGGTATAGCAGAAATTACTGCACCAGGAAATATTCTACAATTTTTCCCAATTCTAGCCCCCTCCATTATTGTAACATTACTTCCTATCCAAGTTCCACTACCAATTTCTACATCTTTTTCAATAGTAACAAACGGTTCAATTACAACATTTCTTGCTATTTTAGAATCGGTATGTATAAAAGCTAATGGCTGATGCATAATATTATTCTTTAGCTGCTATTTGTGCTAATAAATCAGCTTCTACAACAATTTTTCCATCAACAAAACCTTTACCATGCATGTGGCAAAGTCCTCTTCTAATAGGTGAAATCAAGTTTAATCTGAAAATAATTGTATCTCCAGGCACTACTTTTTTCTTGAATTTTGCATTATCAATTTTCATAAAGAAAGTCAAGTAATCCTCAGGGTTTTCTACTGTGCTTAATATTAAAACACCTCCTACTTGTGCCATAGTTTCCAGTTGTAAGACTCCAGGCATTACAGGTTCTGCTGGGAAATGACCTTTAAAATACTCTTCTTCAGCTTTTACATATTTTACTCCTACTATTGATTCCTCTTTTATTTCTCTGATTTCATCCAAAAATAAGAATGGTTCTCTGTGAGGTAAAATTGTTTTAATTTTTTCCTTGTTATAGATTGGAGCTTCATCAAAATTGATTTCGGGTGCAGTTTTATTCATTTCTTCAATCATTATTTGTTTTAATTTTTTTGCAAAATTAGTATTATTTTTATGTCCTGGTTTAATTGCAGTAATTTTACCTTTGATAGATTTACCTACCAATGAAAGGTCACCTATTACATCTAGTAGCTTGTGTCTTGCAGGTTCGTTTTGATGTCTTAAAGTTAAGTTGTTTAGATATCCTTTTTTATTAACTGTAATTCCAGTTCTATTAAATGCTATTCCAAGTTTAGCAAGTTTCTCTTTTGTTATTTCATTTTCAACAATTATAATTGCATTATTTAGATCACCACCTTTTATTAAGTTACTTTCTAATAAAAATTCAAGTTCATGTACAAAACAGAATGTTCTGCTTGCAGAAATATCAGTGTTAAAATTTGAGATCGAATCTAAATAAGCATTTTGAATTCCTAAGGTTTTAGAATTATAATCAATCTCTACCTCAATTTGATATTTATCTGATGGATTAGCAATTAGGGTTGTTCCAGTTTCTTTATCAGTGTATGAAATTCTTTTTTTTATTTCAAAGAATTGTTTTTTTTCATTAAGAGTTTGAACTCCTGTTTTTTCAATTAGAATTGCAAAATCCTTTGCACTTCCATCTAAAATAGGAATCTCAATATTATCAACTTCAATAATGAGATTATCAATATTAGCACCAACAACAGCTGCTAAAATATGTTCAACAGTATTTATTTCAGCATTTTCTTTTTTAAGACCAGTGCTTCTATTTGTAGAAAACACATTGTCAATGTCAGCCATTATTGCTGGTTTTTCTTCAAGGTCAGTACGTATAAATCTAATTCCAGTATTTGCCTTAGCAGGTACAAGAGTCATATTTGTAAAAACACCAGTGTGAATTCCAAATCCTGAAATAGAAGCGGAATTTTTAATGGTTTTTTGCAGTTTTTCATTCATTTTTCTTTTTTCAGTTTATTAAGTATTTGATACATCTGTGGCAACTTTTTAAAGATAATATATGCTCTTTGAAAATTTCTAATATCAAAAGCTATTGGTCCTTGAACTATAGCTCCTTTCTTATTAATACTTGAAGCAATTCCACTTTGTCCAGCAATCTTTACTTCATCAGCAATTTTTAGATGTCCAGATATAGCAACTTGCCCACCAATCATACAGTTTTTCCCAATTTTTGTTGAGCCAGCAACTCCAGCTTGCGCAGCAATTACTGTGTTTTCTCCAATTTCTACATTATGAGCAATTTGTATTAAATTATCAATTTTTACTCCCTTACTAATTTTTGTAGATCCCATTGTAGCTCTATCAACAGTAGTATTTGCTCCAATTTCTACATCTTCAGCAATTTCTACATTACCAATCTGACTAATTTTGGTGTAATAATTGTCATTATCAGGTGCAAAACCAAAGCCATCTGATCCAATTACAACTCCAGAATGAATAATGTTATTTTTTCCAATTTTACAATCATGATAGACTGATACATTTGGAAAAATAATAGTACCTTCTGCAATACTAACATTCTCTCCAATATAACAATTTGAGTAAATCTTTACATTTTTTCCAATTATGACTCCCTCACAAATAGTTGTAAAAGCACCAATATAAACATCATTAGCAATTGATGTGTCTTTGCATATATTAGCCTTGCTCGATAGGCCAACTTTATTGAACTTCATCTTGTTGTAAATTTGTAATAATTTACTGAATGATCTGTAGGCATCTTCAACTTTTATTAAAGTAGTATTTATTTTTTTTTCAGTATTGAATGAGTTATTTACAATTACAACAGAAGCATTAGTCGTGTAAATGTAAGGAGTGTATTTTTCATTTGCTAAAAAACATAAATCCCCATTACAAGCGTCTTCAATTTTAGCAACTGAATTTACTTCAATATTCCCATTTCCCTCAACGTTTCCGTTGAGTAAATCAGCAATTTGTTGAGCTGTAAATTTCATTTGGCAAATTTAATAATTTTAATCGTTTTATATGTTAAAATTAAATCTTGTTAGGATAGCATAAAAAGTGTTTATTCACTGTTTTATTTAAAGCATCAATATTGAATTGATCCGATGCTGAAGTAATATCAATTACGTCACCATTTTTCATTAAAATATTGATATTAGATTTTTCAATATTGTAAGTGCTATTACTAATTTTGTCAGTAAAAATAAAGTAATTTAATTCTTCAGATGAAATATTATTTTCTTTAAGTAGTTTCATTTCTTTTTCTTTTATTTCGCACTCAAAAAAGGAATTTTTTTGAACTTTAATTTTAAGAATATTTCTGTTTAGAATCATCTTAGATAAATTTGAAAGAACAAAATCCTTCTCCTTTTTCCAATATTTTAAACAAATAAAAATATCGTTATCATCAAGTTCAGCAAAACTCTCAAGTAGATTATTGTCATTTTCAAAATCAGAAATACTAAAATTGTTTTTTAAGAATAATGAAAGTGCCGGAGTAGTAAAAATATTATAATTGTTAATCATTAAATATTTTGCTCTTTTCAGTACTTTAATTAACATATTTTCAGATGCAACAACAGTTTTGTGCAAATAAACCTGCCAATACATTAATCTTCTAGCAATCAAAAATTTTTCAATAGAATAGATTCCTTTTTCTTCAACTACAAGTCTGTCATCAACAACATCAAGCATATTTATGATACGTTCTGTACCGATATTTCCTTCAGTAACTCCAGTAAAGAAACTATCTCTTTTCAAGTAGTCAAGCCTATCCATATCCAATTGAGAAGAAACTAGTTGGTGTAAGAATTTCTTTGGATGCTTATTATTAAAAATTTTAATCGCTAAAGATAATTTTCCATTAAATTCTTCGTTTAACTTTTCCATAAAAAGAGAAGAAAGGTGCTCGTGTGAGACATTAGAGACAATTGAATTTTCAAGCGCATGAGAGAATGGTCCGTGACCGATATCATGCAAAAGAATAGCAACTTTTAGCGCTTCTGATTCTTTGTTAGTAATAATATGTCCCTTTTGTTTAATCTGAATTATGGCTTTGCTCATTAAATGTAAACAGCCAATTGCATGATGAAAACGAGTGTGATGAGCTCCAGGATAAACTAGGTAAGATAGTCCTAGTTGAGATATTTTTCGTAATCTTTGAAAAAAAGGATGGTCAATTAAATCTGTAATTAACCCACTTTCTAGGTTTACAAAGCCGTAAATAGGGTCATTAATTATTTTATCTTTTTTTTTGGAAAGCATATAGGCAAATAACGGATTTTTTTTAATTTTTGTAAAACTTAAAGCAATAAAATATGATAAAGATACTTTGGGCAGATGATGAGATAGATTTATTAAAACCTCATATTATTTATTTGGAAGGAAAAGGCTATGATTTGACAGCTGCTAAAAGCGGAGATGAGGCTTTAGATATACTAGAATTTAAGAAATTTAATCTTATCTTTTTAGATGAAAATATGCCAGGACTTTCAGGATTAGAAACACTAACTATTATTAAAGAGAAATACCCAAATACTCCTGTAATTATGATTACAAAAAGTGAGGAAGAAAGTATAATGGAAGAGGCAATTGGCTCAAAAATTGCTGATTATTTAATTAAACCAGTAAAACCTAGTCAGATTTTATTAGCAATTAAAAAGAATATTGATACTAATAGATTGGTAGAAGAAAAGACTACTTCTAATTATCAACAAGAATTTAGAAATATTAGCATGAAATTAACTTCCTCAATGAATAAAGAGGAGTGGTATGAAATATTTAAAAAATTAACATATTGGGAGCTAGAGCTGGAAAAATCTGGAGATGAGAGTATTGAACAAATTCTTGGAATGCAAAAAACAGAAGCCAATTCACAATTTTTCAGATTTGTTAAAAACAATTATCAAGATTGGATTAAAGGAGAGGGTGCGCCTTTAATGTCTCATAATATTATCAGAAAGAAAGTGGTGCCTCTTATGAGTGAAGCTAAGCCAACTTACATGATATTAATTGATAATTTAAGATATGATCAATGGAAAATCATTGAGCCTATAATTTTAAAAGATTATGAAGTTCTAAAGGATGAGATGTATACTAGTATTTTACCTACAGCAACTCAGTATGCTCGTAATGCTATATTTTGTGGAATGTTGCCATCTGAAATTCAGAAAAGGTTTCCTCATTTGTGGAAGAATGATGAGGATGAGGGTGGTAAAAATATGTTTGAAGAAGAATTTCTTTTAGATAATCTGCAGAGATTAGGAAAGGGAACGTCAAAATCCTCTTATACAAAAATAACAAATCTTGATTTTGGAAGAAAAGTAGTGAATAAAATTCCAAATATGAAAACTAATTCATTGAATGTAATAGTTTATAATTTTGTCGATATGTTATCTCATGCACGTACCGACATGAAGGTGATCAAAGAATTAGCCGATGATGATGCTGCTTATCGTTCTTTAACTGCTTCTTGGTTTGAGCATTCTCCATTAAAAGATATTTTAAAACAGATTGCTAAGCAAGATGCGAATTTAATTATAACTACTGATCATGGTACAATAAATGTAAATAAACCTACTAAAGTTATTGGCGATAGAAATGTAAATGCTAATTTAAGGTACAAGCAAGGAAGAAATTTGAATTATAAGAAATCTGATGTTTTTGAAATAGAAAAACCATTGGACTTTTATTTGCCAATCCAAAATGTAAGTAGTAAATTTATTTTTGCAAAAGAGAATTTGTATTTTGTATATCAAAACAATTATAATCAATTTGTTAAGTATTATAAAAATACTTACCAACATGGTGGAGTTTCAATGGAAGAGATGATAATTCCTATAATTACTTTAAAAACTAAATTATGAGTTTTAAGCTTATTGTTGATGATTTAGAACAACTTCCTATAATTGCAAAAGAATTTCTGAAACGAACTTCTCCTCATAAGAAGTTTGTTTTTTATGCTGAAATGGGAGTCGGGAAAACAACTCTAATAAAAGAACTATCTTTGCAGTTAGGAGTGAATGATGTTGTAAGCAGTCCTACTTTTTCAATTGTTAATGAATATATAACAAAAGAAGATTGTAAAATATATCATTTTGATTTTTACAGATTAGAAGATGAGCAAGAGGCATTTGATATGGGATATGAAGAATATTTTTCTAGTGATGCTTATTGTTTTATTGAATGGCCTGAGAAAATCCCTAACTTGATAGAAGATGATATGATAGTTGTAAAGATGCATCTTGATGGAAATAAAAGAGTAATTAATTTTTTAATTTAGTTATGGCAAAAGAAAAAATATTCAGTTCGTTTGGTTTGATGCCCAAAGAGGAAATGTTAGAAGTTAAACCAAACTTTAAGCAACTTCAAATTGGTATTCCTAAGGAAACTTCATTTCAGGAAAACCGAGTAAGTTTAACTCCTGATTCTGTTGGTTTGTTAGTGTCTAACGGTCACAGTATAATTATTGAAAAAGGAGCTGGAGAAGCAGCAAATTTTTCTGACAAGCAATATGCTGATAAAGGAGCAGAAATTGCTTACTCCAAAGATGATGTTTTTAAGGCAATGTTTATTCTTAAAATTGAGCCTCCTACAAAATCAGAATTAGAACTGATGCATAAAGGACAGGAATTAATTTCTGCACTTCAAATGAGTACACAATCAGCTGAATATTTTAAAATAATAAATAAAAAAAATATTACAGCTTTTGGTTTTGAGTTTATTAAAGATAAACAAGATAAATTGCCTATTGTAAGGAGTATGAGTGAAATTGCTGGTAGTACTTCATTATTAATTGCCGGTGAGTATCTATCTAATGTAAATAATGGAAAAGGATTGATGCTTGGAGGGATTTCAGGTATAATGCCAACAAATGTTGTAGTAATAGGTGCTGGAACTGTTGGAGAATATGCTTGTAGAACTGCAATGGGACTAGGATCATCAGTTATAGTTTTTGATAATTCAGTTTCAAAATTAAGAAGGTTGCAAAACAATATCAATCAAAGAGTAAGTACATCTTCAATACAGCCTAAGGCTTTAATGAAAGCTTTGAGAAGAGCAGATGTTGTAATATCAGCATTGCGAATTGGAGATGGAAGAGTGCCTTGTATCGTAAGTGTAGAAATGGTTCAACAGATGAAAAAAGGAGCTGTTGTAATTGATGTAAGTATTGATCAAGGAGGTAGTTTTGAAACTTCTGAGGTTACAACTCATAATAAACCAACTTTTATAAAGCATGATGTAGTTCATTATTGTGTGCCAAATATTGCATCAAGAGTTTCTCGTACAGCATCTATGGCAATTAGTAATATTTTAACTCCCATTTTACTTAGAATATCAGAAGAAGGTGGAGTAGAAAATACGATAAGAAAACATGAATGTTTGCGTAATGGTATTTATGCTTACAAAGGAAGTAATACGAATGAAGTTTTAAGTAGGAATTTTCAAATTCCGTTTAAGGATTTAGAATTAATAATGGCAACAAGATAGAGCTATGAAAAGAAGATTTTTATTTTTTGGATGTGGAGCATTAATAAGTATTTTCTTCCTATCAATGGGCCCAGAAAACAGATTAAAAGACACTTTTTATGCATACATGAACTACTTTGACATGGACAAGAGAGTAATTACACATCTGCATCCTAATACTACTGATAATGATGGAAATATAATTGCAATAGCAACTGATTTCACTACTCAGGCTGAGTGTCAATTAGTGTATTATAATATTACAAAAGAAGATGTACTTACTGTATTAGAAGATGGAGAAGTGAATTTTGATTTGTCAGATGAAGATGGAGAGCCATGCCAATATTATGTAATTGAAAACTCAGTAAAAGGATTTGATTTAGCCGTTACTTTTGAGCTTTGTTATTATAATGATAAAAGCGTGAAAGTGATGAGTTTTAAAGCTAATAATGAAGAGGAAGTTTGTAATTTTTAAGCGTTTCTCCTCCTTTTTTTCTCTTCAATAATATTTATGAGTTCACGCCCCATTTGTCCTGCTATAGAAGTGTTTTCGTCAGCACGCCTTATTAGGTATGGGATTACATCTTTTACTGGGCCGTAAGGAACATATTTAACGACATTAAAACCTTTTTTAGCAGCGTTATATGAAATATGATCACTCATTCCTAATAATTGAGAGAAGTATACTCTTTTATCATCTTTTGAGATTTTGTTTTTTTTGAGTAGTTCCACCAAAAGAGCTGAACTTTCTTCATTATGTGTTCCTGCACAAACTGATACAAAATCAATGTTTTCAATACAAATTCTTAGGGCTTTGTTGTAATCATTATCAGTATTTACTTTAATAGTATGTACTGGACAATCATATCCTTTTTCTTTTGCTCTTTCAATTTCTTGTTCATGGTAAGCACCTCTGACAAGCTTTAGTCCTACAAAGAATTTTTCTTCTTTTGCTAGTTTTAAGAGCATTTCCAAATGATCAATTCTATCATTTCTGTAAAGTTGTAAAGTGTTAAAAATCCAAGCTTCATTTTTATTGAATTTTTGCATCATTTTTATTGCAATATTATCTATTGCATCTTGTATCCAACTCTCCTCAGCATCAATAAATAAAGGAACTTTATTATCGCTTGCAGTTTGGCAGATATTTTCTATTCTCTCTTCAAAGGTGGTTTTTTCAGTTTCTTCTTCTTCTGTAAGTTTAGAGTTATTGCTCATTTTTTCTAAGACAGAAAACCGAGCTAAACCTGTAGGTTTAAAAACTGAAAAAGGTATTGAACTTTCTGATTTTGCTTTTTTTATTGAAGCAATAGTCTCATTCATTGCATGGTTAAAGTCTTCTTCATTTTCTTTTCCCTCAGCAGAAAAATCAAGAATAGTTCCTATGTGTGATTCCCAAAGTTTATCAATAGTTTCTTGACTATTTTCAATTGTTGTACCACCACAAAAATGTTTGTAAATAGTTGCTTTTATTACCCAACTAATTGGTAAATGCAACCATATAGCTATCTTTATAAATGATGTAAGTATATTGGAAATAATTGGGTTACTAATTGTTTTAAATAGAAGGTAGGCTCTACTTAAATCCTTATCAGATTTATCAGCAAAAGCAACTTTTATATTCTTAAAATTTATCATTAGCAAAGTTTTAACAAAAACTATATGTTTTAAAGCATTTTTGTTATTTGATTTTTCTACTAATCATTAAGCCATCTCTTACAGGAATAAGAATATTTTCTACTCTAGCATCAGCTAAAGTTTTTTTATTGTACTCATCTAAAGCTAAAGTTTCTTTATCCATTTTTACATTGGTTACTTTTCCGCTCCAAAGCACATTATCAGCAATAATATAGCCACCAATATCTATTTTATCAATTAGCAAATCAAAATAAGTAGAGTAATTTTCTTTATCAGCATCAATAAAAGCTAGTTGGAAATTACATTCAAAAGTTGGGAGGATGTTTAAAGCATTACCAATGTGTTGTTTGATATTAGTTGAATAGTCAGAACGCTTAAAGTATCGTTCTGCAACGGAAGTATATTCTTTATTTATGTCTAGTGTATGAAGAGTTCCATTACTTTGTAGTCCTTCAGCCATACAAAGCGCACTATAACCTGTGTAAGTGCCAATTTCAATAATGTTATTTGGGTTTATCATTTTACTGAACATGGACAAAGTACGACCTTGTAAATGTCCTGAAAGCATTCTAGG
>Ga0315315_10006279_pt1 | contig 10982 bp, 5 predicted proteins | sample M140m3416metaG_FD_203699 | JGI IMG/M metagenome (GOLD analysis project Ga0315315, IMG submission 203699) | Ammonia-oxidizing marine archaeal communities from Monterey Bay, California, United States - M1 40m 3416 | ecosystem: Environmental > Aquatic > Marine > Intertidal zone | place: USA... | reverse complement strand
CGGATGCGGATGCGGGTGCGGGTGCGGATGCGGGTGCGGGTGCGGGTGCGGGTGCGGGTGCGGGTGCGGGTGCGGGTGCGGCTTCGTCGCCTCCTCCTTCCCCTCCTCCCGCCGCCCGTACCGCGGCTGCCTGGGGGCACCAGGGGCCTTTGCGGCCGGCGCCGTCGCCTCCCCACCTGTGTGCCACTGAAGGGCGCGTTCCTCCCCCTGCCGCGCCGCTGGCGGCGGCTCTGGCGCAGAGCTGGCCCGCTGCTGCTGCTGCTGCTGCTGCTGCTGCTGTCGCCGCTGGGGCCATTGCTGCTGCTGCGGCAGCGCCCCCGTCCGCGTCCCCCCGACGCCCATTCCATGGCGATGGCCCTCAGGCGGCCCGCCATCGTAGCTTGGACAGCCATAGTACGCCGTCCGCACCGGCTGGGCCCGGCCCTGGCCCTGGCCCCTTGAAATGCTCGCCCTCGCCGGCTTGCGGAACTTGGTCCCCAGGAGCCTCCTCATGCCCTCGCTGGGGCCCGGCCTCTCCGACGGACCGGTGCCGCCCAACCCCAGCCCCTCCTCCTCCTTGCCGCCGCCCAACCACGGCCCGTCCACCTCGACCAGGTAGGCGTCCACGGCCAGCGCGCCCATCCTGGACCCTCCGCCCCCTGCCAGCGCCTCGGCCTGCCCCCGGGTCAGATCGCAGCCGCCCAGCTCCGCCCCGCCCGGGACCGACCCGGCCGGGGGCCTGGCCTCGTGCAGCGACAGCCGCGTCCCCCGCAGCACCAGCCTCCCGTCGTGCCAGCGCTTTCTCTTCTGCGTCAGGTGGGGCGTATAGAGGACAGCGAACTGCTCCTGCCGGACCGGCATGGGCGGCGCCGGCATAGACGGCCGCATAGGTCCGCCGTCCTGCCGAGACTGCCAGGACGGACCATATACAACGGGGGGTTCCCCGCCGTCGACGCCGACGCCGACGCCGACGCCGCGGTTATCTCCCGCCATGGCCGCTGATGGTTCATTTTTATAAATTTTTATTACTTTTTATTTTTTCGAGCTCGTACTCACTCTCGTACTGTCAATACTAAAAAGAGAGTGTGAGAGTAGTACACCACACGTGGTGTGTAGTGTAGCATGACATGCATACTACGAGCTCGTACTTATGTACTAGAAGTAGTATGCATACAACGAGCGTAGTTTTCTTGTATAACTATTCATGCGACTAATAGCTACTGTGGTTGTGTAATCGGCCACCGGCCGGGATCCCGCCCGCCTGCCTTTGCCATTATCACGATGATTCCATACAGCTTTTCCGGGTGGGTGCATATTGGCCAGGTGGGAACGGGAAGCCCTAGGCGCCTCCCTATGCATACTACGAGCTCGTAAGTAAGAAAAAAAATAACTAAATCTATGCCCAACTACGATCGTATACTCCAACTCCAGGTTGATCAAATCCTTCGAGTTCGAGTGCCTGCTGTAACGGACGCTCTTTTGTGAATCGAGAAGATGTGTCGTCACTCGGGGCGATAGAAGGCTCACTTCCATCGTCCGCGTCACTCCACTCCTCCTCCTCCTCGGGGGGCTACTAGTGGTGTCTAGCTTGAATACAAGCAACTACAGAAGTTGTGTACCTCAATACATTAATCAATGAGCCCAGAACCTTCCAAATACGTGAACCCTCCTCCGAACCTTCTCGCAAATATCCCCCCCCCATGATAGAGGGAGTGAGTAAAATGCGGCGCTCTGGCTGCAGCGAGAATGGCGAGCGCAACGGGTGCCATGGGTTGCTCGCGGCTTTGTCCCATCCGGGACCACCGGCACGAAACGGAAAGGTCGCGCTGTTCAGAACGCACCGATGTGCCCTTGATTTCGGTCCGACTTTTTCACGTCTACGCCCATTCCTAGCTAGTAATCTAACCTACTCTAGCTGGGAACTATTTACATACAACTAATTGCTACTAATAGAGTAGAACTAGCTAGTAGACCTCCCATTAGATCTACTCTCCTGGCTACGTCTACTACGAGCTCGTAGTGGATAGGTCTATCCCATGCCATGCCCGGATCCAGCGCGGGGGACCCCCACACCCGCACGTCTCGGTACCCGCACGTCTCCAACCGCGCTTCAGGCGAAATCTGGAGGATTCCTCCCCTCCTTCTCGAGAACCTGGTGAACCTTATTCGCGATGGTCTTCCACCCCCGGGGATTGGTCGACTGCAGCTCGGAGCACAGGGATTGGGCATCCGTCACCTCGAGACCGAGCCGGTGCACCCCGTACACCAGCACGTGCAGCAGCCCGTCCAGGACATTGCGGCGGCAGCGGGGGTCGCGGTGCCCGACGTGGCTCACGAAGAAACCGGCCAGGGTTGCCAGAGCCGACCGGTCGGCCATGGGGACCAGGCCGGTCATGCGCCTCTCGGCCTCAACTGCCTTGGCCAGCCATTCCACCACTTCCACGTTGTTCGATGATCTGGCCCGTGCTGAGGCCTGCAGCGCCGCCGAAGACGCAGTAGGTGGAGCAGACTGGAACTGCTTCGGCCTGCCCCCTCCAGCCAACCCGGGGCGCTGCCTTCCTCCCGCCCGCTTCTTGCCCACGGTCGCCGCCTCCTTCCCGAGTCCCAGGGCGTGAGAAAGGCACGTCAGGGAGTTGGCCAGCGTGTAGCACGTGCCGTGAAGCCTCCTGAGGTTGGCCCTCGACACAGGACCCAGCTGCCGGCTCTTGAGCAGGCGGAGCATCTCCAGCATGATGGGCCTCCAGGACGGCTCGGACACCAGCTCTCTCTCCAGCCTCTCCCCGACGTTACCGACCGACTGAACTGCGGCCCGGACTACGTGCACGTTCACATTCTTCCCCCCCAGGACGTCTTGAATTACCTTGAGGGCAGTCGTGCAGTGGCCCCGGCTAGGCGGCGGGCGGCGATCGTCGCCATCGCGCCTGGGGCCTTGGCCTCGTTGGCCGTCCCCGGATCTGATACCGCTGCCACCAAGCGCCTCGCCCAGACGGTTCAAGAGGTCGACCTTCTCGTTCCACTTCATCTCCCTGGCAAGCTCCGCGCTTTGAAGGTGCTTGAGGATATCGGCGGCGCCAACCTCCTCCTCCCCCTCCTCGTCCGTTGAGATTTCACCGTCGCAACAATCGTCGACGTAGTCGTTCTTGGAATCTTCGTCGTCGTCAGAAAAATCCAACGTAAGGCTTCTCATCTGGCGCTCCCTGGCATCGTTGGCAGCCACCTTCGTACCTTGAGAGCCGGAGCATCCTCGGCCGTATCCGTGTGGGACAACTTGCATTCCCTGTGCCTTAGATGCGGCAAGGTCGTCCTCAAAACCACAGAAAGAGGAAGACGTAGCGACCGAGGTGGAGAAAAACGATCTGCACGCGTCGCTGGAGAGGAAGGCCTGTCCGTTCTTCCCCATATCGTCACCGAGGCGGATGTAACCCACGCCCTTCGATCTGAACTGGGGGGCCAGCTTCCTCGCATTCTCGCCGGACGATGCCTCCCTTTGGGGGTACCATTCCCCAGACGAGCACTGAGGGTCGATTATAACATCAACGGACCCTTTGCACCCCTCCAAGAACTCCCTCGATGACATGGTGGCGTCCTTGCCAGTGAGAGCCGTCGCGTTGCCGGCTTTCAGGTGAAACTCGCGAATGGACCGATTGCCTGACAGCCTGGTTTCGATTGCACTGTGGTCAACGAGATATCCTCGTACGCTGCGAAGACGAAGGCACTCGGTGCCAGTCTCAATATTTGAAACCCTTAGGCGGTCAATATCTGATTGCTCCGCAGCACCGCTGTAGTCAATGGTGCCAGTTAATATTCTGACGCAACCTTCTCGATCAAAATCTTTCGTTTCGATCAGGCACTTCATTTGTTTTGCTCCGGACGCGACGACTTGGTTCCCAAGCTGAGGGTTGTCGTGAACGATCCACAGTGCTCGGTCATTCGGTGGCAGAGCTGGGAGTTTTTCTTGGCGCCTCCTGGCAGATGAATCCAAGACAGATTGAGGAAGAGCCAGGTTCTTGTTCGGTACATCTGCTGCTGGTGAAGACGCAGATAACTCGTACTCTTCCCAACACCGCTGGCAGTAGAAAAGGCCAGGATCATCGAGGTCTTCCTCCACACTTTCGCAGGAATTGCACGTGTCACATTGTCGTTTAGAGACTTCGCATTCTTTGCTGAAGCGGCGAGCTGGCTCCGAAGTGGCGCGTTGGGACCTAGTCTGCCCGTGATCACTTCGTTCAAAAGAGCCAAAAGCTTCATCAGCTTGGTCCTCCTTACGATGATTGGAGTACTGTCGCCTACACAATTGAATGTTGTTTTGAGATCGCTTCGTGGCTCTGGCATTTATCTTGCGATCGGAAATATCTTCCTCAATGGCATTCGCGTACTTGTGGATGACGCTGTCCACTGTTTGCTGCATTTCCGTCTTGCGTCGACGCTCACTTCCAGTGGAGTTCAGCCTATCAACCAAGTCGTCCTTGCTCTTGACCCTTTTCTTAAGGTCTTGCTTGTTCTTGACGGGCGTTGGCACCTCCCATTTTCCAGATAAATCTTTATACCGATTTTCTTCTCGCTTTCTATCGCGATGCGCTTGGAGTCTTTCTTCCGCGCTCAGCAAACGCGATGCGTCCTCGCTTGCGGGGGCCCTAATCTTGAGAGGTGCAGATTGGGGATTCTTGCCAGCACTGGACAACTCAGCTTCCAGTTTTAAGATTCTCTCCGCCTGTCTCATTATCCTCTCCTTGGCTAGTGACATGCTTTTCACTGATTCTGTAAGCTGTTGACTGCTTTTCAATAATGCAGGCGGTCCCACAGTTGCTCTTGTTCGTCCAGGGCTCAAATTAAGCTTGTTGTCATTAATGTTATAGGTAATTCTGTGGTCAGAGGAAGATCTTGCAACGGCTCGTTTCAGCCTTTTCACGTGACCAATTTTAATGCCCAAATCTTGAAGTTCCTCATCATCTGCCTCGTAAAGAGCTAAAATGTCTTCGTAGCCATTGTCCTTGAGCTTTCGTCGATAAGATCGAGCAAGATTTGGCTTTATCCTAAGATCTTGGAGAAATGGGAGCAAGTCCGAGCCATTGTCTTGGGTGATTGTAGATAGAGAGTCACCATCTGTGATATGCTCATCATGATTTGTCATGGGATGCTCTGCACAGCTTCTGCAAATACTTGGACTGGAAACTTCGCAGAGCAGGAGTGACTTGGAGTCATTTCTTGTGCCGTGAACAGTTTGGAGGTTGGATTGCTTCGTTGAAATGTCTGAATAGGCCAAATTCTTTTTGGAGCTATGCATTGCTGCCGGCAACGAAAATGGAGCGCCCCTTCGTTCGTCATAATATCTGCGGCTAGAAAGAAAACTGTCGGTTGGACTTTTGGTCCTAGGCATCTCCAAAGTAAAATCTTTGTGCGGATCAGGAAAAAGTAACTTCTTCAATGCGATCAGCCGTACTAGTCTAGTACTTGGCTCTACTGGGAATCCTAAACCTTCCATAAATGTCACTCCTTTATTGACCTTCGTACCTGAGTTACCCATTCAGGCAGGTTCTGCCTGGCGTGATTCTCATTGACACCTGAATCTTGGCCAACTTTTCCACCATGACCTCTATAGTATTCTTGAAGCTCGTTGTCTGATATGGCAGACTCCAGGCCATCTCGATATCGCTCCATTTGATGAGCAGCGAAACTTGTTCGTACTTTTGTGAAACGAAACATCGTTTCAACAATCGTGGGCCCCACCAATATGTTGCCGGTGCAGCCTTCGTCGAGCAATACTTCAAGACCTGCATGCTTGTAGAGCCCACCCAGACAAGTGGCGATCGGCAGTGATGTGAAAGCATCACCCTCATTGACGACTCGGAAAGTATGGGGCACTCGCTGCTTGTAAAGTTTGGCGAATGCTCTATTGCCGAGTCTTGGTTGGCCAAAAGTATACACGGCGATCGGCGGCTGAAGACGGAGCGTCTTCTTCCTGCGTCTTCTGTGAGAGTCTCCACTTAACAATGCTTTGAAAAAGTCAATCGGGCTTTCGTCCGAAACTCCGCCTGCATCCGACATGGCTCTTCTTCTTCTGGAGACAAAATAGTCTCTATTTAAACGAGGCGTCACGCTCTCTAGAGTTGTATAAGATGACGAACGTCGCATAAATGAAACTCCACCGTTCCTAACGCTTCTCATTCTTTCGCGCCTATTCGACTCATTCGTCTTGTGGATGTGGTGAACCGGCTTAGTTTTGCCAAAAATGTTGTCATTTCTGGGGGGGCTGATTTGCTGCTCCATTTCTTCAATAAGGATGTCGCAATTACAGGCCAAATCGAGAGCTAAAAGCTGCCCTAGCGCTCCTCCCATTGAATGTCCGGTGATATAAATCTTGGGGATTTGTAGATTTGAGGACAATATACTGCTTCCTTCTCGGCAGTTGTTTCCTCGTATTCTGTGTACGGACTCCTCAATTTGACGTTGGAATACCTCTAGTACTTTTTCAAGGACTTCCTCTCGTATTCTCGTGTATGCCTCGAGGAAACCCTCGTGAATGCAGGGCAGCGCTTGCCGGACTATTGGGGTGGCTTTGATCATCTCGTTTGGTGCAAAAATATTTCTCTTTCCATCCAATCGTCTCGGCGACAACAAGGATACATATGGCGATTCTGAATCACCGATGGGGTCACCGTTTTGGTCGATGCCACCAATCTGCACTTGATAGGCTGCCCTACCGTCTACGCTGTGAAGCTCCCTTGGAAGAGGCACCTGTTGCCATTTCAAATCAACTTTCATATTCTGGGTGGATGCGGTCCCTCGGAAAGCGACGACAATTATACTGTCTGCTTCTCCGTCCACCTGTGGCTTAAAATTGCTACAAACATAGGCTTTTGTATCGTGCTGATCATCTTCAATGGCTGCCTCCAGTTTGAGACCGACACTCTCCAAAGACATTCTCCCAGGCGCCCAATCGTCTGTTTTGAATTCATCGTGAGAGTAGTAGGCCTGCCACGCAGCCTCTAGCAGCCAGCATGCTATTTCGATACAAAATACAGGCATGTACCGCCCTTTGTACGCTACGCCTCGCTTGAAGGATGCCGCTCGTGGCGAGCAATTGGAACTGATTTCAAAAGCCTCTGGGGGCATGATCTTCGAAGGTACTGCCTGGAATTTCAACACCGCGCTTTGCTGTATTGGTAGAGGGAAAACCCGCCAGGAATGAGTGAAGCGAGCTAAGGTTACCACCTGTCGCTTGTCGTTGCGTTGCAAATCCTTGTCGATCTCGACTAGTGTCTTGTTGCCGATCCTTTCCTCTTCCACATGATCGTTGGTAGGTGAAGCGGGAAGGAAGATGAACGCAGAGACTAAGGAGCAGACAGTAGCGTAGATAATTTTTCCAGGTCCAATGCTTGAAGCTGTTCCACTGTAGGGAAACCGGGAAGTAGTGCGAACGACAATTTTTACAAGTGTTTCTAACAGAGAGGGCTCCTTTTCCATCGCGTAGTAACCGGACGAGGTATGATACACCGCGATGCTCTCGTCGCTGTTAGTTGCGGGTTTGTCCCTATCTGCATCATATTTGATAAGTAGAACCAAGATATCGAGAACCATTGGTAAAAATATGGCCATAAATCCAAGAAAGAGAATTCCTGTGAAGACCCTAAATGCGAGTTGAGCGGGACGCGTGCTCAAAAATGGCTCTCTCTTCAGGCGCTCAGCAGTGATTATTGTGCTCTTCATGATGAGATAACACCATGACACGAGGACGAAAAATTGCATGAACGAACTCGCGACATATATCGCTTTGTACAAGTCCATAGAATCTCTTTTGATCGTTGGTTCATTGCTATCAGCGGGACCAGGGAATCTTGACAAGGCACTGGCAATTACAGCCATCGAGCCTGCTCCAAACAAAACCAACTTTGGGAGTAGAAAGTCAAGCCATTCGTCACCACATGGATCATGACGCAGGCGCGAATTCATGCCACCAGCAAAACTACTTCCTTCAACATCTCCGTACACTTCATAATATGACGCTGCGTAACTTGATGCTGGAGAATTTGCCCCGTAGCTTGGATGGCCTTCCTTGGCGAGATATAGAGCTGCTTCTGACAGCTCAAGTGCCATGCGCTTCTGCTTCGCTCTTCTTCGATTGAATGAGGCAGTATGATAACGCAACCCTTGCATCAAGCATGTGGTCATCATGAGAATTCCATGTACCCCGACCCCAATCTGGGAAAGTTGGGAAACGCAAAACAATGAGGACCAAGTTGGCGATTATGTTGAAATACAGCTACGATGAACGGAGATCACATGCGACTCACCAAACTATCTGCAGCTACATGCATGCTTGCGCTACCATAGAGAACGGGGCGATAATACGCAACCGCTAGCAATGGATTCTGAATCATGAAAAGACAAAGAAGCAGAACGAGGAGATAGCGACGCTCCGGACAAATTATCCATGGCGATTCCCACCACGACAACCCTTGCAGTTGCTTTCGGATGGGTTCCTCCTCAGCACTTCGGCTCCATCGCCCAAATGGAAAAGAATACACGCCGCCGTTCACTCCTGAGATTGCGGCAGGGTGCTCGGTGGAATTTCTTTTATCGGAAAAAAACCCCGATAAACCCATTTTTCTTGCCCAGTATACGGCGAATGAGAAACTCACTGCCAATGCCAAAAGACGGACAACAGAGATGAGCTTCGCGTACGACTGACGCTGGTGATTGAATATATAAGAACCCGACAAAGATATTTCATAGAGTGACCGCTTTGGATTCGAATGGTCAGAAGATGACAAGATATCTTTCGCGCGATCTTCGGCAGTTTTCTTCGGATGATGATGGCGATGGTGCTTCTCTTCATCAGGGTGGGAAACCGCTTGTAATTGTTGTTGTTGTTCCTGCTGCAGTTGGTGTTCCTGCTGCTGCAGCTGTCGGTTCCACACGTCCGAAGGCTGAGGCGCGTAGTACGAGAAAAGAGTCTCAACTCTGATGTCACTTCCCGTTAGCACACCAGTCTCTGGGAGCGAAAATAGGATATCAATTATTCTTGGTGCAGTGCAATTCCACAAATTATCTGTCTTGACATAGCTGCATACCATTTCCAGACGTTCTGGTTTTGAAACTGACACTGGGATCCATTCGTGTTTCTTTGATCTTGAGGTCTTAGTTCTCTCATCGTACGAGACCTCCCCTCCTTCGGTTTTTCTCTGAAAAACTGCTGTTGATACTAGTACTGAGCCATTCGTTACTAGAGCCACCGCATCATTGGATAGCTTGCTAAAATTGATATCTCCCCAGAGAAATGTAGACATGGCCGGAACGTTTTGTACTGGGCCAGACGATAATGCAATTCCCTGACCCATAAAGAACTCAAATTTCCGATCGACGATAGCATTCTTGGCGTTAACATTAATTAGCATCCCTTCGTCCTCATGAATTGCATATGGATAGGAGCAAGGCACTTGCGAGATTGGGGTTAGTGGAAAAGTTGAGGCTGGAGCATTATTTCTGGCATCCTCGCAGATGGCATCCCCAGAGAGAGGCCCAACAGTCTCATCTTGCAGTATCGACGTGCTGTCAAGAACCAAGGCTATCAGGAAGGCGACGTAAGGGATCAGCAAGACAAACCACGAGGATGCCGTTCCAAGATCCTCCAATTTGATCACTTTCTTCCACGGTTTACCAGCAGCATTGTTGTCAAAAGAGAACGCATTTTCAGATTCGGCACCAATATCCTCCAACACCAAATTCGCTCGCGAAGCTTGCACCCCGTGAAAACCTCCACTTTTCTTCCTTCTTAAAGACCGACGAGGCAGATAACCGCCATCTAAACAATTGCTTCGTAGCGGAGTCGTCAGCGAGTCATCGCTCAAACTTCTTTGCATCAAGCTGGGAGACGTTTTAGGATATTTCTCCTCACTAAAATGGACTGAGGCGGTGGCTTTCTGCTGTCGGATCTCGACCTCGTCAACGAAATTAATGACACCATCTAGTTCCGTTTGGGCATTGCAAGTTTCCCCGCTGGAGCTGGCATTGGACTTTGCCGTTCGATAGGATTCGTCTTCACTACCAACGCGGTGCCTTAGCCTGCCGCTACTGTGACGCGGACTAATCGTGTCGACTATCAGAGACCACAATTTCGACGAAGACAGCCCACTTATCAGGGGTATCATTTCGTCATCTCCCTCGTTCCCCGCTGACTGCGGAGAGCTCTCATAGCCCCGCATAAGCGCGGATTCCAGCGGGGAGACGAAGTCGACGCGATTACCAAAGCTTTCACGCAATCCGTTCTGCACCCGTGTATTCGCGTCCCTCGGTCCAATCGACCCGCCGTCTGCCGAGAACACGACAGGAGGCAAATCTTCGAACGCCCGGAACGGAATGGAAGGCTCCACTCTAAGCTCTTCTATCGGGTCATGCGGGCGCGCCTGCGAGCCGTCATCATCCTGGCTGTGGCAGTCATGATATCGACTTTCTACCGTCAGCGTTGACTCGGACTCCAACCTATTTCTGTGCTCATGGCCGTGATGCGAGTCATCCGCACCAAAAGAACCGACCGGCGAGTCGAAGGGGTTGGTAGACCTTTGACTCATAAGATCATTACTCGAGAACAAGCGCGCAAAAGTTATTCTCCTCGGCTCGACGTATGTCTTGATTTGATATTAGCAGGTGAGAGATAATGATGAAGCAGAGAGCAGAGGGCGGTAATGGTACGGCCGAGTGAATATCATGCCTTTGAATAATTTATTATTTATTCATTTTTTTACGAGCCCGTCTAAAAAACACAAAGAAAAATATGAGTCTAAGAGCTCGTACTCTTTCTAGTAGATCTAATATTACTATACTATACGAGAGTCGTAGTATGCACAATAATAATAATAAATAATTATGCATACTAGCTAGTATACGACTCGTATATTATATAATATTATACTCTAGCTAGTAGCTACTAGACTAGTAGTAATAATAGTATGCATACTACTCTCGTAGATTAGTCCAGGTTAGCTTCGTATCTGGCTCCATGTTTC
>Ga0315315_10006278_pt1 | contig 10983 bp, 5 predicted proteins | sample M140m3416metaG_FD_203699 | JGI IMG/M metagenome (GOLD analysis project Ga0315315, IMG submission 203699) | Ammonia-oxidizing marine archaeal communities from Monterey Bay, California, United States - M1 40m 3416 | ecosystem: Environmental > Aquatic > Marine > Intertidal zone | place: USA... | reverse complement strand
TCGCAATTCCCTGCCACCATCATGCAGGTCGAGCGGCGGCAGCAGCCCGTGGCCGGGCACCCGGGCTGGGCCGTGACGACGGCGAGCCGCCCCTCCCCGCGCCCCGGCTCCGCTCCCGCGCCGCGCTTCTCGGTGCCGTATCAGGTCGAGATGACCACCGCCCGCACCGGCAAGCACCTGCCGCCCACCAAGAGGCAGGTCCGCTTCGTCTTTGGCCTGGCCAGCCTGCCCCGCCTGGGCCTTGGCCGGACCGGGCCGGCGTGCCGGGGCAGCGAGCACGAGGTCCAGCTGCTGTGGTCGCTGGCCAGCGGCAAGCGCAGGATCCTTCTCGACGGGAGGGAGGTGCACAGCTCCGTGGGGCCCGTGGGCAAGGACGCCTTCTCGGCTCCCTTCGACCTGCCGGGAACCCAGCACGTCCTCGTCCTCAGTGCCAACCAGGACGGGGAAGGGGGCGGCGGCGGCGGCGGAGGCGACAAGAGCTCCCAGTTGGGGCACGGGAGGAGGTATGGGCTCACCATCGACGGCCTGCCCTTCGCCGAGATGCTGAGGATCTACGAGCTCGGCGGGCCCAAGTGCAGGCAGATGCACCGCGAGGCCATGGCGCACGCCGAGGCCATTCCCAGGGCAGAGCTGGAGAAGGCCGTGGCGGAGGGGGACGCGGCATCCCCGGTCCGGAGGTCATCCCCCAGGGCCAAGGAAGGCGGCGGGTGGGGTTCCACGCTGGGGACCATCGGCGAGGGAGGCGGGGACCTCATCGACCTGGGGTCCATTGTTCCCTCGGCGGGGGCGGGGGGGGGGGCTCAGGGTGCGTACCCGTACGCGGCGGCCCCGCCGCCGCCGCAGCAGCAGCAGTGGCAACAGCCGCCGCAACAGTGGCAGCCACAGCCGCAGCAGTGGCAGCAACCGCAGCAGTGGCAGCAACCGCAGCAGTGGCAGCAACCGCAGTGGCAGCAACCGCAACAGTACGCACCCCAGCCCCAGGGGAACCCATCCAACTTCACCGTCGACGTCGGTCCCAATGAGGACGACGTCAGCGTCATGGGCGACGACGTCTCGGTCGCGGATGGGTGGGGTTCCGGCCCTAGGATGCCATCAGGCTACGGCGCCGGACCCGGCCCAGGTGCCGCCGCCGCCGGGGCCGCTGCAGCTTCCTCCGGAGCCTCCTTCGCCTTCGCCCCGGCGCCCACCCTGGACCAGGTGCACGCGCAGTTCGAGCCGTCCCTGCCGGGGGACTCCCCCAGCGTTGCCGCCCGGGCCCTCCTCCGCCCGCCCTCCGGCGGCCAAGACCTGGGGTCTGTGGCCCCTCCGGCCTTCGCCGTCCCTCCTCCTCCGTCGGTGGCATCCTCCTTTCCCACCGGCGCCTCCTACGCCCAGGGCCCGACCGCTCCCAACCCCCCCGGCTCCGGGGCCTCCTTCGCCTTCGCCCCGGCGCCCACCCTGGACCAGGTGCACGCGCAGTTCGGTCAGACGCAGCCCCAGCAGCAGTACCCCCCCCCCCAGCAGCAGCAGTATCCCGCGCAGCGGCATTTCTAGTGCCCGCCGCGAAGGCCGGCTGCGAGGGAAGGAGGGCCCGGGCGGAAGCGCACCATGCAAGCGAGCAAATGACAGAACAGGTCGCAGTTTGTTTGGATTCGCCCGACCCGCGCACGCATGCAACGGCAGTTCTCGTGAACAATTGAGCTGAAAGTAAAGTAAAGTAAACGTAAAGTACCACCAAATGAATATATTGTCTAACTTTTTGTCGTTTATACATACATGTGACTGCGGCCCACGTCGCACAGCTCTGTAGTCCCCATGGTGGCCACGAACTCACCTCCCTCGGACCGCCGCTGTTCAGGCACCTTCCTCGCTGATCTTGTCCAGCGCCTTTCGCAGCGCGTTTCCCATCTCGGCCCGCTCGTCGAGGCACATCTGAACGGACTCGAAGTAGTCCAGGACGTCGTCCTCGCTCGGCCCAGCCGCGGCCCCGTATATCTGCCCCGTCTGAACGCTGGCCTCGAAGTCGCGCACTACGTCCATCTCCACGCGAAGCGTTGCCATTAGCCCGTCGATGTGATACCGGTGCGCCGAGAGCAGCGCGCCAGCGATGCCCACATGTTCCAGCTCCGGGTCAGGCCCCGGATTCCGGAACCGATGCTGTAGCATCACGGAGGACTTGCGGTCCCTCCGCCCCACCTTGGACCTCCGCGCCTTTGAGATGAAGGCAGGCTCGCGCCTCCCTTCCTCCTGCACAGAGGGGCTCTCGAAAGATATCGTCTTCCTCGTGGGGCTCGATCTCCGTTTCTCGGCCATCATGACTGCCGTAATTCCCATGAGACTACCTTCCACTGAGCTGGGGCTTCCCCTAACACTGGGAAGGGCATCCGATGTCTTGAGGGACTTCCGAGCGGCAGCGCCTCGTGCGGCTGCCTGGATCGCCGTCACCGCCCGGCAACGGACCATGGTAGGCTGGCTGTCAAGGATCAACATATGATCGCGCATCGTCCCCGGCGCTGGCGAGGCCGTGACGCCCGCAAAAGGGTCCGCAGCGACGCCAGGGGCCATTGTCCTATGGGGATCGGAAGGTGGCGGCGGCAGGGAGCGTGCCGCGGGCTTGGGGGGGGGCATCGCCTCTGTGACGGAATACGCTGACTGAAAGTAAGGAGTCTTGCGGGGGGACGGCGCCGGAATATGGGACCTGCCCAAAGGTAGGCCCTTGGCAATGTTGGAGGGTGGTGGCGGAGCTCCGAAAGTGCGCTGATTGATCCGGGACGGCCGAGTCCCCGCCGAAGACCGCGAAGCGAAACTGATCCCGGACACCTTGCTTAAGGCCGATATTCCGCTCTGGTATGAGACGCCAGAGAAACCGCTGCCCGAGTAGAGGCTGCCGGCCGACTCGACCGAGCGCTGGTCCTCGGCGTCGCCGTCCTCGGCGTCGCCGTCCTCGCCCATGGCCCGCTCAGCGTCAGCCCTGATGGCGGCATTAATGACTGCCTGCTTCAGCCTGGGATCACCGCTGAGGGGTCCACCGTCCCTGTGCACCACGTACTCCCATACGACCGGGAAGCGTCGACGGAACGTCTCGAGGCCAAGCCTTGCCTCGACCCGAACCTCCTGGCCAGGATCCTTAAGCGCCCTAGCGAGACCGTTTCCCAGGTGGCTCAAGACGTCCCTGTTGAGATACGGCCCTGTCAGTCCCGTCCTAACATTGACCGATGTGGTCCCGGCCCAGCAGTCCAGGGCGGCACGGATGTACCGCGCGCACGCCTCCCGCACTTCCCTCGATTTGTTTCTCCGCAACGCGTCGAGGATAGCTGGTAGGGCCGACTTGAACCGGCAAAGAGAGATTACCGACAGCATCATGACCGTGGCATGGCTCCGGATGACGTTTACAGTCTGTGCATGTAGGGCGAGGACGGACGGGATAAGGTCGCGGAGCAGGTGCCTGGCCCGGTCGGGCCGGGTCCATGGCCGGCGCTGCTTGCTGGGCAAACCATTCGCCCCATCCTGCTGCTGCTGACCGCCAACGGCGCCTGAACGCTCCACGAGCAACATAAGGTGGTGGCATGCGTGCTTTACGACCGAGCTACGCGGGTTAGACAGGAGCTCGGCCATGGGGACGGCCAGCCGGCGGAGCGAGGCGGGCGAGAGGTAGAAGGGAACCATTCCGTCGGGAGGGGTGTACCCTCCTGCCCCCCCTCCACTGGCGGCGACGGAATTGCCTTCGCCATCGATCAGGCCCGAAACAGTCTCAGCCTCCGTCTCGGACGGGGGCACATACGACAACAGCCGCTCCAGGGCCAAGGTCCGGTCCTTCCAGGAGTCGCTGGGCAGCCCCCCCAAGGCGGTGATGAACTCCACGACCGGTCTGTCGTCCGCCGTATCGCCCGCGGGCTCGGAGGATGCAACACGGGGAGGATCCCCGCCCGGGACTCGGCGAACACGCGAGGCGCGACTACATGGGGTGGAGGGGGAGGGAGGGGACCAGGGCCGGCTGTAACCTCCCGGAGGGGGATACCCCGCCGAGGAAGGGGAGCCGGCCGGAGAAAGAGACCGGGACGGGGAGGCCGCTGACGCCGTGCTCGCAGCCGTAGGCCGCAGATATGACATAGTCGGGCAGGGTAGGAGTGTGGGTGCTTTATCGGCTGTAGTATGTGCGCGGGACAAGATGTACCTTATCACGGATTATCCGTCTTTGTATTGTGGCCTTGGGCGTTGGGGATGTCGTGCTGTCGTGAATTGGTACACGGGACACATCTCATGTGGTGGGATTACGATCGAATACATGCCAGCTACTAACCATGTCCGTAGCTAGCTAGTGTCATAATCTAGCTCAAGACTGGACACCACGTACTCTCCTAGTAGTATGCATACTACGTAATTACATAATAATAATATTAATAATAATATACTATAGAGTACGAGCTCGTAATATACTATTTTTTTGTATCCATAATACTCTAATAGCTAGTATTATGCATACTCATATGCCATACTACTTTCTACTACGTATGCATACTACTTTGCATACTACTAGAGTACGAGACTTCAGAGCATACGAGCTCGTACTGTACATACAACTACGGTCACAGCCTATACGAGCGGTCAGGCGATGCGCGCACATAGTCTATTAGAATCCTTTTCTAGGAGCTCATAACCGGATTCAATAACCTCCACGTGGAAGTATTTGGCTCCTTCATCTTCACTCCCGCTTCGATGCATGATCTCATGAGGTGTGTAGACGCGTCAGGATCATCAATCTTGATATACTAGCTAGTAATATTCAATGATATATTTTAATCTACTCTACTCTAGAGTAGTATTCTGTTCGATGGAAAGAGGGAAAGATTACCAGCTACCAAACCAGCAAAGACTTAAAAGAGACGAGAATGAAACCATCCCCAGTGCCTAACCCGGTGGTATCGGGATCTCCCAGTATCCCAGCTGCCGCTGCCGCTGCCGCTGCTGTCCCCAAATCGAGCGATGCGACCAGGAAATCGGACTCCGTCCCGCCCAAGGGCACCGCGCAGGCCGCCCTTCAGGCGCAGATCCAGCAACAGCTTCAGCAACAGCTTCAGCAACAGTTGCAGGCAGCTGCTGCCAAGGGTCAGCAGGCCGACATTAGCCCGGAGCAGATCCAGCGGCAGGCCCAGGCCATGGTACAGGCCGCGGCACAGGCCCAGGCCGTCGTGGCGGCAGCCAAGTCCAGGGGGGATGGACTGGTACGTCGAAGTTTATGAATACGCTTGTGCTCAGGCTGGCCTTCTGATCAGTTAGAGATCTTTTGCAGGTTCTTGTGTATTCGATGGTCAGTCGCTATCTTGCATGGTGCTTTCGATCATGTTCTCATTATGTAATGTGTTCTCCCTTCCTACGTCCTCGTCGCAAAGGTTCCCATGAATGCAGCTCAGATTTCGGCACTGTCTCAGATCCAGGCGCAGGCTATCGTCAACGCCCGCCCTTCCACGGCACTAATTGCGGGGGGCGTAACGGACAAGAATGCGGCGCCAACAAAGCAGCAAATTACCAACCAGATTCAGCTCCAAGCCCAGGCCCTGGTACATGCCCACACCCAGGCGCAGATTGCCGCTGGCATCTACAAAGGAGGGGAGGCCCCGAAATCTGGCGTAAATGTTGCGGCGGGCTCCGCGTCGTCGTCAGCGTCAAAGTCGAAACCCACGGCTACGTCTGCTGTTCCTTCAAGCTCCGTCGGGACCAAACCGCTGGCCAAGACGCAACCTGCTCCCACGGGGGCTCCGCCATCCACCATTGCTGGCGGCAGCATCTCTATCCTTTCCGCCATCACCCCCTCTCAGCTAGCGCAGCAGAATCAACTCGCATCCAAGCATGCTATGGCTGAGAAGGCACTCGCTGGCCGCCAAGCGTCGGAGAAAGCGGCACTGCGTCCTTCGCATCCCTCGCAGGCGACGACCTTGGCGGCGCGGCATGGCGCCCAGATGGCGAAGGCGAAGGCGGCTTCGGAAAAAGAAATGGCGGAGCTGCATACAGAGTTCAGAAAGCAGAATGCCGCGGCTGAGTACGCAGGCGTGCGAGTCGCCACAATTCCGAACCCCAGCGCAGATGGGGGCGTCGCGGGAGGCGCCCCTGCGGGTGTGTCAATGCAGACAGCTCCGACTCCTCACCCCGCAGCGGCAGTTCAGCCCATGGAAATCTCGGAAGGTGGTGGAGGTGGAGGTAGAAGCTCGCTGATGGATGAGTCCGGGCCGGTGTGCTCGGCTACGTCACCCACATTCATCAACAAGCTGAACACTTCGCTCCAATCCTTCTGGACCGACCAGCTCATGGATATGAGAAAGCTCGGGTTGGTGAAACCGCAAACCGAGCAGGACTTTAAGAACCATAACGACCTTCCCCTAGCCAGGATCAAACGCATCATGAAGTCCGATGAGGACGTGCGCATGATTAGCGCAGAGGCGCCCGTCCTTTTCGCCAAAGCTTGCGAAATGTTCATATTAGAACTGACACTGAGGAGCTGGTCCTACAGCGAAAATAATAAGCGGAGGACGCTGCAGAAGGAGGATATCAAGGAGGCCATACAGAGGACCGACATTTTCGACTTTTTAGTAGATGTCATCCATTGATTTTCTTATTTCCGTCGCCAGAGAGGGTTCCTTAAGAAGAAGATATCGGTTTGTGGCACTGAAACCACAGATACAATACGAGTAGTATATTATATATTATGTCCTTTTTATTTTAAAATGCTACAATGGAAGTGCGTCAAATTGTTTAAAAAAGTCGGCTTAATCCTCTTTATACAAGAGGTACTCCTTGTCGGCAAGTTTCCTTGGTCGAAAAGTATGCTTGAGTCCAAAGATGATTGCGAAAAACATGCACATCCCCCCCACAATTATAAAATTGTTCGCCAGCTCCTCATTTTTCCCACCAAAAGTGTGGCTGTCGCTTACTACCAAGGCCTTCCCCCCCCGAAAGCTCTGTACCTCCCAGTTTGCCTCTACCTCAAACTTGAGGACGGTTCCCTCAGCGACATGCTGGTCAATCCATCCGTACAGTTTGCGAAATTTCGGCAGTGCCGCCGCCCTCATCCAAACAACAAAGTGGTGGTTAAGGACACCTTCAATGGGACTAACGACCATCGGATACGTCTCATGCAAGTACTGGGTGGTATTATCGTTGGGGTAGAAGTACCGGTGGCAGATACCATCAGGATCAATATAAGGTCCCCTGTCCTCACAGGACCAGTCAGGTCCATCGCAGCTGCAGTCGTCGCACGATGTGCAAGTCTCGTATCGGAACCCGTCAGGTTGACGGTACTTGAACTCGAGGTCGCCCTGCCAGGCGATACCCTCTTCTACCATAACAAGCGGGAAGCCGTCCGTATCATTTCCACTCTGCAGGGTGATAACATCGTTGAATAGAGTATTGGCCTGGAGGCCACAGGGGTTGAGCGTCACGTTCCCCAGCTTGACCAACGGTTCGCAAAAGCTCGCACTGTACTCGGTTTGCTCTATGGATCCCAGGAGCTGAGTGTCGTCCCTGCTAGTTATATACCGGCGGTGGTTCTGGTAGAAGTTATCGACCTCATAGTGAATAAGCACTGGTGGTTCCATATCGCGGGGGGCAACAAATTCTATCTGGCATTTCTTCCCAGCGTTGGCAGTAGATCCGATGCCGCAAACCGGGTTGGGGTCGCCGTACGAGTCGTACTTCTGGTACATCTCGGCGACGTTGTTGGACATGGACCTGAGCTTCAATCCTGCAATAATAGGTTCGCAATAGCTACAAATGTAAGAGATGAAATGCATGCCATTGTGTCCAAACATTGAGCTCTTCCATCAAGCATTTTTGCCGTCGCAGTAAATGGAACACACGGAAAATGACGGATTAGACCTACCAGTGGGAATAAATACGACAGCGATTATTGTGAGAGCCCCGACCACCCACGTTGGATGGAGGATTGGCTTCCATGCCTTGATCCGTTGTTGGCGCAGCGCCACGTCCGGAGGCCGGGTGCTCGTCGATTGCTCCTCCATGATACGCAGGGCGTGTGGATAATGTGTGAGAAGACTGGCATGTTTTCATGGAATTCATGAATTGACTACTCTAGCTAGTAGAAACTTTCATGTACAGTATTCATACTAGAGGAGCTACTAGCTAGTAGTAAGTAGATTTCATACTCAAGAGTATGCTTCTGAAATAAAGCTGTAGGATAAATCTATCTAGTAGGGTTAGGTATTTATCTTTATTTCCCTCCCTAAAATTCTTACCTCCGTACTTACGAGTACATGTTACAGTAGCTAGGCTTGCTGAGCTGCCCAAAATACTAAGTAAGTATAGTACGAGCTCATACCATGCATAACTATTTATGAATGGAGCCATCCATCCGTTGCAGATCCCTAAGAAGGACAACATCCACAACTTCGTTACCATTTTGCCCGCTTACTTGCTAATAGCTGATAAGATTACGTTTCAGCAACGATATACATAATATACACAAAGTAGTGATGAACAATATTTATTCATTTGTTCAACAAGTTAGAGCAGCCCATCTGGTACCTCCTTCAGGAGCCAGAACCCATCGGGATCGCTGTCGTCGTCGCACTGGACACTTAGGAAGTGTAATCCGCCCAGCATGTCCTTGCCCTCCTCAAACGCCATCCCTTCAGCTCTCTGCACGTCGTTCAGCTTGGCCATGAGGTATTGGTTGTCAATGTCGGTCTCCATCACCAGAGTCCGCTTCCGCAGATCGCACTTGAAGCCCGCCAGCTCCGTCCCTGCCAGCCATGATGCCAGGCTCTTCGCACGGGAGGTAATAACCACCACGCCCTGCACGAAGGCATCTGCGGGCAGCTCCAGGTCGACGGGGCACAATTTTCCCACGCCGAAATTGTCCTTGGTCACTCCACCCCCCTCCCTGAACTCGGCCAGGGGGAGCGACACGAAAGCGTACTTCTCTCCCCGCAGTGCGTCAGGAAGCTTAACCGGCGTCCGCACGTCGAGGAAGGAGGCACGGGGTCCCCCCGCGGCCATATTCTTGCGATAACCCTCCATGTTTGGGTACACGTTGCGATTGCGCTCCTCAATCCAGCCCGCCAGGGAGAAGGTGCAGCGCGACGGCTTGGCGACAGCGTCAACATCGGAAAGGGCGATGTTGATCATGTTGAACATTGCCCCCCGGAAAAAGCGGATTATGCTGGGCTTCACTTCGGCCTTCTCGATGGCCTCCTCCACGACACGGCGAAGCTCCTTCGAATTGACCTTGTTGGAGGGGAGAGTCTCGCAGACGCGGAAGGAGCCGGAGGAGTCCGTAATGAGAACTTCCCACAGCTTCTTCCCGCCGACGAGAACCGGCCGGGAGTAGCAGTCGAGCTCCCACTCGTCCGTTCCATCAACATCGGGATTCCTCTCGAGTGATGATGATGGCGACGCAGGGGGAGACACCGGCGGTTCGCTTCGGAGGGACGTTGAGAAGGCCGCGGTAGAATGTTGCTTGGACGTCGGATAGACGGCGAAGCCGTTCGCAACACCGTTCGTTGCCAGAAGGCAGCACAATACAAGCAGCATGTTTGACATCGATTGGATAGGTCGTCTCCGAAGGGCGGACATGGTTGCTATCATGTAAGTGCCACAGACAGGGATTCTGCGATGGCGGGAGGGACAAGGACACGGAACGGGGCAACAAGGTGCTCTTGGCTATTTACGCATACAGTCAGCTCGCCGTTCGTCGCCGCCCGCCTGCACGACGACGCGCGCGGCGCTATCGTTGCGACTTCCCACTTCAACCTGACGATAGGAATAGTTTGCGTCATTCTGACGTCAAATAGTAGTACTATTAGTAAGTATAATACGAGCTCGTACGAGAGTTGTTGTTGTTGTTGTTGTTTAATCGGCCACAGGGATCCCGCTTTATGAGAGTATGAAATATGCATATGTGCATACTAGCTAGTAATAACCGCACTACGGATGGTAGCTATGCAAACGAGATATCACTTACTCCTAGTATGCATACTAGCTAGTATAGGTACGAGCTCGTTTTTGTGCTATGCATACTACTACTAAAGTACGACTCCTAGCTACTCTATATACTAGATTAGTATGCATACTAGCTAGTTGTATGGATAGTGCTAGCTTTGTACGTGCTCGTAGTATCTATTATACTACTAGCTAGTAGTATTATGCATAATAATATAATATGCATAATAAGCATACTGTAACTTGAGAATTCTTACCAATAGGCATAATATATTCGTATACCACAATTTAGTTTCGCTCTCCCAAACCACAACCGCTTGTGAGCATGTTGCCTAAACATAGCTTGCACTTAGCTACGAAGCTAGAGTTCCATTCAGCTGATACATGTTACCATACAAATTCGTCTGGTTTGCTGTCCTTAGCCCAACTCGGAATATTGTCATCCTCGTCTTCCTCGTCATCTTTGACACGACGCGAAACATCGACAACCACATTATCCTCTCTCTCCCCCCACCCTTCAGAATCGAGCGATAGCTCTCTCTTGAGGTCGTGATCTGCCCTAAAGTCTCCGCCCGACCGGAGACTGTCAATGCTGTAGGACACGGACGCGTCCCCCACAATCCCCTTACTTGCTCCCTCCGACGCATCGTCCCACTCAATCCCCTGTGTCCCTTTGGAATGTGGGCTGCTGTGGTCGGTTTTTTTGCTCAAAGGAGTTCTGGGGCGCTCTTGGGCGTTCTTCGAGCTGGGCTGTCTTCGAATGAAAACTACAACCACCATGGCAAGGGTAAGAGCCACAGCAACTACCGCCACACCTGCAATCACTCCGTTGGGAACAGAATCTTGGTCGCCCGCCTCGGGAGCTGGTGCTGTCTCTGCCTGGGCCTTAAGCTTGGCCTCCGCTTCGGTCTCGGCCTCGGTTTCACTCTCCACTTCCTGCACCTCGAAATCGGGGATGGTCTCGGGCACGGTCTCGGGCACGGTCTCGGGCACGGTCTCGGGCACGGTCTCGGGCACGGTCTCGGGCACGGTCGTTTCTGGCAAGATAATCTC
>Ga0315315_10006276_pt1 | contig 10985 bp, 11 predicted proteins | sample M140m3416metaG_FD_203699 | JGI IMG/M metagenome (GOLD analysis project Ga0315315, IMG submission 203699) | Ammonia-oxidizing marine archaeal communities from Monterey Bay, California, United States - M1 40m 3416 | ecosystem: Environmental > Aquatic > Marine > Intertidal zone | place: USA... | reverse complement strand
AGAAAATAAAACAGTTATCAAGTACCTCACAACCGTTTTCAATAAAGAAAGTTTGGCGGTATTAAACCGACAATACTCAATGCGATATAAATCCATTTTATTCCAATTTGATGTGAAAATTAACATAAGAAACGAAATGTCAAATGGAATCATCACACCTCTATCAATAGACTATAATGGATACTGGAATATCCCGTTTAAAACTCAAGAAAAGATAGCCTTCACAATTGAAAATAATAGCTACCGATTGAAGCACTGAAACATTAATTCGTCTAGCCAACCGTCTTTTCCTTTGTTCCATCCTTTTTTTGTTCCACAAATTATGAACCCAGATTTCTCGAACAAATCAACGCTAGCTTTATTTCCAGATAAAACATTGCAATATACTTGATGCAGATTTAATTGATTGAAACAATATTTTTTGATTAAACTAACTGCTTCTTTTGCGTACCCATGCCTTCTATCTTCAAGTTCAGCAATAAGTATTCCCAGGCCAACTCTAGCATGAAATGGATCAAAGTCGAATAAATCAATTGCGCCTACTTCTCTGTCGCATTCTACTAAGCAAATAATAAAACGAACTTGTTTTACTGAATAAATATCTTGCGCAGAACTCACATAATCTTCAATTAATTTCCTTGAAAAAGGAACCAAAGTATTACTCACACTCCAATTATCTGGATTGTTTTCCCACTTCAAAATCATATCAGCATCTGAAGGTTCAAGCGCTCTCAAATAGATTTTTTTTCCGCTTAACATGTCTCTTGTAATTTCACAATTCTGTTCACAATATCTGCTTTGGAATATACCTTTAATTCAAATGAAGGTTCGTTCATATTCAATGAAAAACTGGCCTTTATTAGTTTACGATCATGCAGAATAGGAATCAATTCAAATACAAAATTTGCAGATGCAACATCCTCTCCAATACTCTTGACATACTCTTTTATGGGGAGTAAACATGTTTGATTCTGTTTCAATTTTGGATAATTTTCAAAAGCTGAAACCAATTTCTGAACATCTTTTGCAATATCTAATTGAATAAATAAAGTTGGTATTGTACTTTGCTTCAGCCTTCGCAAAACCAATTTCACATTTTCCCCTATGCGACTTCCTTTAGCACTTGTGGAATAATATTCCCCATCGACAACCAAACCTAAATGGGGCGGTATTTTATCTGTTCCAAAAAGGCATAAAAAAGTACCCTTGCTTAAATTATCAACTAAAAGTGGCGTTATGTTTTCTATTATTCTCAAATATTCCAATTTCATCACATGTCAATTTCACCATTAAAAACAAACTTTGTTGGACCCGTTAACCAAATATCTTCAAATCCGTCCAAAGTCTGACGAAACGAAACGGATAAATCTCCTCCAAGGGTACTAACGTTAATCTCTCCGGATGAACCTTTTGCAACTAAAGCAGCACTCAAAGCACAGGCAGTAACTCCAGTACCGCAAGACAAGGTTTCATTCTCAACTCCTCTTTCATATGTTCTCACTTTAATTCCATCAGGAAGGTGTTCAATGAAATTTACATTGGTCCCAGTTTTTTTGAACCGTTTGTTATAGCGAATTTCTCTGCCCTTAGCAATAACATCAATCGTGTCAATATTTTTTTCAAAACAGTTGTAATGAGGAGAACCAGTATTCATATAATGGTATGATTCACTGACTTCTATATTTGTAACATTATGCATTTTCAACCGAACCAATCCTTTTGAATTAATAATTGCCTCATGACAACCATCCGTTGAATTAAATTTTGCAACTTCATGAACTAGACCGATTTTCCTCGCAAATGCAACAGCACAACGACTTCCGTTTCCACAAAAACTCTGCGAACCATCCGGGTTTAAAAATACCATATTAAAATCTAATCTAGCATGATTCTCTATCAAAATCAACCCATCTGAACCTACACCAAATTTGCGGCTACAAAGCCCCTTAACCAATTCAATATTATTTTTATCGAAAGACATATTTCTATTATCCACAATGATAAAATCATTACCCGTTCCTTGGTATTTATAAAACTTTATTCTCATTATCAATTATCTCTAAAAAGTGTTGTAGTCTTAACATTATTTAACATGGATCATGCGTAACCTGTAAGAATAAAAACGTTAGATTAACAGTTGTGAATCAAATGTAGCGAAGATATCACAATTAAATTCTTTCTAACTCTCTAAAATAATGAAAAATGGTAAAAAGTAGCATAAAAATCATAACAGCAGGAATGATAGGTGGAGTATTATCTTTTGGATTGATATCTGCATTAAATCATGAAAATTTAATAAAAATAGAAGAAAACAATTATCAAACGGATTCAAACAAATCGGAAAACAAAACCATCTGCTCCAGCAGACAAGCGACACCTGTGCTTATGCCATCATTTGAATCTGATGTAAGTTTCACCAAGGCAGCAGAAAAAACGGTCAATTCAGTAGTCCACGTAACTACTGAATATAAACCAAAAAGCAGTCAGTATGGATTCTCAGAGCTTTTTTATGGTAGTGGACCCGCAACGCAAATTGCTACTGGATCCGGAGTCATTATATCAGATGACGGCTATATTGTCACCAACAATCATGTTATAGATGACGCTGATAAAATTGAAATCACGTTAAATAATAAAAGAACCTACGAAGCTACTTTAATTGGCAAAGACCCAAACACAGATTTGGCTTTGATTAAAATTAATGAAAATAAATTACCATTTATTAGCTTTGGTAATTCTGACGATGTTAAAATTGGTGAATGGGTATTAGCAGTTGGAAACCCATTCAACCTAACTTCCACAGTAACGGCAGGTATCGTCAGCGCAAAAGCAAGAAACATTAACATTCTTGAAAGAAGAACTGGAACTAACGATTTTCCACTAGAATCATTTATTCAAACTGATGCAGCTGTAAACCCTGGAAATAGTGGAGGTGCGCTTGTTTCAGCAACAGGAAGCTTGATTGGAATAAACACTGCAATAGCATCACAAACAGGATCTTACACTGGATATTCTTTTGCCATACCTTCGAATATAGTAAAAAAGGTAACAGAAGATTTATTGGAATATGGAATTGTTCAAAGAGCATTCATAGGAGTGAGTATTCAAAATGTAAATCAGCAAGTTGCAAACGACTATAACTTACCAAACTTAAAAGGGGTTATGGTAAATGGAATAACAAAAGATGGTGCAGCAAAATCTGCAGGAATTCAGATAAACGATGTTATTCTAAAAGTTGGAACCATTGAAGTAAATGATGTACCGCAACTTCAAGAGCAAATTGGTAATTTTAGACCGGGGGAAAAAGTCTCAATTACAATTAGAAGAGGATCTGAAATCAAAACGCTAACAATTGTATTAAGAAACAAAGAAGGAAGCACAGCTAAAATCAAGAAAGAGGATATCAGTAAACTAACTGCACATGGTGCATCGTTTAAACGCTTATCTCCTCAGGAATTAAGGGATTTAAAAATCAATAATGGCGTTAAAGTTTCTTCTATTATGTCGGGAAAATTAAGAAATGCAGGCATTACAAATGGTTTTATTATTACTAAAATCGACAAGCAACCGGTAGCAGACCCCGAAGTGGTTGCAAAATTATTTAAATCAAAAAAAGGTGGAATATTGGTTGAGGGGATTTATCCAAACGGAGCAAAAGGGTACTTTGGTTTTGGGCTTTAAACCGGTTCCAATTTTGGTTAATAACTTTTGCATATTACCTGAAACCTTTAATAGAAAAGAATCTTCTATTAACAACCGCCCTGTTGTATAGGAAATTTAAAAAAATAGATTTCAATACACTTGACATATATATGTGTTTTGGCGTATTTTCGCATCCTCTTTATGGGAGGTTTTTTTTTCACTTAAAATCGATAATAAATTCATGAGACAACTTAAAATAACCAAATCAATAACCAATAGAGAAAGTGCATCATTAGATAAGTATTTGCAGGAGATAGGGAGAGAGGACTTGATTACTGCTGAGATTGAAGTAGAGTTGGCTCAAAGAATTAAAGCAGGGGATGAAATAGCATTAGAAAAATTAGTGAAAGCCAATTTACGTTTTGTTGTTTCTGTTTCAAAACAATATCAAAACCAAGGATTGACGCTACCAGATTTAATTAATGAAGGAAACTTAGGACTAATTAAAGCAGCACAGAGGTTTGATGAAACAAGAGGTTTTAAATTTATCTCTTATGCCGTTTGGTGGATTCGTCAATCAATCTTGCAAGCATTAGCAGAACAATCAAGAATTGTTCGCTTACCATTAAATCAAGTAGGCTCTTTAAATAAAATAAATAAAGCTTTTTCAAGATTGGAACAGGAATTTGAGAGACCTCCGAGTTCTTTTGAAATGGCTAACGAACTCGACTTACCATCCGACAAAGTGGAAGACACTCTCAAAGTAGGCGGAAGACATATTTCAGTTGATGCCCCATTCGTAGATGGAGAAGACAACTCACTTCTAGATGTTATGGTGAATAACGACTCCCCAAAAGCAGACACACTGCTGATGATAGAGTCATTACAGGGAGAAATTGAAAGGTCTTTATCAACATTAACCGAGCGAGAAAGGGATGTGATTCGGTTATTTTTTGGCATTGGATCGCAACATGGGTTAACCTTGGAAGAAATAGGAACAAAATTCGACTTAACACGAGAACGCGTTAGACAAATTAAAGAGAAAGCAATTCGCAGACTCCGACATACGTCAAGAAGCAAATTATTAAAAACATATTTAGGATAACAAACTTATAATCGTCAGAAAAAAAATTCTGACGATTTTTTTTATTTTTTTTCACAATGGATACAACAAAAGTTCAATTAGGCTATGAAGCAGGTCTAAACGATTATGTAAGACAAGAAAAAGCAGCTGTTGAATTAATTAACGCAGTGGGTGCACTAATGTACAACAAAGGTGTTGAATTAGTTTTATTTAGAAACCACCTTGTTGAAATTAGTATTTCGGAGGTAATAAACTTGTTTACCAACTATGCGGGAAAGGTTGTTAACAAGCCAATTGATATCGAGACCTCAGCAAAACTTGCTAAAGCAATGCTAGAAGTGGATCTTGCTCCATCTAAAATAGATATTGGCAGGTTGACATCAGAATACTTTTTGGCTGGTAATGACGGATCACATATAGATTTTCTAAAAAACAACCTCTCCAATTTCATAGGTCAAGACAAACATACTTTTGAACCTAAAGATGTTGTACTTTATGGATTTGGTAGAATTGGTCGGTTGGTAGCAAGAGAGCTTATCAAACAGGCTGGAAAAGGACAACAATTGAGGTTAAGAGCTATCGTTCTTAGAAAAGTAACGGAAGAAACTTTATTAAAAAGAGCTGATCTACTCAGAAACGACTCTGTGCATGGGGCATTCAAAGGAACTGTAATTACTGATTCTGAAAACAAAGCGCTCATAATTAATGGACAGATAATAAAAATAATTGAATCTCCTGCACCGGAAAGCATCGACTATACAGAATATGGAATTAATGATGCTTTAGTTATTGATAGTACCGGAGTATTTGGTGACAAGGAAGCTTTGGGACGTCACTTGCAAGCTAGCGGTGCTTCAAAAGTATTACTGACAGCTCCTGGAAAAGAAATACCAAATATCGTTTATGGGATAAATCAAAAAGAATTTAATCTGGATGATCACGATATTTTCTCAGCCGCTTCTTGTACCACCAATGCGATTAGTCCAGTGCTAAAAGTAATAGAAGATAACTTTGGTATCGAAAAAGGACATATTGAAACAGTTCATGCTTATACCAATGATCAAAATTTATTGGACAATATGCATAGCAAACCAAGAAGAGGACGATCTGCACCTATAAATATGGTTATCACATCTACTGGAGCAGGAAAAGCGGTAACAAAAGTAATTCCTTCATTAGCAGGAAAGCTGACCGCAAATGCCGTTCGTGTTCCTACGCCTAATGGTTCTTTAGCGATAATAAACATTCACATTAATAAACCTACATCCGTTAAAGACGTGAATGCTTTAATGAAAGATGCTGCTATCAAAGGGCCTTTAGTAAACCAGATTAATTATCAAATCAATCCAGAATTGGTTTCAAACGATATAATTGGAAACACCTGTGCTTCCGTTTTCGATAGTAATGCAACTATTGTTTCTCAAGACGGCAAAAGTGTTACAATTTATGCTTGGTATGACAATGAGTTTGGATATACAAAACAAGTAATTAGATTAGCTAAACACATAGCTAAGGTCAGAAGATTAATTTACTATTGAACTCCAAGTATGACAAAGAAAGACGAAAAACTAGAAGAAGTTCTTGGTGAAGACGGACTTCCCATTAGCCCTAAACTTCCAAGTGATGTTAAAAATTACATGATTGATATTGACGGGACTATTACAGATGATATCCCTAATGAAGAACCAGAAAGAATGGAAACTTGCGAACCATTTCCAGATGCACTAGAAACATTAAATAAATGGTATGACGAAGGACACATTATCACATTCTTCACGTCTAGAGTAGAAGCTCACAGAATTGTTACTGAAGCTTGGCTTAGTAAACATGGCTTCAAATACCATGGGATTTTATTTGGAAAACCAAGAGGAGGAAATTACCACTGGATAGATAATCATCTAGTAAGAGCAACTCGTTACAAAGGAAAATTTACGGACCTTGTAGTTACGTCAAAAGAAATTGAGGTTTTTAACGATTCAGCAGAATAATTATTCGTAAATTTAACAATGGAAAACTTTCTTTCAAAAATCACACTGAAACAAATTACCCTATACACAGCAATAGTAAGCACCTTGCTCCTTTCAATTAGTTGTGGAGAGTCAATGGAAAAACAAAAAATTTCTTTCGATGAGGAATCGCAAGACGAAATTCAAGAAGCAATTCATAACGAAGTTTCTTCCGACTATGAATTTATCCCTCCTTCTACCCTTCAGGTAGCCTCTATATTCCAGAAGGCCGGGTTAGTTTATGATTTCAAACTTACTAACCCCCGAAATCGCATTGATAAGTATTCCACAAAGCTCCGTCAATCTTTGGCGTTTGGAGTATACTCCTCAGATTTAGCATATAGTGTTATCCACGAAAAATACGATGAAGCAAGTGAGTTTCTAAAAACTTTAAGAACGCTAGGAAGTAAAATTGGATTGGAAACTATATTTAATTCATCGGGATTAATTGAGCGATTTGAAGCCAATGTAGCTAGCCAAGACTCAATCATTGAGATTTTAATATTACTTCAAGAAAATACCGATGATTATATTGAAGAAAATGGAAAACAAGATTTATCGGTAATATATTATACTGGAGCTTGGGTAGAAGGAATGTTTATGGGAGCAAGCACGGTAATGAAGGATCACGAAAAAAGAGTTGGTGTTTTGATATCAGAACAAATGACTCTCGGTGAAATTTTAATTAAAGGGCTGGAACATGTTAAGGATCAAAATGACGATATTCAAGACTTAATTGACGACATCCAAGACTTGGTTGATACCTACTACAACCTAAAATCTGTAACTACACTTGGAGAAGAAGCAGATTACATAGATATTATATTAACCAAAGATGAAATAACTCTTATGTCTGGCAAGATTATTGAACTTCGTGAATCAATAGTACAATAATTTATTATATGAAGCTTAAACATATCATATCAATTATTCTAATTCTTCTCTTAGCTGACAGTTCATTAGCTCAAAAGAAAAGAAAAAAAGATGATCTTGATCCTGAGGCTGCTGCTAAAGCAGCTTTCAAAGAAGTACTTTCTGGATATAAAAAAGGCTGCAGAGCTGCACTAAAACCTTACCGATACGATGGTATAAAAACTACTCAATTCAGCTACAAGCCTTATGAATATGTAAAAGAGGTTGAGATAGCAACAATTCAAAATGCCGAGTACCGACTTTCTTATAACACTAAAGGAATAGAACATGATAAAATTCAAATAAAAATTTATGACAAACCCGACAAAGACAAGAGAAGGGTTTTACTCTACGAACAAGATGAAGTAGGCGGAGATGAATTTTTCTTTGAAACAACTGAAATGATAGAGAAATTAAAACAAGTAAAATTAAAAAAAGGCATAGATTCCGCCATTGTAGACCAAATGAGACTAAAAAAGATTTTCATTGATTATATCATTCCTGCCGTGGAGAGAGAAACAGAAGTAAATGAGTGGGGTGAAGATATGGTTGTTAAATTAAAAGGAGCAATTATACTTTGTGTTGGATATTATAACCTTTAGTTCATTTTTTCTATCAATAATTTTTTAAGAGAAAACATTTCATCTCTTAACACAGCTGCTTCAATGAAATTTTCCTTTTTCGCTTCTTCAAACATCTTGGATTTTACGCGTGCAATTGATAATTCCAATTCACTTTTAGACATATATTGAACTACTGGATCCGCAGCAACTCCATTTTCATTATTAATTTCATAATTCTCGGAGGAGGTTTTATCTATACCTAGACCAATTATCCCCCGTTTTGACTTAAGGATTTGCGTTGGAACAATTCCATGTTCCTGATTGTGCTTTAATTGCACAGCTCGCCTTCGGGTTGTCTCATCTATGGTTTTTTGCATGGAATTAGTAATTCTATCCGCATACATAATTACCTTGCCATTCACGTTTCGTGCCGCTCTTCCAACAGTTTGCACCAAAGACCTTTCAGAACGCAAGAACCCTTCTTTATCTGCATCTAGAATAGCCACTAGCGAGACTTCTGGCAAATCCAATCCCTCTCTCAGTAAATTAACACCAATCAAAACATCGAATATACCATTTCTCAGATCTGCCAGAATCTCAACCCTTTCCAATGTATCAACATCAGAGTGAATGTAGCGACACCTTACGCCCATTTTTGCTAAAAACTTATCTAACTCCTCTGCCATTCGCTTTGTTAAAGTGGTGACAAGCGCACGCTCCTCTCTTTCCGCGACAACGGTTATCTCTTCTAATAAATGATCAATTTGATTTAAACTTGGGTGGATGAATATTTCCGGATCCAATAAACCTGTAGGTCGTATGATTTGCTCAGCAATAATTCCTTCTGATTGTTCAAGCTCATAGTCTGCAGGAGTGGCGCTTACATAAATTGTCTGATCAATGATGTCTGTAAATTCTTCAAACTTTAGGGGACGGTTATCTATTGCCGCTTGCAAACGGAAACCATAATCAACTAAATTCACTTTACGGGCTCTATCACCTCCATACATTGCCTTAATTTGCGGAATTGTAACGTGGCTTTCGTCAATAACCATCATAAAGTCTTTTGGAAAGTAATCAAGCAGACAAAAGGGCCTTGTTCCCGGTTTTCTTCGATCAAAGTAACGCGAATAATTCTCAATTCCTGAACAATAACCCAATTCGCGCATCATTTCTAAATCATACTCTACCCTACTTTTAAGGCGCTTTGCTTCTAGATGTTTACCTGTTTCTTTGAAGTATTCAGTCTGTGCAATCATATCATCCTGTATCTCATTGATAGCATTATTGATTGTGTCCTTACTCGTAATAAATATGTTTGCCGGAAATATCTGGTAAGCCTGAAACTGTTCAACAGTTTTGTTGTTAATTGGATCAAAAGTTTCTATTGACTCAATCTCATCTCCCCAAAAAACAACTCTTAAAGCCACTTCTGTATAAGCCAAGTAAATATCAACCGTATCTCCTTTAACTCGAAATGTTCCGCGTGTAAACTCGGAGGTAGTTCTTGAGTACAAACTTTCTACTAAGCCTAATAAAAATTTATTTCGAGAAACAATTTCTCCAACTTTTATAGTGCTTACACCTTGGTAAAACTCCTCTGGGTTTCCAATTCCATAAATACAAGATACAGATGAGACAACTATGACATCTTTCCTTCCTGATAAAAGCGAAGACGTAGTATGCAAACGCAATTTTTCAATTTCATCGTTTATCTGTAAATCCTTTTCAATAAAGGTATCGGTTACAGGTAAATAAGCTTCAGGTTGATAATAATCATAGTAAGAAACAAAATATTCTACAGCGTTGTTAGGAAAAAAAGCTTTGAACTCTGCGTATAACTGCGCTGCCAGTGTCTTATTATGCGACAGCACCAAAGTTGGTCTATTGACCTCTTTAATTACGTTAGCGATTGTAAATGTCTTTCCTGAACCCGTAACACCTAGCAATGTTTGGTCTTTCACTCCATTTTTCAATCCTTCTACCAATTGCTTTATCGCCTGCGGTTGATCTCCTGTTGGAGAATATTCAGAAACTAGTTGGAATTCCATTATTCAAAACTAAGCATCATTGACTTTATATAATTGATTCCGTTAAGTTTTATTTAGTATCTTGAGGCTGATGGACCAAAAAACGTTTAATAAACTATCTATTAATGCAAAAAGAGCTCTTTTAACAGAAGGAGGAATATTTTTAGCAACAAGGCAGTATAGATCTCATACAGTTCATTTATACGACCTAAACGGAAGTTATATTGAAGTTTGGAATCGAATTGGCTATGATTTTATAGAATGGATCGAATTCACGAATAATAAAGACACCATTAATAGTTACTTAAAAAATATTAATATCGAGGAAGATTTAAATATTTGAGAAAAATCAAACACATATTAACCATACTCTTTTGTTTATATGGAGCAAATTACCCCTCCCAACAATTTAAGTTTCAGCACTACTCTGTTGAAGAAGGACTGCCGCAGTCACAGGTGCATACAATGATACAAGATTCTAGAGGATTATTATGGATTGGAACCATTGGTGAAGGTTTATCAAAATTTAACGGAAAAGAATTCACTACCTTCACCAAAGAAGAAGGACTTTCGGGAGATAAAATTTATTCGTTATTTGAGGATAGTAAACATAATATTTGGGTTGGAACAAGTAAAGGAATAACACATTACAACGGAATATCATTTACACAATATCCTATTTCGGAAAAGTACGATATTTTAGTATCAGCAATTGTTGAAGACAAAAATAACACTATCTGGGCCGCTA
>Ga0315315_10006275_pt1 | contig 10986 bp, 6 predicted proteins | sample M140m3416metaG_FD_203699 | JGI IMG/M metagenome (GOLD analysis project Ga0315315, IMG submission 203699) | Ammonia-oxidizing marine archaeal communities from Monterey Bay, California, United States - M1 40m 3416 | ecosystem: Environmental > Aquatic > Marine > Intertidal zone | place: USA... | reverse complement strand
GTTCCGGCGTGGCGATCGCCGACAACGGCAACAAGATCGTGTCGTACATGCCTTCGGCGCAACCCGGCGCTTCGGACGCAGCGGGCTGGTACATCTACACGTACAACGGCGCCACTTGGAGCGACGCGGGCTTTGTGCCGGAGAACCCCGCGGATGGGGAAACATACAACCAGTATGGCCCGCGAATGGCGATGAGTGCCGATGGCAACGTCCTCGCAATCGGACAACCCAGGGTGAACGGCGACAAGGGCGCGATCAGGGTGTACGACATCTCCACGAGCACGCCCGCGATGATGGGCTTCGAATTGACCGAAACGGAGTATGTGAAGTTGGGGATGGCGATCGCGCTTAACGGCGACGGAACGCGCCTCGTTGCCGGCCGAAATGGCCAAATCCTCTCTCCGTCCTACGTCTACGAATGGGACCCAAGCGGCATTTTCGGCTCGTGGAACCAGCTCGGTGGGGCCATCAACACCCCCAACCCCGCCGGTGGCAGCCCGGACGGCGACAAGGACAGGCACGGGCGCTCGGTGGCCATCAGCGCCTCCGGCGACACAGTAGCCTTTGGCGCGCCAGCGACGGAAAATTACGTGGGGAACGTGCCGTTTGTGGACGTCCACGACCTCGTGAACGGCGCGTGGGTGCGGCGACCCATTGTGACTCGCCAGACCCACGACCCGACCTGGAGCAACACTTATGATGGCATCTTTGGCGCGTCGGTCGCCCTCTCGAGCGACGGCAACGTTCTGGTCGTCGGCGAGTCTAACGCGCAAGGCGCCGGCGAAGGCTTTGCCACAGGCCAGGGCGGCAGGGCCTACGTCTTCTCGTACAATACGGACGCCGCCCAGTGGTTCTCGGTGGGGACGCTCGAGAGCACGGTGGGCGTCGGCGATCCCGACTTTTGCAACCAGTGCTTTGGGGCCGACGTCGAGGTCAACGGCGACGGCACGCGGATCGTGGTGGGCGCGTCGCGCGAGGGCCTCTCCACGCACGAAGGCGGCTCCTTCAAGGGCGGAGACCCTGCCGACCTGAGGCACGCGGGCTCGGTGCACGTGTTCGAGGCCCAGTCCATCTCGGGCTCGTTGCGCACGATGATCACCCTTGGAGGCGGCGCGAGGAGGCGGCTGCTCGCTGTGACGATGGCGGAGCTCGAGAGCGCGCTCGCCACCGAGCTGAGCCTCGACCCCAGCAGCGTGACCGCCGAGGAGGTGCCGGACTCCAACAACGTGACGCTCACGTTCGTAGTGCCCGCGGTCACGCGCCGGGCGTTTGTGGGCTCGCTGTTCGGGCTCCTCAACAACCGCACTCGCGCGCTCGCCACGCTGGGCGTCGACATCGTGCACGTCGCGCTGATCGAGTTTGCGAACTTTGCGCCGCCGCCGCCGCAACCGCCCTCGCCCCCCTTGCCGCCGTCGCCGCCGTCGCCGCCGCCGCACCCCCCGCATCCGCCACGCATGCCGCCGAGGCAGCCGTGCGCCGCAGACGGCTCCGACGATAGGTGCTCGCCCTTCGAGGGCGCCGACTGGAGCTCGGCCATCTCGTCGTACCACTTCTACCTGTACGACGAGACGCCCGACGGCGTCGACCTGCGGCTGTGGGAGTGGCCGCGCGTGACGCCCACCGACGACCAGCTGGCGAACAACGGCGTGTGCGAGGACGGGATGCCATCGTGGCGTCCCCGGAGGCCTGAGGGCAACTACTACGTGGCTTTTGGCGGCGCCAACTGCGCGACGCACCACGTCAACCTGACCACGGGCCTGATCTCCGGCTGCGGCCGCGTCGACCTCGTGCCGTGCACGCTCGGCACCGACTGCGCCGACTGCGGGCGCAGCGCGTCATACGTGGCGAGCAACGAGGAGGCGGCGCGCCGGCGCCGGGCGCAGGCGCTGCCGGCGCTGCACGACGCGAACGAGCTGCACCACCTGAACCACACACTCGCGACGGCCACAAGTTGGCACCTGCCGTCCCCGTGGCTCAAGGCGCTGCGGATCACGGACCACTTTAACGGGCAGTCGTAGGGCTGCTTGTATTATTTAAGTGTTTTATAACCCTGACGCTTCACATAAAAAGATAGTCTGGGCAGCGCCAAGCATGCGCGGTCGGCTGCCCAACCTTTCGCGGCTTGCTCCCAAGAAGAAAAAGGCCGCGCTCCCCAAGCCGAGCGGCGAGCGCGCCGACCCGGCAAAGGCCAACGTGCGCTTCCACAAGCTGCAGATGGCGGCGCACGCCAAGTACGGCCTGCCCCTGGAGGCGTTCGCCGCCTTCCGCACTCGCTTCTACCCAGACAACCTTCGAATGGCATCGCAGGTCACCGGGTGGGCGCAGCTCGACGCGCACGAGGCGCGCTGGGCCGCCTTTGAGAAGGGGAGGCGCGGGCAGGAGACCTTTCGCGAGTTTTTGGTCAGGGTAGGCTAAAGCGTTTGACTTACGCTAAAAACCCCGTTTTGTGACTACTCGCCGTTTAGAACAAACGCACTCCCATGTACTGCAACCTCGATCGATTACTTGCCGGGTGCGTCAAGGCGCGTGCCCCACGCCCACCGCGCGTGGCGATTCTGATCGAGGGCTTCCCGCGGCCGCACCACCCAATCATGGAGTTTGCCAAGCTGCTCTTCCTGCTGCGCGAGCACGACGCCAAGGTCACATTTGTGGTCGATTGGTACGACATCCGCGAGCGCGGGCTGTGCGCTTCGGTGGGCCAGATGATGCAGCTGCTCACGCACAATGAGCACGAGGTGGCGATCAAGTTCAAGACGTCCGCGTGCGCGGCCGCGCAGCTGCGCCAGCAAGCGGTGGAGGCGCTCCACTTTTTGCAGCGCGTGTACGGCATCACCGTCGTCTCTGCAAAGGTGGGGTGCCGAGCGCACGGGGACGCTGCGGCGCTTGAGACGCTCGGCATCACCGTCGTCGACGAAGCGAAGGAGCAGCACGTGGTCAACGACAGCGCCGACGTGATCAAGGAGGTGCAGATGGTCTTGCAATCTTTGCAGGGAAGGGAGTGTGTACGGGTGTCGAAGCTGTAGTGCCTGCGCAAAACTTGCACGACAGGAATTTCTGGAGGTTGGTGTCGGTGCATTTGTCGATGTCCTCAGAGACGCACTTGAGGCATCGCGGGTGGCCGCAGGATGCGCACGACCCAAAGGCGCCGGAGAAGGCGACGCTTTCAACCGCGTTGACGGTGTTGTCGCAGTGCGCGCACTGCACCTTGGACGAGGGCGACACGAGGTACGTCTGGAATTTGAAGAGGTCGGCCATGCCGACGCACGCGCCCTGTTGCAACACGTCGGCAAAGATCCCCGTGGCGGCCACAATGGCTTTGACGCACAGCTGCTCGCTCGCGGAGGCGAGGTACCGGTCGTTGCACGACCCGTTATCAAAGATCGAGCGCATCAACGCGTGTGCGCAGTTGCTTTGCTTGGCACCTCGCATCTTGCCGCGCTCGGCGAGGAGCGCCTCGGGTCGCTTCTTCTTCTTGGCGCTTTTGGCGGCGGTAGCGGCGGCGACGTTTGTCGCTTGCGCCCGTGGCGCTGCCGTCGGATCCAGGTCCTCGAGGTTCACCGAGACTTGGGCCTGCGTCGTCGGGTCCAGCACCATGTTCCTGTACTTGCCCGTCCGAAGCCAGATGTCCACCTCGACAAACACGGCGGCCAGCGCCAGTTGCCTTCTCCCCTTGGTACTCGTGCGCAGCGTGGGCCACCGCTGCACGGTGTTGCCGAGCCCCTTTTCGTGCGCCGACTGCTCGCGTGACGCCGCGATGGGGTCGATCACGGTCGACGCAAGACCAAAGGGTGTGTACAGATCGTCGTCGCCCTCGTTTGGGCGAAGACCGAACAGGTCGACGCACACCGCGGTTCCAGTGCACAACAGGTAGTGTAGCGTGTCATGCATTGCCGTTTCCACCCATTGCTGATTGACGCCGCGACTCTTCCCTTCGTAGCGCCCCGACTTGAGCCGGTCAATGAGCTCGCGCACCTGCTTGACCCCCAGCTTGATTACAATGTCAAGACTAAGTAGCTGCTCACCACTCACCCCGTCGGGCCCGAGCGCCATGACGCTCGGAATGGTGGACTCTAGGAACAGCGCCGCTTCCCTCGTTGCAAACGCGTCGTCGTTCTGCGTGGATGCCATGCCCCATCGTTCGGGTGTGCATGCAACGCACACAGCGATGGCCAGCATGAGCGGCAAGCCGCTTGGCTTGTGCGCGTCGTCAGGCAACGCCCCTCTGTAGAATGCATCGGCCCGCTGATCCAGGTACCCCGTGAAACTCGCCTGCTCAAAGATGTCCTCCGCCGTGAAGAGCAGCCCCGAATGAATGTGCCCGTCTTTGACGCGCGCCGCTTTGCACATGCGGTCAAAGGTGTGCGCGGTGGCGTTGCAAATGAGAGACCATGTCTCGTGTGTGTGCTTCTCCCTGCAGTTGCGGAGCGTGCCGCCCTCCATGTACACGCCCACCAGCGCCCCGGCAATGACGTAGGTGGGCGTGACCGAACACTCGATGCGACAGACGGGCCCATCCGGATTGCCGGCCGAGATGGTTGCCACTGCCGGCAGCACCGTGTGTGTGCCCGCGGTCGCCGTAAACGGGTAAGTGTTAGGAGTTGCCCCCGCCCGCTGCTCAAAGATGTTGATGCCGTGGAAAGCCAATCCCATCGGACCGTACGTGAAAGTTCCGCGCTTCTCCATACGGATATCCTTGTTGGACATGCGCGCGCGGAGCGTCTCGCCTGTTGGTCGCCTCCACAGCTTGATCGTGGTCACGATGGCATTCTTGCTCGTTTCGCCCATGCGCAACAAGATCGCGACCTGCCGCACCTCACCCGCAAGCAGCGGCTTGCCGATGCTGCCCTGCGGCGCGCATCGCACGTACCACCGCTCCTCGTGCCCCGAAAACCGGATAGGGTTGTGGCCCCACGTACCGCCCTGCGAGTGGCTCAGGTTGACGGGGCCGCTACAGATCACGCCGCAGAGGTCCTCGCCCTTCATCGCCTCGCCCAGGATCAGGTTGTACACGTCCGCAATCGTGTGCAGGCCCCTGGTGGCCTCCTCTTCAAGGATGTCGTACGGGGGCGGCATGTTCTGAGCGGCGCGACAATTGTCGTAACACAAGTTGCAGAACGATAACCCCGCCGCTCGGAACAAAGATTGTAAGGGCGCGTATGCTGCCTAATTTTTCACTTTTGCGGCTTGAAAGGGGCGCGGACACGAGCGGCTTTTACAACCTCACCCCCGACGAGGTCGACGACCTCAACCAACGGCAGGAGCAAGACCCGGTCACCCTCGAGGACTTTGTGAGCGTCTTCCGCGTGACCGTGCGCAACGCCAACGGGACGGAGACGCACAAGCACTACAACGCCAAGGCGCTCTGGCAGGCGATCCAGTCCACCTTTGCGGCCAATGGCCGGCTGGAGTACCCCGGGCTGCAGACGCCGCTGTGGCGCGAGGACTGGTACGAGCTGCACAACCAGTACGACCCCAACGGCCCCGTGCCGCCCGAGGTGGCGCAACTGTCGCGGTTGGACGACAGCACCGGGGACGACACGGAGGGCGAGTCGGAGGACGAGTCGGAGGAGGAAGAGTACGGGCCGGAGGAAGCGTCCGAGTTCATGGACGAGTTGAAACAGCGGTGCGACGCGGCGCGCGACTACCCCAGCCGGGAGCGTTGGGACGAGCTCGGGGGGACGGTGAACGGCACCATTGAGAGTTGCAGCAACGAGGGTGGTCAGGACTTCCAGAATGCCTTCCAGGACTTGATGGCGAATGGGGACAACGAAACTTTTTTCAGAAACGCCCTCGCTCGCACATCTCCCAACGACATGGTCGTTAACGGCATCCTCATCAAGCTGCTCAGCTACTTGGTGCTCGAGGAGGACCAGATCCGCGACATGGTGCGCCGCTGGGGGATCCGCGACGATGTGCGTCGCTACGCAGCGCACGTCAACAATAACCGCACGTACCCAGACCCGCCTTCGGCGGAGCGGCGCGAGTACGAGATCGACCACCAGGACAACCGGCTGTACCAAGCCGCGCGGCTGCTCCACTACCTCAAGTGGCAGGAGTGGATTCCCGACAGCCTGATGGCGGGCCAATTTTCGGAGTACAACAGGATGTTCGCGTTCTCCTCGTCCCGGCCGCTCAGCCAGGAGCAGCAGGCGGTGGTCGACGAGCTCAAGACGCGGGTGGCCGCGCTTGTGGCCTTGCTTGACAGCATCACGGGCCTTTCTGTGGATTGGGTTCGCGCCACATACATTCTGAGCGGCGATGTTGCGCGAGATGGCGGCTTGGGCTACGTCCACCTGATGAAGGAGATCAAGGAGATTGGCAAGCGGATGCTGCAAACCGAGGACTACCCCATTTCAGTTGAGCGCCACACCCTCGTTGTGGACGTGTGGGTCGCCATGAACAACGCCATGCACGCGAAGCTGTTATGGAACAACGTGAATTTCCCCGGGAAGGACAAATTTCGTCGCGTGGTGACGGCGCTGGTGCGCCTCGTGTGGACAATGGCGTCCGCCGTCCACGAGGACATTGCGCAGCCGGACGAGCTGAACGTGGACAAGATGAACGACTTTTTCTGGAACCACGTCTCACGGGCGTACGAGCGGCCACCCAACGACGTCAACAACACCGAGCGCGTCGAGGAGATCCTCAAAATAGTCTCCGAGTTTTGGGCCGAGGAGGACGTCGAGCGCATCGACGGGCCCAGCTCGCCCCCTCGGCGACGGCCGCGGCTCGTGTGATAAACCGTGTCCGGTGCGTGTACAAGTGTAGAGTGACACATTTTTGCGGCAATGCTGCCCAACTTTTCACATCTGAGCCTCAAGGAGCGGAGTGTTCCCATGGGGGAGTTTTACCAGCTGTCGCAAGCGGAGGCCGACGAGCTGAACGCAGGCGATGGCCACGAGCCGATCATGGGCGCCAAGTACATGGCCCATGGTTGCCAGCCCGGCAGCGAGCCTACCGACGACCACGAGTGCTTCGAGACCTACCGCGTGTGGGCCAGAGACCCGGACACCGGCCGCAAACACGCGACCCTCTACACGGTCTACGACGCGGAGGCACTGTGGCAAAACCTCCGAACGCAGGCCAACGGTCCGCAGGGCTACTTTGACCCGAAGACGCGCAACCCCTTCTGGCGCGAGGACTGGTACGAGCTGCACAACCGGTACGACGCGGGTGGCAACGTGCCCGACAAGGTGGCCAAGCTGCCGCGCATGTCGCCCACCACCGCGCCCGCCGACGAGTGGCCCGACACCGAGCCCGAGGACGAGTGGGAGGAGGACTGGAGCTCGGAGGAGGAGGAGGAGGAGGAAGACGCGGATCAGATGGATGAGGAGTGGGATGCGGGGGACGACTTGAGCCAGCTGCACCATCTCGCCAATTTGGCAAACGAGCCGTCGCAGTACGAGCATCGGCGTCGCTTAGTCGACGTGGGGAACCAAGTCACACGGATACTCGACCGGAGCAGCAGGCTCGGGGACTACGAGCAATACCATTCAGAAGTGCTAGATGTGATCCACAGGACGGCGGACACGCAAGCGTGGCTCATGTTCGTGATCGCGAACCCCGACTCGACCTACCCGTACGCAGTCAAGGGGCAGGTGCTGCGCTTGCTGGCGTTCTTTGCGCATACGTACACAATGCGCGATATCATCCGCGAGGGAGACGAGCCGTGGACCGTGAGCAGTCGCCTGGACCCCTCGACGGCGGGCCGATTCTCGGCCGCCGTCAAGCAGTACATGCTCCACCTTATGGCGCTGCCCACCATCGCCGCCGACCCCTCGATGCAGCACGACTACGAGCGGGACACGCGCTCCCAGCGGCTGGCCGACGCGCGGCGCGTGCTGCACTACATGAAGTGGCAGGGCGCCGTGCAGGACGAATGGCTCGAGCCGCCCCAGCGGCTCATCGTCGACCGAGACAGCGAGATCGCGTGGGTCAGCGGGCTCGTCGAAGTCGCGAATCAGCTCGTCCACGACCTCATCGATGCGATTGTGGAGGGAGGATTGGACGCGGTCGGCGGACCCGCGCAGCACGAGGCGGTCATGGCAAAGCTCTGGACGTTCTGGTCCACGTTCAAAGACTGGCAGCGCAACCCGCCGTGGAACAGGCAGTGCCCGTTTGGGCGGCAGATCGTCAAGCTGTGGGGGGTTGTCAACTACGCGCAGCGCAAGGTCAGCACCGAGCACTCAAACCCGGACTTCTTGAGCACGGGGGATTCCACTGAGGAGGCGGAGCTGAGCGCAAAAACGTGGCGGTACGCGCTGATGACCGAGCGCCTGGTGCGCACGCTGTGGCTCAGCGTGAGCATGTGGTACAGGGCCAACCCGGACGCCCCCCTGGCCACCGAAGACGAGATGATGACGTTCTTTTACCAATACGTCGCGCACTTCTACACAAACAATCCGACCGGCTGGGCGCTCTTTGCCTGCGACGACACGGATCAGGTGGAGGACGCCAACGACGACATGTCGGAGCAGTTGATGGGCGACCGCCGCGCCGGGCCGTGGGACGGGCCGTGGGACATGTCGGCCGCGCCGACAACCAACCGCGGCGAGGGCACGCCCGACCCCCGACGGCAGCGGCTCGTGTGATAACCCATGTCCGGTGAGTGTAGGAGTGTAAGGTTCCCGTCTCACAATTGCCGTGTTTTGCGCCGCTCGGAACACCGATGCTGCCCAACTTTTCCAAGCTTAGCCTGACCCCCACAGGCGAGTTTTACGCGCTCACGCAGCAGGAGGCGAACGCCCTCAACGCCAACAACGGCCAGGACCCGATCTCGTTGGACCCGTACCTCGTCGGGCAGGGACGAAACTCGGACTACGCCACGTTCCGCGTGCGCGCGTTTGACAGCAACAACAAGTGGGTCGACAAATTCTACTACGCCGAGGGCCTGTGGGAGTGGGTGCGACGACCCAACAAGGAGGACCCGCCCATGGCGACGATCCCAGACTCGCGCCAGTACTTTTGGCGCGAGGACTGGTGGGCGCTCAGCGACCGCTTCGCGCCGGGCGTGCCTTACCCGCAGTGGGTCAGGAACCTGCCGCAGCTCGACCCGAGCAAGGACGACACCAAGACGTACGCGGCGAACGTGCCGTCGTCGGCGCCAGCGGCGATGCAGACATTCCAAGCGGAGGGCCACAGCCTGCTGAGCGACCTGACGACCTTCAGCGCATCGGTGAACCTCCTCCTGGACGTTCCGACCGCGCAAACCATGAACATGGTGGCCAGCAACATCCGGCAGCTGCTTGGGGGCTTTGATCACGCCAACTACCTCGCCGAGTTCCACAGCGCCGCCAACGACGAGGTGTACCAGGCCACCGCCCGCGAAATGTACGCGCTGCTGACCCTGACCCCAACCCTGACCTCTGGCGTGATGACGCTTCTGTTGCTGAAGGGCATTGTGCTGGAGTTCATGTACAAGGCACTGAGCAGGCGTACGCTGCGGCAGTGGTCGGACCTGATCCAGACCGCCGACACCTACCAGCAGCGCCTGACTGCGGCGCTCAGTGAGATGAACGACCTGCCGGGGTACAGGGCAGAAATGGACCGAGCCTGGCTTTCCGCGCAGTACGTGAAGCACTTTTACTACTGGGACCAGCGCATCCCGGCGCCCCTCGTGAGGCCGCCAATTACGATGACGGGGAATCCGTTGTTTGCGCGGCCGCTCAACGAGTCCGAGCAGCGCGGGCTGGCGCAGCTCATGAACACCATGACCGGCGTCGCCGAGATGGGCACGACGCTCCTGCGCTACGGCGGGCACCAGTTCTTCGACACCGGCGACGACGTCCGCTTCATCGACCTGCTGCGCGAGCTTCGATCGATGTTCCAAGTGGCGCATAACAGCTGGCCCGCCTCGGGGGAGGTGCGCTCGCTCGCGATCCGCTTCTTCTCGCTCGTCCTCTCCCTGGCCCCGGCCCTGAGAGCGTTTGGCCGCCTCCCCCTGACCGCCGACGCGGCCGCCAAGCCCGTCCGGGTCACCGCAGCACTCCACCGGGCCTTGGCCAGCGCCATTCTGGCATCGGACTACGAGTACAGAGTCGAGGGCGACATGTGGACCAACTCCCGGAAGCTCTACGGGTTCTTCTGGCGCTACGTCTCGAGGCGCTACACCGAGGGCACGTGGACCCCAGAAGAGCGCGTGGACATCGAGCGGACCCTGGACTATATCATGGACATTTGGGACGAGAGCCGAGAGGCTGATCCGTTGCCTCTCGATGACGACGACACGCCGATGGAGGAGGAGGACGAGGACGAGGGCGAGAGCGAGGGTGACTGGCGTGCCGACGCCGAGGCCGAATACCAGGCCATGGTGATGGAGGGCCTCCGTGGATGAGCGCGCGGGACCGTCTGGCGAAACGCTCGACCCGCGCCGACAGCGGAACCGATGCGCCGCTCAGAACAATGCGGTGCGACAAATGCATAAACAAAAATTGTAGCGTGTGTTAGTAAGAGCGACGCGGTTCCGAATGTTGCCCAACTTTTCGCGCCTGCGCATCGCGACAGGTGGCTTCTACAACCTCACCCCCAACGAGGCGGACCAGCTCATCCACCAGGAAGGCGGCGCAGCGCGCGACCCCGTCTCGCTCGACGAGTTCTTCAGCGTCTTCCGCGTGGCCCTGCCCAATTCCGACGGCACGCTCCGGTACAAGTTCTACCGCGCGGACGTGCTCTGGCGATCGATCAAGACCGTGTACACGCAGAGGGGCCAGCTGGTGTACCCCGATGCGCAGGCGCCGGTCTGGTACGAGGACTGGTACGAGCTGCACAACCAGTACGACCCCAACGGCCCCGTGCCGCCCGAGGTGAACCAGCTGCTGCGCTTTGCCAACTACAACCCCGCCGCGCCGCCGAGGTGGGCGCTGCCCACGCCCCCGCCGGCAGCGCCCGTGCCCGCGCACGACGACTCGTTCTCGGACACGGAGGTGCCTGAAGTTATGAACGATCTCGCGGCCGCGACGCTCCCCAACGCGGGGGAGAGCAGCAACA
>Ga0315315_10006274_pt1 | contig 10986 bp, 10 predicted proteins | sample M140m3416metaG_FD_203699 | JGI IMG/M metagenome (GOLD analysis project Ga0315315, IMG submission 203699) | Ammonia-oxidizing marine archaeal communities from Monterey Bay, California, United States - M1 40m 3416 | ecosystem: Environmental > Aquatic > Marine > Intertidal zone | place: USA... | reverse complement strand
AAAATTCTTTTCCACTTTTAATAATATGTTTAGCTGTTTCTTTTATATTTTCTAGATTATCTTCATTTTTAATTTCAAGAGCAGTTTTTACATGAAAATCCCAAGCCTTCCCTACTATACAAATAGCAGAACATGAGGCGTTTATTAAAGAAGATAGTGAAGGATCATTTTCTGCACTTCTACCAGTTTTCTTTGTCATTCCAAAAGCAGTAAAAATACTTTTATTAAGATTTAAAGGCTTTGAAAAAAATTCTGTATCAACAGGATTTGCACCTGGCCAACCGCCTTCTATATAGTCAATTCCTATTTCGGATAATACTTTTGCAATCTTATTTTTATCCTCTACTGAAAAGTCTACTCCTTCAGTTTGAGCCCCATCTCTTAAGGTGGTATCAAAAATATATAATTTTTCTTTACTCATTTAAATTTCCAAGTTGTTTTATCTTTTTGATCCTCAATTATTACACCTTTTTTTAATAATTCACCTCTGATTTGATCAGCTAATTTATAATTACCCTCTTGTTTTGCAGTTAATCTTTCTTCAATCTTTTTTAAAATAAAATCTTCAGAAACATCTTTATTAGTTTTTTTTAAATTTTCCCATTCATTTTTATTTAGATCAAATAATCCAATCAATTTACAAGCACTGTTAAAAAGTTTTTTACTTTTTTCATCTCCTTTATTTGCTTTTGTATAAAGTTCGTGAATTTTTGCAATGAAACCTGGAGTGTTTAAATCATCTAGTAATGAGTCAATAGCATCTAATGATATCTCCTCATTTGTTTCATCATAAAGCTGATACCATTTTTCAATTGTTGATCTTTGATTTTCTAAAAGTTTATCATTCCAATCTAGTGGTTGACTGTAATGAGCGCTGAGTAAAGCTAGCCTGACTACTTGACCAGAATATTTATTAACTGCTTCTGTTATTGAAATAATATTTCCTAAAGACTTTGACATTTTTTCTTTATTAATAGTTACAAATCCATTGTGTACCCAATAATTAGAGAATTTTTCAGAAGAATTATTTGAACAAGACTGAGCTATTTCATTTTCATGATGTGGAAAAATTAAATCTAAACCACCCCCGTGTATATCAAAATGTTTACCGAGATATTTTTCACTCATAACTGAGCATTCTAAATGCCAGCCAGGTCTTCCTCTGCCCCAAGGTGACTTCCAGCCAGGGTCGCCTTCTGCTGATGGCTTCCAAAGAACAAAATCCATTGGATTTTTTTTTAATTTAGAAACTTCAATTCTCGATCCCACTTTTAAATCTTCTAAATTTTTATTGGATAATGCTCCATAATTTTTAAAAGAAGAGACTGAGAAATACACATGCCCATTTGCTTCATAAGCAAAATTCTTTTCTATTAAAGACTTTGTCATCTCAACCATTTCATTTATATGACCAGTTGCTTTTGGTTCCATGGTTGGTTTTAAACAATTTAATGATTTGCAATTTTGATGAAAAATTTTTGTAACTTCTTCAGTTATTTCATTTATAGTTTTTTTATTTTTTTTAGATGCATCAATAATTTTATCATCAACGTCGGTTATGTTTCTAACATAATTTACTTTTTCATAGATTTTTTTTAATACTCTAAATAAAGTATCGAAGACAACTAATGTTCTTGCGTTACCAACATGAGGACTGTCATAAACTGTAGGCCCACACGCATACATAGTTACAGATTTTGGATTAATCGGCTTAAATAATTCTTTTTTACGGGTTAAAGAATTAGTTAATTTTAATTTATTAGTCATTAAATTTACAAACTGGGATTGGTTCCATTTTGTGAAGATTTTTCTTTCTTATTTCTAAATATTTTTGATAATTAGGATCATTTTTATTTGTCATAGCTTTTTCTAACTCGGCATAGCTCATACCTAGTTGATCAGTATCGTTTCTACCATCATTCCAAAGACCATCTGTGGGTTCTGCGTCAATAATTTTTTGATTAATGCCAAGATGTTTTCCAAGTTCCCAAACTTCTGATTTATTACAATCTGCTATTGGAGATATATCAACTCCACCGTCACCGTATTTTGTATAAAATCCAACGCCAAAATCCTCAACTTTGTTTCCTGTTCCTACAACTATACCTGAGTTAGCCGCTGCTACCTGATAAAGTGTTGCCATTCTCAGCCTTGCTCTTGAGTTAGCAAATCCATGTTCGTGATTAAATTCGTTTAAGGTTTTTTCAAAATTTAAAAACAAATTCTCTAGTTCTAAAATTTTATGCTCTACATTTTTATATTTATTTGAAATCCATTTACCATGTTCAATACTTAAATCATGTTGTGATTTAATTTGCTTAATAGGCATACTAAGAACAATTGTTTTTCTGTTTGTTAAAGCACAGAGTGTGCTCACAACAGATGAATCAATTCCTCCTGATATACCTACAACTAATGATTTTGGCTTAAATGAAGTATTATCACAATAGTCATTTATCCAATCGATTATAATTTTTGATCTTTTTTCTACATTCATAATTAATCTCGTCTAATCCTTTTCAGGATTCTGTCTTAATGATTATATACCAATCATTAAGATGCTTCTTTAATAATTTTTTTTGAATATTTTGAATTTTTCTTTATTTCTTCAGAAATTAAGAAAGCAAGCTCTAATGCCTGTGATGCATTTAGTCTCGGATCGCAATGTGTTCTGTATCTATTTGTTAAATCTTCATCTGATATTTTTTGTGCACCACCAGTACACTCTGTCACATCTTGTCCAGTCATTTCCACATGCAAACCGCCAGCATAACTACCTTCTGCTTGGTGAACTGCAAATACATTTTTTACTTCTTTTAGAACATTATCAAAAGGTCTAGTTTTTAGTCCGGTTGCTGCTTTAATTGTATTTCCGTGCATAGGGTCACAAGACCAAATTACTTTCAATCCTTCTTTTTTAATTCCTTTAATTAATTTTGGTAAGTAATCTTCAACCTTGTTAGCACCAAATCTGGAAATCAATGTAATTTTACCTGGTTCGTTTTTAGGATTAATTATATTGCAAAGTTTTATTAACTCTTCTGGTTTTAATGTTGGTCCGCATTTAATTCCGATTGGATTTTCTATACCTCTACAAAATTCTACATGTGCTCCATCCGGTTGACGGGTTCTATCACCAATCCACACAAAGTGCGCTGAAGTATCATGATGCTCACCAGTTGTTGAGTCAACTCTTGTCATAGCTTCTTCGAATGGTAAATGTAATGCCTCATGTGATGTGTAAAAGTTTACTGTTCTTAGTTTCCTGTTAGTTTCAGGATTAATTCCACATGCCTCCATAAATGATAAAGCATCACTTATTCTATCTTCTATTTCTTTATACTTTGTTTTAGTTTTGTCATTAACAAAACCTAAATTCCATAAATGAACTTGTCTTAAATCTGCAAATCCACCTTGTGAAAATGCTCTTATTAAATTTAATGTTGATGCTGCTTGAGAGTATGCCCGGAATAATCTTTTAGGATCAGGTATTCTTGCTTTTTCTGTAAACTCCATTCCATTAATGTTATCTCCAAGGTAACTAGGTAATTCTTGATCACCTTTTTTTTCTACAGGCGAACTTCTAGGTTTTGAAAATTGACCAGCAATTCTTCCAACTTTAACAACTGGCATCGAAGCTGAATAAGTTAAAACTAAAGACATTTGTAAAATTGCCTTTAACGTGTCTCTTATATTATCTGGATGAAACTCAGCAAAACTTTCAGCACAGTCACCACCCTGTAATAAAAAAGCTTTACCATCAACTACTTGAGCTAATGATTTTTTTAGTGACCTGGTCTCACCAGCAAATACTAAAGGTGGATATTTTTTTAGTTTACCTAAAACCATATCCAACTCTTCTTTATCTTGATAAGCCGGTAAATGTTTAGCCGGGTACTTTGTCCAACTATTTAAATTCCATTTTTTCATATTCAACCTGCGATATATATAGAGTATTGAATAAAAATATTCAATACAATATTGGGATTATATTTACTTAAAAGTTTCTACTTTGCTATTTAATGAAATAATTTTTAGCTCAATGGTTAATTCTGGATATTTTTTCATAAATATCTTTTTAATTTTTTGTAGAGAGTTTGTGTGTACTTTTGTTTCATTTATTTTTGTAAACTCTTTTTTTCCATTGATAATTTTTGCCGCACCACAATCTCGATGATTAATTACTATAAGTTTTTTAATATTATGTAATTTAACTGAAGTATCAAAATTATCCCAGAAGACTTTGTGCCATTTTTTAAATTTATTAGCGGTGACTCCTACGGCTGATCCAGCTATGGTAAAAGAACTATATTTCCCAGTTAATTTTTTTTTTTTTAAATAATTATAGACAATGGATTGAAATCTTGGATCAATGCAAGACAAAACCATGGCTTTATAATTAAATTTCATATTATTCAACTGTAACTGATTTTGCTAAGTTTCTGGGTTTATCTACATCACAATTTTTTAATAAAGCGACGTGATAAGCGAGCATCTGTAATGGTAAGGTTAATAATAAAGGTGACAATAAATTATCTATATGCGGTACTCTTAGACCAAACCTAATATTCTCATTTAAAGACTCTTTTTTATTATCAGTAATAAAAAGTATTTTTCCACCTCTTGCTATAACTTCTTGCATATTAGAGATTGTTTTTTCAAAGTATTTATCTTTTGGAGCAATTACTATTACTGGTAGCCCTTCTTCAATTAAAGCCAAAGGTCCGTGTTTCATTTCACCAGCTGGGTAACCTTCTGCATGTAAATAAGATAATTCTTTTAATTTCAATGCACCTTCTAAAGCTATTGGAAAAGAAGATCCTCTTCCTAAAAACATTGATCCTTTTGCTGAAATAAATTCCTTGGCCATAAGTTGAACATCACTTTCATTTTTTATGCAATCTTTAATAGCCTCAGGCAATTTTTTTAAATTTCTTATATTTTTTACGTATTTATTTTCATCAATGTCCTTTCTTACAAAAGCTAACTTCAAACATAAAATATAAAGTACTGTTAGCTGACCTAAAAATGCTTTAGTTGATGCAACTCCGATTTCTATACCTGCATGAATAGGTAAAACCCAATCAGAGTTTCTAGCTATTGTACTTTCGATCACATTTACTATTGAACAAGTTTTAACATTATTTTTTTTACATATTTCTAGTGCTGCCGCAGTATCTGCTGTTTCTCCTGATTGAGAAACAAAAACATAAAGGTTATTAGAATTAAATTTCAATTTTCTATATCTAAATTCAGAAGCAATATCTATTTCAACATCGATTGAGGTCAATTCCTCAAACCAATATTTTGCTGTTAAACATGAATTATAAGCTGTTCCACAACCGATCAATATGATCTTATTAATATTTTTGGGCTCTATTGGAAAATTCAAAATGTTAATATTTTTTTTAAGACTATCAACATATTCATCTATGCAATTTTTAATAGTGTCAGGTTGTTCAACAATTTCTTTTAACATAAAATGTTTGAACTCACCTTTATCACTAAAGGTTTCATTTTCAGACATTGTAAGAATTTTTTTATTTACTTTCTTGAGACTTGCATCATAGAAACTAACATCATCTTTTGTTAATACACATAATTCACCATCGTCCAAATATGAAATTTTATTTGTCATAGATTTTAAGGCATATGAATCAGATCCAATGTAATTTTCTTCTTTTGAATATCCAACAGCTAATGGACTTCCACTTCTTGCTCCGATAATAATGTTTTAAAAATTTTTAAAAATTATTCCAAGTGCGAAACTCCCTTTTAATTTCTTTAATATTTTGAATACAGACTCTAAAGGCTTATTTTCTTTCAAAGATTCTGTAATCAACAACGTTACTACTTCTGTGTCTGTCTGAGATTTGAATTTTATTCCTTTTTCCTCTAATTCTTTTTTTATTTCATCAGAATTTTCTATAATACCGTTGTGGACTACTGAAACTTGTTCAGATGAGTGGGGATGAGCATTTACTACATTTGGAACTCCATGAGTGGCCCATCTTACATGGCCAATACCAATATTTCCGTTTGAAGGAGTTTTGAAAAGGATTTTTTCTAATTCCTCTACTCTTCCTGAACATTTTTTTTCATTAATTGTATTATTTGCCAATGTAGCTAGTCCAGCTGAATCGTAGCCTCTATATTCTAATTTTTTAAGAGAGTTAATTATGTTTATAGAAACGGGTTTATTACTTGCAATACCAATAATTCCACACATTATTTTTTCTTTTTTCTTTTATAATTTTTAATCTCAATTTGTGAAGGTCTTGCTAAAGCAAGAGATTTTTTTTTAACGTTTTTAGTAATCACCGATCCAGCGCCTATAAAACTTTCTTTTTCTATTTTAATAGGTGCAACTAATGATGAATTAGAACCAATAAAAACATTATCAGAAATTTTTGTCTTTAATTTATTATGACCATCATAATTGCAAGTAATCGTACCTGCTCCTATGTTTGAGTTTTTTCCAATAGTGGTATCACCCACATAAGATAAATGATTTACTTTAGAATTTTTACCAATGTTTGATTTTTTTGTTTCAACAAAATTTCCGATTTTAGCATTATCTTTAATGATAGTTCCTGGTCTTAATCTGGCGTAGGGACCAACAATAACATTTTTATCTATTTTAGTTCCTTCGATGTGTGAAAATGATTTAATACGTGAATTATCACCAATTTTTACTTTTGAACCAAAAACAACATAAGGTTCAACTGTGACGTTTTTTCCAAAAACAGTATCGCTGGATAAAAAAATTGTTTCTGGCGCAATTAAATTCACACCATTTTCTAAAGCTTTATTTCTTAATTTTTTTTGGCTAAAGCTATAATTTTTGGTTTTACTGATTAATTTATTTTTCACAATAAACTGTATTTATATTAGTATGAATGTTAAAATAATTCACAAATTATTACTTTTTAATACTTCTCAAAATTTTTAATGCTAAAAAGAATATCAAAAATATCCTTAATAATACTAATTACTGTCATGGCGTTTATTTTTTACGAAATGACTTCGATATCAACAAAAATAGTTAATAGAGATTTTTTTTCCTTTGATATTAACAACATAAGAAATCCTCAAATTAAAAAAATTATGAGATACGTTGATAATTATTATGCCTCCTTTCTGTTAAGAATTGATAATAGTACAAAATTATATCTAATTAACGAAGATAATAGAAAAAATTTACCTGAAATTAAAATAATAAAAAAAACTAATAAATTTTCAAAAAATTTATTCCCTACTGAAAATAATGGAGCTGATTGGTTGAGAAATTATGCTGGCCATTCATCGAATAGATTTTCCAAATTGACTAAAATTAATAAAAATAATTTAAATAATTTATCTGTAGCATGGAAATATAAAATAGATGAAGAAGTGGCTTATGATATTCAATCAAACGCGATAGTTGCAGAAAATAAAATTATTATTCCAAGCTATAATAAAAAATTGATTTGTTTAGATGCAATTACAGGTCAATTTCTATGGGAGCTCAAATTAAAAGATGGCTCTCCTAGAAGAGGAATGATTTATAAAAAAAAGAACAAAAAAAATGACTCAAAAATATTTTTTTCCTCTTATAAAAAATTAATTTCTGTAAATGTAAAAGATGGTAAAATAAACAAAAACTTTGGCAAAAATGGTATTGTTAAACTTAAAAAACCATCCTTAACTTCTCCAGCAATATTTGAAAATAATTTAATAATTACAACGTCAGAGCCTTCTGTAAATGTTTATGATGTTAATACTGGAAAATTTTTATGGAAATATATCCTGATGAAAAATCAATTAAAAAAAAGAAATGGCGGCAAAAGATATGATTACTCAGGTGGTAATCCTTGGGGAGGTTTTTCACTGGATGAAAAAAGAGGTATAGCTTACATTACTACTGGAAATGCTGGAAGATATTTCAATGGAGTTAATAGACCTGGAAAAAATGAGTATGCTAACTCAATAATTGCTATAGACATTGTTAATAAAAAAAAGATATGGGATTTTCAGGAGGTCAGACACGACATTTGGAATTTGGATATTCCAGCACCTCCAATTTTAGGCTCTATCACAAAAAATAATAAAAAAGTAGACGTTGTAATAGCTTTAACTAAACTCGGAAATACAATTGTGCTTGATAGAGTTTCTGGTAAACCAATTTTTGATTTTCATTTAAAGAAAGCACCTAGTTCTAAATTACCAGGTGAGAAAACAAATTTTTATCAACCAAAATTAAATTTACCCGAACCTTTTGCAAAACAAGAATTCAATTTGAATGAAGTCACTAATATAAATAATGAAAGCAAAAATTATATATTAAGAAAAATAAAGAATTATAATTATGGTTTTTTTGAACCCTATGAAATAGGAAAAAAAAATATTCAATTTAACTTTCATGGTGGAGCTGAATGGCCAGGCGGTTCATATGATTTAAAGACAGAGACTTTATTTGTCACTTCATCCAATATTGCTTGGGAAACTGAAGTAGTTCTAAATGAAAAAGATAATAAATATTCTCCAAAGCCATATTACAAGTACAATAGTAAGTTCAAACGATTGTTGGATAAAAATGGTTACCCGGGATCAAAACCGCCTTGGGGTACACTTACTGCAATTAATCTCAATAGTGGAAAAATAAAATGGCAAAAACCTTTTGGAGAATATGAAGAGTTAACAAAAAAAGGAATACCAGTTACTGGAACTGAAAATTACAGCGGTGTGACTGGAACAGAATCTGGAATTTTGTTGGCAACTGGTACATTAGATAAAAAATTTAGAATTTTTGATTCAAATAATGGAAAAGAACTTTGGTCATATGATTTACCATATATTGGCTCAAGTCCACCAATAACATATCTTGTGAATAATGAACAATATATTTTAATCAATTCAACTGGGAGTTTTTCTCTTAAAAAAGGATATCCAAACTTAGTAGATTTTGGAAATACCATAATCGCTTTTAAATTAAATAGATGAAACAGATTTTTACTATTCTCTTTGACTTAGATGGAACTATTGTTAACACTGCTCCAGATTTAATGGCAGCTCACAACCACGTAATGAAAAAATTTGGCCATGCTGAAAAAAAGTTATCAGATATAAAATCTTTGGCAGGCAAAGGAGCGTGGGTAATGATGCAAAGATCCTTTAAAGAAGAAATTAAAGATGAGAAAGTTAAAAAAGAAATGACTAAAGCGTTTCTAGACTATTACGCAAAAAATATTGATCAAAACAGTCAGCCATTGAATGGTGCTATTGAATTTTTTAGTTGGGCAAAAAATAAAAATATTTCAATGGGTGTATGTACAAACAAACAAGAAAAATTAGCTATAGACCTTCTGAAAAAATTAGATATTTACAAATATTTTGAATACGTTGCTGGTTGTGACACCTTTTCATTTAATAAACCTGACCCTCGTCATTTAACCGATGTTGTTGAAATTATCGGTGGTAATTTAAAAAAAACAATCATGGTTGGTGACAGTGAAGTAGATGCCAATTCAGCTTATAATGCTAATTTACCATTTGTATTAGTTAAAGATGGGTATACTGAAAAATCTGAAAAAGAAATTAAACATGATGAATTAATATCTGATTTTATAGGATTTGAAAAAATAATAGAAAAATATTTATGATAACTTTTGCCTTGTTTTCTGCATTATCAGCTTTTTATTTTACAATGTTTTTTACACCTGGTCCAAACAACGCAATGCTTACTGCGTCCGGAATGAAATTTGGCTTTGTTAGAACTCTTCCTCATCTGATTGGAATTCCTTTAGGCCACATTTTGCAAATCGGTTTAACTTGTTTTGGTTTAGCAAACTTATTTTTACTTTATCCTCAAGTTCAATTTTATATGAAAATTTTATGTTTCATTTATTTAGTTTATTTAGGATGGAAAATGATTGGTTCTTTTAGCATGATTCAAAAAGAAACAGGAAGGCCATTAAGATTTTATGAGGCTTCTTTATTTCAATTTATAAATCCTAAAGCTTGGTCAATTGCTGTAACAGTTGCTTCAGGTTTTTTCCCAACAGAGGAGAATATTTTTATTGGAGTTACTTTTGTTACAATCACAGCTGCTGTTATTTGCTTTCCAACAATAAGTTTATGGGCTTTGTTTGGGAGTGGTTTAAGAAGATTTGTAACTAATATTAAAATTAAAAAAATTATTGAGTATTTGTTAGCTGTTTTGTTAATTTTAACAGGTTTATTTATACTACTTAAATAATCTTTGATTTTTATACCCTGCTCTAATATAAGTTCCCAGAATGCATTTTACTAAAAAATCAGTTTCAGAAAAACGTTCAGATTTAGTTAAAACTTTACAATCAAAAAAATTATTGAGATTTCCTGGAGCGTACAATCCACTGTGCGCAAAACTTATTGCTGAAATTGGTTTTGATGGCGTTTATGTTTCAGGTGGCGTCATGTCAAATGATCTTGGGTTACCTGATATTGGTTTAACTACTTTGAATCAAGTAAGCTATAGAAGCGGGCAGATAGCAAGAGTCACTGATCTTCCAACTATTGTTGATATTGATACCGGCTTTGGAAATTGTAAAAAAACAATTGAAGTATTTGAAAGCAAAGGTTTAGCTGGTTGCCATTTAGAAGATCAAATAGCTGAAAAAAGATGTGGCCATTTAGATAATAAAGAACTTGTATCAAAAGAAGAAATGATAAAAAAAATTCAAGAGTCTGTTAAAGCAAGAAAAGATAAAAATTTTTTAGTTATAGCAAGAACAGATGCTAATTCTGTTGAAGGATTAGACAAAACTTTAGATAGAATTAAAGCTTACGAGGATGCTGGGGCTGATATGATTTTTCCTGAGGCTATGAAAGATGAAAGCGAATTTGAAAAAGTTAGAAAAGCAGCTAAAGGTTATTTGCTAGCTAATATGACTGAGTTTGGAAAATCTAAATTATTAAATAAAAAACAATTAGAAGATTTAGGTTATAACCTTGTAATTTATCCTG
>Ga0315315_10006271_pt1 | contig 10988 bp, 12 predicted proteins | sample M140m3416metaG_FD_203699 | JGI IMG/M metagenome (GOLD analysis project Ga0315315, IMG submission 203699) | Ammonia-oxidizing marine archaeal communities from Monterey Bay, California, United States - M1 40m 3416 | ecosystem: Environmental > Aquatic > Marine > Intertidal zone | place: USA... | reverse complement strand
GCCTGGGGCGCCACTAGTAGGATTTAAAATCAATTCTGAATCTTCGGGCATCCATACCATTTTTTGTCGTCCCTCATTAAATTCACCAGGCTTGTAGTAAGCTTCTAAAATTTTAAAGGCCTCTTTGTGAATCTCATATTTTAAACCAAATGCTTTTGAAACGGATTCTGCAGTTATATCATCATGCGTCGGCCCAATTCCACCAGTAGTAAAAACATAATCATTTGTTTTTCTTAAAACATTTAAAGTATCTACTATTATTTTTTCTACATCAGGAATAACTCTAGCTTCATTTACTTTAACACCAATTGAATTAAGCCAAGTAGCCAAAGTACTTGTATTTGTATCTTGAGTTCTTCCAGATAAAATTTCATTACCAATAATTAATATCGCAGCATTTACTTTTGTTTTTTTGGTCATTATGTATATATAGTTTGAATATGGAATTTACCAAGTCTTTAATAAAAGGCAAACTAATCAAAAGATATAAACGTTTTTTTGTTGATGTAAAAATTGATAAAAAAACTGTCACAGCTCATTGCCCTAATACTGGCTCTATGAAAGGTCTTCTTGACGAAGGTAATGAGGTTTATTTATTCAAACACGATGATCCTAAAAGAAAATTAAAATATGGTTTAGAAATAATAAAGGCTAAAAAAAAATTAGTTGGTGTAAATACTCACTTAGCTAATAAAATTGTTAACCATGGATTATCTAATAATTTAATCAAAGAGTTAAAAGATAATGATGTAATTAAACCTGAGGTTTTTTTTAATAAAGAAACAAGATTTGATTTTTTTATCGAAAAAAATAATCAAAAAATTTTTGTAGAAGTTAAGAATGTTACACTTTTTAGGGATCAGAAAACTGCTGAATTTCCTGATGCAATAACCACTAGAGGCTCAAAACATTTACTTACCCTTATTGATGCCATAAAAAATGGTTATAAGTCTTATTTGATATATCTAGTTCAAATTCAAAACATGGAAAATTTTAAAATAGCTAGAGATATTGACAGAGAATATTATAAAAATTATTTAATTGCTAAAAAAGCAGGTGTTAATTTTTTAGCTTATAGGTGTAATATAAGCTCAAAAAAAATATTTATAGAAAAAAAACTAAAAATTATAGATGAATAATTATTCAGAAAAATTTGAAAAAATGAGAATAGCTGGCAAGTTAGCTGCTCAAACACTTGACATGCTTACTAGCATTATCAAGGAGGGAATTTCCACTGATTACATTGATAAACTTGGATATGAGTTTATAAGGGATAATGGTGGATATTCAGCTCCATTATATTACCGAGGTTTTAAAAAATCTTTATGTACTTCACTCAACCATGTTGTTTGTCACGGCATACCCTCTGAGAATAGAATTTTAGAAGAAGGTGACGCTTTAAATGTTGATGTGACCGCAATAATTAATGAACACTATGGTGATACTAGTAGAATGTTTTGTATCGGAAAAACTCCAATTAAATTGAATAATTTAATTGATGTCACTCACGAGTCAATGATGAGAGCAATTAAAATTTTAAAACCTGGAATTAAACTTGGAGACATAGGATATGAAATTCAATCATATGTTGAAGAAAAAGGTTTTTCAGTTGTGAGAGATTTTTGTGGCCACGGTATCAGTACAATTTTTCATGAGCCACCAAATATCTTACATTATGGATCTAAAAATACAGGTATGGAAATAAAACCTGGAATGACATTTACGATAGAACCAATGATTAATGCAGGTAAATTTGGTGTTAAAATGCTTAATGATGGGTGGACAGCGGTAACTAAAGACAAATCACTATCTGCACAATTTGAACATACGTTAGGAATTACTGAAAATGGTTATGAAATCTTTACAGAATCTGCTAAAGGTTATTCAAAGCCCCCATACTTATAATTAATGATTAAAAGATACTCGCGAAAAGAATTAACTGATATTTGGTCAGAAGAAAATAAATATAAAATTTGGCTTGAAGTTGAAGTTGCTGCCGCTCAAGCAATGGAAAAATTAGGTCAAATACCAAAGGGTGTTTCTATTGTTGTTAGAAAAAAAGCTAAAATAAATGTAAAAAGAATTCATCAAATTGAAAGTAAAGTTAAACATGATGTAATTGCTTTTCTTACCTCAGTTACTGAAAAAGCAGGAATTAAAGCAAGATACCTTCATCAAGGTATGACTTCATCCGATGTAGTAGATACAAGTTTTAATATTCAATTAGTCCAATCAGGAAAAATAGTCCTTAAAGATTTAGACCAGATTTTAAAAGTATTAAAGAAACAAGCAAGAAAATATAAATTCACTCCGTGCATGGGTAGAAGTCATGGTATTCATGCTGAACCAATTACTTTTGGTTTAAAGTTAGCTTCTTTTTATGAAGAATTTAAAAGAAATAGGAAAAGATTAATGGACGCAATTGACGAAGTTTCAACTTGTGCAATATCTGGTGCCGTTGGAACTTTTGCTAACATCAATCCAAGTGTTGAAAAATATGTTGCTAAAAAACTTAATTTAAAAGTAGAACCTATTTCGACTCAAATAATTCCAAGGGACCGCCATGCTTTTTATTTTTCAGTTTTAGGTATTATTGCTGGCTCGATCGAAAGAGTAGCAATTGAAATAAGACATTTACAAAGAACTGAAATATATGAATTACAAGAATACTTTTCTAAAAACCAAAAAGGTTCTTCAGCAATGCCACATAAGAAGAATCCAATTTTGAGCGAAAACTTAACTGGTTTAGCAAGAATGGTAAGGAGTGCTGTGATCCCTGCTCTAGAAAATATAGCTTTGTGGCATGAAAGAGATATTTCACACTCAAGCGTTGAGAGAAATATTGGACCTGATGCTAATATCACAATAGATTTTGCTTTAGTAAGATTAACTAGCATTTTAGATAATATGATTGTTTATCCACAGAAGATGTTAGAAAATTTAAATATTACAAAAGGGTTAATTTTTTCTCAAGAATTGATGCTCGAATTAACTAAAACGGGATTAAGTAGAGAGAAATCTTACAAAATTGTTCAAACTTACGCAAAAAAATGTTTTGCTGAAAACTTAGATTTGTTTAATGTTATTCAAACTGACAGATACATAATGAGCAAGATTTCACCAAAAAAATTAAGGACTATTTTTAGTTATTCTAAGCATTTTAAAAATGTAAATTTAATTTTTAGAAGAGTATTTAAATAATGAAAAAAGGCAAAAAATTATATGAAGGTAAAGCAAAAATCATATATGAAACGTCTGATAAGAATTTAGTTATCCAATATTTTAAAGATGATGCAACAGCTTTTAATAATCAAAAAAAAAGTACCATTGAAGGAAAAGGTGTTTTAAATAATAGAATTTCAGAACATATTCTCTCGAATCTTTCTCAAATAGGGATTAAGAATCATTTAGTTAAAAGACTTAATATGAGAGAACAAATAATCAAATTAGTAGAGATTATTCCAATAGAATTTATAGTAAGGAATGTGGCTTCAGGATCTATAACTAAAAGATTAGGTATCGAAGACGGAACAGTTCTCAAAGAACCTTTGGTTGAATACTGTTTAAAAGATGACGCTCTTGGTGATCCTCTAATTGCTGAGGAACATATCTATGCATTTGATTGGGCAAGTAAAAAAGAAATAGAAAAAGTAAAAAAAATGATTTTGAGAATTAACGATTTTATGATTGGTATGTTTAGAGGAATTGGAATTAAACTAATTGATTTTAAATTAGAATTTGGAAGACTAAAGATCAATGGGAAAAATGAAATAATCCTTGCAGACGAAATAAGCCCAGATACATGTAGGTTATGGGATTCTATTACAGACAAAAAACTCGATAAAGACAGGTTTAGAAAAGATCTTGGAGATTTAATTCCTGCGTATACTGAGGTGGCAAAAAGACTGGGTATTCTTCATGAACAATCAAATGTAACTGCAGTGAATGTAACAAAATTATCATCAGTCAAAAAAAAAAATAAATGAAAATTTCGGCGATAATAACACTCAAAAAAGATGTTTTAGATCCACAGGGTAAAGTTATCAATCAGGCTTTAGATGGAATGGGGTTTAGGGATATAAATGAAGTTAGACAAGGTAAATATTTTGAAATCGATGTAAATGAAAATGACCCAATAAAAGCTAAAAACCTCGTTGAAGAAATGTGTAAAAAACTTTTAGCAAATTTAGTAATTGAAAATTATAAAATTATTGAGACACAATAATTAATGAAATCATCTGTCATTACCTTTCCTGGTTCAAATTGTGATAGAGACATAAATGTGGCCCTTAAAAAATTTGGATTTAAAAATAAAATGGTTTGGCATGATGATAATGAATTACCAAAAAGTGATTTGGTGGTTTTACCTGGGGGTTTTTCATATGGTGATTATCTAAGATGTGGAAGTATGGCTGCAAAATCTAAAATTATGCAATCAGTGATAAATTTTGCAAAATCAGGTGGTATGGTGATGGGTATTTGTAATGGCTTTCAAATACTTGTTGAAACAGGTTTACTTCCGGGAGTTTTGTTAAGAAATAAATATTTAGAATTTATTTGTAAAAATGTTTTTATAAAAGTGAATAATAAAGAAAATTTATTTTTTAAAAATCTCGATAAAGATGTTTATGAATTTCATATAGCGCACAACGAGGGAAACTATTTTTGTACAAAAGATCAACTCAAAGAAATTGAGGATAATAAACAGATTGCAATTTATTATTGTAATAACAAAGGTGAAATAAATGATCAATTTAATCCCAATGGATCATTGAGAAATATTGCAGGAATTTTTAATAAAGAAAAAAATGTTCTAGGAATGATGCCACATCCTGAGAGAATGATTGATCAAAGTTTATCCGGAGAGGATGGATCTTTGTTTTTTAAAAACTTAATAAATAATATTAAATAATGTTAGTAAACGAAAAAGTAGCAATTGAACATGGTCTCAAGGCAGACGAGTACAAGAAAATCTGCGAACTGTTAAATAGAACACCTAATATTACTGAACTTGGTATTTTTTCAGCAATGTGGAATGAGCATTGTTCGTATAAATCCTCTAGACTTCATCTAAAAAAATTGCCAACATCAGGTAAAAAGGTCATTCAAGGTCCAGGAGAAAATGCTGGAATAATTGATATCGAAGATGGAGATGCAATAGTATTCAAAATTGAAAGTCATAATCACCCTTCCTTTATAGAACCATACCAAGGAGCTGCGACTGGTGTTGGTGGAATCATGCGAGATGTTTTTACTATGGGTGCCAGACCTATTGCAAATTTAAATTCAATACATTTTGGATCCCCACAACACAAAAAAACTAAAAATCTTTTACGTGGGGTTGTTCATGGAATTGGTGGTTATGGTAATTGTATGGGTGTACCAACTATAGCAGGCCAAACATCTTTTGATAGTTCGTACAATGGGAACATTTTAGTAAACGCTATGACTTTAGGGCTCGTAAAAAAAAATAAGATATTTTACTCAAAAGCTGCAGGACTAAATAAACCAGTCATTTATGTTGGATCTAAAACAGGCAGGGATGGAATTCATGGTGCGAGTATGGCTTCTGCAAGTTTTGACGAAAAAATTGAAGAAAAAAAACCAACTGTACAAGTTGGAGATCCTTTTACTGAAAAACTTTTATTAGAGGCTTGCCTAGAACTAATGGCAGGAGACTCAATTATTGCTATTCAGGATATGGGGGCTGCAGGTCTTACATCTTCTAGTATCGAAATGGCCTCAAAAGGAAATTTAGGAATTGAAATTAACTTAAATAAAGTGCCTTGCAGAGAAACAAAGATGACTCCTTATGAAATAATGCTTTCTGAAAGTCAAGAAAGAATGTTGATAGTGCTAGAAAATGGCAAAGAGGAATTAGCAAAAAAAATTTTTGATAAGTGGAATTTAGATTTTGCTGTAATTGGAAAAACAACTAATTCGAAAAATATAGAATTATTTTTTGATAATAAACAAGTAGCCAATATACCTGTAAATACTCTTGTAGAAAATTCTCCAATGTATGATCGAAAATGGAAAAAATCTAAACTACCAAAAAAAAATAAAATTAAAAAAGAAATTTTTAAAAAATTAAAAATAAATGATGTATTAAAAAAGATCTTATCTAGTCCAAATATTTGTAGTAAAGAATGGATTTGGCACCAATATGATCATACTGTGATGGGCGATACCATTCAAAAACCGGGAGGAAATTCTGGGGTAGTAAGAGTTCATGGTACACATAAAGCTGTGGCTGCATCTGTTGACTCATCTGCTGTGTACTGTTGGGCCCATCCTCTTACCGGTGGTAAACAAGTTGTAGCTGAAAGTTGGAGAAATTTAATTTCAGTTGGAGCTACTCCAATAGCAATAACGAATTGTTTAAATTTTGGTAGTCCTGAGAATGAAAATAATATGGGTGAGTTCGTTGAATGTGTTCAAGGTATTGGTGAGGCAAGTAGATATTTAAATTTTCCAGTAGTGTCTGGGAATGTGTCTTTTTATAATCAAACCAAAGAAATTGGCATTAAACCTACTCCTACAATTGGTGGTGTTGGATTGATTAAAGATTATAAAAAAATGGTGACAATGAATTTTAAAAAAGTTGATAATTTAGTTCTAATTATAGGTAAAACTGAAGGTCACATTGATCAAAGTCTATTTGCTAGAACAATATTAGATGAAAAAAATGGTCCTCCACCAGAAGTTAATTTATTTAATGAAAAAAACATTGGTGAGACTTTGTTAAATTTAATTGAAAATGATTATATAAAAAGTGCTCACGATATTTCTTTGGGTGGTATAATTGTTGCTTTAAGCAAAATGTGTATACAAGGAAATAAAGGCATTAAATTAAAAAAATTAAAAAATTTAATGAATGAAATTGAATACTTTTTTGCTGAAGACCAAGGTAGATATATAATTGAAATTGATCCAAAAAAATCAAAAGAAGTTATTAAAATTTTGAATAAAAATTCAGTTCACTATGAAGAATTGGGTATTATTATTGAAAAAGACATAATTATTAATGAAAAGACAAAAGTTACAATTGACGAATTGAAATCTTATAATATTAATTGGTTAACTAATTATATGAGCACATAATGGCAATGGATTTAAAAGAAATTGAAAAATATATAAAAGAAGCGATGCCTGATGCTTCTGTAGAGATACAAGATTTAGCAGGTGATGGAAATCATTATTCAGCAATAGTATCATCTTCACAATTTTCTGGTAAAAGTAAAATCGAACAACATAAAATGGTATACAATTCTTTAAAAGGTAAAATGGGAAATGAGTTGCATGCTTTAGCAATAAAAACAAAGGAACTATAATGGACGATCAAACTAAAAATCTTATTAAAAATCATATTGACAATAACGAGGTATGTTTATTTATGAAAGGAACACCTGATGCTCCTCAATGTGGGTTTTCAATGGCTGTAACAAATATGTTAAAGCTACTTGAAGTAAATTTTCAAAGTGTAAATGTTCTAGAAGACCAAAATATTAGGGAAGGAATAAAAGTTTTTAGTGACTGGCCTACTATACCTCAACTTTATATCAAAAAAGAATTCATAGGTGGTTGTGATATTGTAAAAGAAATGTATGAAAATGGAGAGCTTAAGAAAGTTCTCGATTCTAAAGGTGTTAATTATAAAAAATAAATATTATCTAGAATAATATTCAATTACTAAATTTGGTTCCATAACTATTGGATAAGGCACCTCATCAAATTTTGGCGTTCTAACAAACTTAAATTTCTTGTTTTTTGTATCCATTTGAATGTATTCTGGTGTTTCTCTCTCTTTATTGGCAAGAGCAATATCAATAATAGCAAGTTGTTTAGATTTATCTCGAATTTCAATTGAATCTTCTTCTTTAACTGAATAGCTAGAGATATTAACTTTTTTTCCATTCACTTTTACATGACCATGATTAATTAATTGTCTAGCAGAAAAAATAGTTGTTGCAAATTTAGCTCTATAAATAACAGCATCTAGTCTTCTTTCAAGAAGGCCTATTAAATTTTCACCCGTGTCACCTTTAAGCATACTTGCTTTTTTATAAATATTTCTAAATTGTCTTTCGTTAATATTTCCGTAATAAGCTTTTAATTTTTGTTTAGCCTGTAGTTGAATTCCATAATCTGAAGGTTTAGGTGATTTGGTTTGACCGTGTTGGCCTGGTCCATAAGCTCTAGTGTTAAAAGGACTTTTGGGTCTTCCCCAAAGGTTAACTTTTAGTCTTCTGTCAACTTTATGTTTAGAGTTTAATCTTTTTGTCATTTAATAGAAGGCTTTATAAACCTACTCCTAATTTTGTCAATCAACGTTTTTTACCTAAACTTGCAAATACACCAGATAATATACGTGTTTCTTTATCGGATAAGTCCATTTTGTAAAAAATATTTCTTAGGTTCTCTAACATTTTCGGACGTTTTTCTTTAGGTCTAAAAAAATTTATTTCATCTAGATTTTGAACACAAAGACCTAACATTGATTGTATTTCTTTTTTGCTAGCTGATTTAACTTTTTTGGATTTTTTAAAAGGAACACTTCTTAATTTAATAATACTAGCTACGTATTGTGCAATTATTATTAAACTATGAGATAAATTAAGAGACTTAAAATTAGGATTAGTAGGTATTTGCAAAGTATAATTTGCATAACTAATCTCTTCATTTGATAAGCCTGATGCTTCTGAACCAAATAAAAAACCAATATTCTTTTTAAAATTTATCTTTTTTAAATCCTCTAAGTTTATGTGTTTTATATTTTTATTTCTAAATCTTGCTGAGGTAGCAATAACAATATCTATTTTGCTAAGAGCCTTCTCCAAATTACTATGCCTTTTGCTTTGTTTTATAATATCTTTAGCTCCAACAGATGTAGCTAAAATTTTATCATTAGGAAAAATTGGCTTTGGATCAATTAAAATTAATTTCTTGAAATTAAAGTTCTTTATTGCTCTTGCACATGCGCCAATATTTTCTGATAGTTGAGGTTTGTGTAGAATAAAAGAAATATTTTTTTTACTCATTTACTTGCTTGCGGGGGCATTATCTTTGAACAGTTTATAGTCTAAACTATCAATCAACGCTTTAAAAGAAGCATCAATTATGTTTGTAGATACACCAATAGTAAACCAATTTTTTCCTTTGGAGTCTGTGCTTTCAATTGAGACCCTTGTAACTGCTTCAGTACCTGTATTTAAAATTCTAACTTTGTAGTCAACTAGTTTTAAATCTTTCAAATACTTTGAATATTTTGCTAATCGATCAACATTCTGTCTAATCGCATTATCTAAAGCATTCACTGGTCCATTCCCCTCTCCTTCACAAATAATCTTTTCTCCATCAACTTCTAATTGAGCTTTTGCTGAAGAAACTATTTCTCCAGATTTACTTTTTTTTACTGAAACGTCATATTCGTTAATAGATATATATCTTGGTATTTCTCCAATAATTCTTCTAGCTAACAATTCAAATGATGCATCAGCTCCATCATAACTGTAACCAATAAATTCTCTGTCTTTAACCTCATCTAATAATTTTTTTATTTTTGGATCATCTTCTTCGATATCGATTTTGATACTTTTTAACCTAGAGATTATATTTGATTTACCTGACTGATCAGAAACAACAATATTTCTTGTATTACCAACTTCTTCAGGATTTATATGCTCATAGGTTCTTGGATCTTTTTGAACAGCAGAAACATGAAGTCCACCTTTATGAGAAAAAGCAGCAGCACCTACATAAGGTAAATGTTGATTAGGTTTTCTATTTAAAATTTCATCCAGAAGTCTTGAACAATCAGTCAAATTTTGAATATTTTTTGATTTTATTCCAATTTCAAATTTTGACGAAAAATCTTTTTTCAAAAAAAAGGTGGGAATTAATGACATCAAATTTGCATTACCACATCTTTCTCCCAATCCATTTATTGTACCTTGTATTTGACGAACACCTGATAAAACTGCAGCTAAAGAATTTGCAACTGCATTACCTGTATCGTTATGAGCATGAATACCCAAATTTTTTCCTGGAATAACTTTAGATACTTCGGTTACTATTTTCGAGACTTCATGTGGTAGTGTGCCTCCGTTAGTATCACATAATACTATCCAATTTGCTCCTTGGTCATAGGCTGCTTTAATACATGACAGTGCATATTTTGGATTAGCTTTATAACCATCAAAAAAATGTTCTGCATCAAACATAAATTCTTTTTTGGCTGTAACAAAATGTTTTGCACTTTCGCTAATGTTTTCCAAATTTTCTTCATTTGTAATACCTAGCGCAACATCAACATGGAAGTCCCATGACTTTCCAACTAGGCATACTGCAGGAGTGTTTGAATTCATTAATGCTGATAATCCTGTATCATTTTCAGCACTTCGACCTGATCTTTTCGTCATCCCAAAACATGTTAGTTTAGAATTTTTAAAACTATGTTTTTTTTGAAAAAACTCAGTATCAGTTGGATTGGCTCCAGGCCAACCAGCTTCAATGTAGTCAACACCAAGATTGTCTAAGGCAGATGCAATTTTTTCTTTATCCTCTATAGAAAAATCTACTCCTTGTGTTTGAGCACCATCTCTTAGTGTTGTATCAAAAATATATAACCGTTCTTTGCTCATTTAAATTTCCACAGTGTTTTACCATCTTTATCTTCTATTAAAACACCTTTATCAAAAAGTTCATCTCTAATTCTGTCAGCTTCCTTATAGTCTTTATCTGCTCTAGCTTTATTTCTTAAATCTATTTTGTTTTTTATCTCTGGCGCACTTATTGAAGCTTTATTTTTTTTATAGTTTTCCCATTGTTCTTTATCTTCGTTAAATAAACCTATAAATTTACATGCAGAAACAAATAATTCTTTATCTTTGTTTTTGCTAGCACTTTCATATAGCTTATGAAGATTAGCAATATATCCAGGAGTATTTAAATCTTCGTATAAAGGTTTTAAAACTTCTTCTGTTAAT
>Ga0315315_10006270_pt1 | contig 10990 bp, 6 predicted proteins | sample M140m3416metaG_FD_203699 | JGI IMG/M metagenome (GOLD analysis project Ga0315315, IMG submission 203699) | Ammonia-oxidizing marine archaeal communities from Monterey Bay, California, United States - M1 40m 3416 | ecosystem: Environmental > Aquatic > Marine > Intertidal zone | place: USA... | reverse complement strand
CTTTTGAAGGATTAAATCATGCGGGAGTTGAAAACACTAATTTGCTAGTTATATTAAATGATAATTGCATGTCTATTGACCCTGCAGTTGGGGCATTAAAAGAGTATCTAACTGACATCTCTACTTCAAAAACCTACAATAAAGCAAGAAATAAAATTTGGAAATTTCTAGGAAAAATTAGCAAGTTTGGACCTAACGCACAGGCGGCTGCTAAAAAAGTTGAGGGAGCTGTAAAAACAGCCTTACTTGGTGAAAGCAACTATTTTGAATCATTAAAATTCAGATATTTTGGTCCTATTGATGGGCATGATGCAAAACATCTGTCTGAAGTATTAAACGATTTAAAGGATATCCCCGGACCTAAAATACTGCATTGTCTAACGGTAAAAGGAAAAGGATTTACTCCCGCCGAAAAGGGGGATTCTACTACTTGGCACGCTCCAGGTATTTTTAATAAAGAAACAGGCGAAATTATTAGTTCAAAAACAAAAAAAAACCCTCCCAAATACCAAGATGTCTTTGGAGAGACAATAATAGAACTTGCAAAAGAAAATGAAGCCATAGTGGGTGTAACTCCAGCAATGCTAACTGGAAGTTCTTTAAATAAAATGATGACCATAATGCCTAAAAGGACCTTTGATGTTGGTATTGCTGAACAGCATGCCGTAACCTTCTCTGCTGGCATGGCAACTCAAGGAAAATTACCGTTTTGCAATATCTATTCTTCATTTATGCAAAGAGCTTACGATCAAGTTATACACGATGTAGCCCTTCAAAATTTAAATGTGGTTTTTTGTCTTGATAGAGGCGGGCTCGTGGGGGCTGATGGAGCTACTCATCATGGTGCATTTGATATAGCATTCTTCAGATGTATTCCCAATATGATTGTTTCAGCACCGATGAATGAACAAGAATTACGAAACTTAATGTACACAGCTCAGCTTCCAAACCAAGGTCCTTTTTCAATACGGTATCCTAGAGGAAGCGGGGTTATGATAGATTGGAGAACTCCTTTTAAGTCAATAAAAGTAGGAACCGGGAAAAAAATAACTGATGGGGAAGAAATAGCAATTCTATCTTTTGGCCATCCAGGAAATTTTGTTCTACGTGCTCAAGACACTTTTAAAAAAGAAGGCTTAAATATTGCGCATTATGATATGAGATTTGCAAAACCGCTTGATGAAAAGTTACTGCATAAAATATTAAAAAAATTTAATGCAGTTATTACAATAGAAGACGGTTGCCTTCAGGGAGGTTTTGGCTCTGCAATACTAGAATTTATCTCAAATAATAATTATCAAACATCCGTAAAAAGACTTGGAATTCCTGATAAATTTATACATCATGGAACTCAAGAAGAATTACAAAATACTTGTAATTATGATACAACTGCAATTATCAAAACTGTTCATAAAATATTAGCGAATAAGCTAATGTCTCAAGCCGGATAATAAAAACTCCGAATTAGTCTTGCTTTATAATTACCCCAATTAGCAACTTTATATATCTTTGCGTAAATCAGAAATACATTAATCAAAAAAATGAATATTAAAAAAATCCTTAGCTCAAAACTAGAATCACAAGATATCATCATAAAGGGCTGGGTAAGAACTAAAAGAGGTAGTAAAAATGTCGCGTTTATTGCTCTAAATGATGGTTCAACTGTCAAAAACCTTCAAATCGTTGCTGAAGGAACCTCTTTTACAGAAGAACTCTTAAGGCAAATAACCACAGGATCTTGCGTTAGTGTCACGGGCAAACTAGTCTCTTCAAAAGGGCATGCGCAAGAATCAGAGATCTTGGCTAATAGAATTGAGATCTTAGGTACTGCCGATGCTCAAGAATACCCCTTGCAGCCAAAAAAACATTCTTTAAGTTTTTTACGAGAAAATGCACACATTCGATTTAGAACAAATACCTTTTCTTCTGTCTTCCGATTAAGACACTCTCTTACTTTTGCGATTCATAAATTTTTTCATGACAAAGGCTTTATGAATCTTCACACTCCAATTATTACAAGTGCTGATGCTGAAGGTGCTGGAGAAGTGTTTCAAGTAACTAATCTTGATTTAAAAAATTTACCCAAAACTACTGACGGGGAAATTAAGTATGAACATGATTTCTTTGGAAAAAAAACAAACCTTACTGTTTCCGGACAATTAGAGGCTGAACTAGGAGCACTAGCTCTTGGGAAAGTTTACACTTTTGGTCCAACTTTTAGAGCTGAAAATTCAAATACTTCAAGACACTTGGCTGAATTCTGGATGATTGAACCTGAAGTAGCTTTTGGAAATTTAGAAGTAGTTATGGATTTAGCTGAAGAATTTCTAAAATATTGTATTCAATACTGCATTAATAATAACAATGATGATTTAAACTTCCTAGACAAGAGAATGGCTGAAGAAGAACATGCGTTAAAACAAATAGATCGTTCAGAGATGGGCCTTATTGAAAGGCTTGAATTTGTTTTACAAAATAAGTTTATTCGACTAACTTATCGAGAGGCTATTACTATTTTAAAAAACTCAAGCAAAAATAAAAAGAAGAAATTCAAATATTTAATTGATGATTTTGGTGTCGATTTGCAGGCAGAACATGAAAAATATTTAGTAGAAAAAAAATTCAAAAAACCAGTTATTATTACCGATTACCCTAAAGAAATAAAAGCATTTTACATGCGCATGAATGAAGATAATCAAACTGTAAGAGCAATGGATATTCTTTTTCCTTCTATTGGAGAGATTGTAGGGGGGTCGCAAAGAGAAGAGCGATTAGAAAAATTAGAATCAAGAATGAAAGAAATGGGGATCTGTAAGAAAGAATTATGGTGGTATTTGGAGACGCGAAAATTTGGGACATGCGAGCATTCAGGATTTGGATTAGGATTTGAAAGGCTGGTGATGTTTGTGACTGGAATGAAAAACATCCGTGATGTAATCCCTTTTCCAAGAACTCCCCAAAGTGCTAATTTTTAATGAAAAAGCAAAGGTTAGAGCAAAAACAAAATCAAAGCCTAAGTCCTCAACAAATACAATTCTTAGGGCTTTTGCAATTACCTATTATATCATTAGAAAAAAGAATTGAAAAAGAACTTGAAGAAAACCCTGCTCTAGATGAAGATGAAGAGTTAGAAGAAAGCCCAACCTCCTTTCAAGGCTCGTATTCTAAGTTGAATTTTGAAGACTACCAAATTGAAGATAGCGAAGATAACATTAAAGATCTTCTTACAAAACAGCTTATTGATTTAAATTTGAACGATGATCTTTTGTTTTTAGTTAACTATCTTATTAATAGCCTTGACGACAATGGATTCTTAAGTAGAGATTTATATTCCATTAGCAGTGACCTTTTAACAGCTAATGATATGATGGTTTCTGAAGAAGATCTTAAACAGGCGTTAAAAATCTTACAAGGGCTGGATCCTGTAGGAATTGGTTCAAAGAATTTACAAAACTGTCTTTTAATTCAATTAAAAAAATTACACCCATCTAAAAAAATTGCCTTTCAAATAATTTCAGACTTTTACACGCCTTTTAGTAATAAGAATTTTGAACATCTCATAAAAAATGTTCCAGTTACTGCAAAAAAATTAAAAACTATTTATAATTTAATTGAAAGTTTAAACCCTTTTCCAACAGCTGGATTTTCAGAAAATACGAATCCTATTGAGTATATTTATGCTGATTTTTCAATTATCGAAAGTAATGGAGAGCTTCAACTACAGATCAATAAAGGAAATGGAAAGGCGCTAAAAGTAAGTAAATATTATTCTGATTTACTATTAGAAACTAACGATAAAAAAACAATAGATTTTTTAAAGAAAAACATAGAAAAAGCAAAATGGTTTAAAGAATCTACGGTTAAACGAGAAGACACCTTAAGACGAGTAATTTCAGCAATCATAGAATTACAAAAAGACTATTTGATTAGTGGGCTGGAAAGTGACTTAAAACCAATGAAGCTTTCTGATGTATCTGAAATTGTTAACATGGATATTTCAACTATATCAAGAGTCAGTAATTCAAAATTTATTGAAACTCATTTTGGAACTTTTAAAGTTAAGGAGTTGTTTTCTGACGCATACAGAAAGGATGATGGAAGTCTTATTTCTACAAATGAGATTAAAACCCAATTAAAAGAAATCATTCTACATGAAAATAAACTAAGGCCATTTACAGATGAGCAGCTTGCTGAATTGTTAGGAAAAGAACAATATCATATTGCTAGAAGAACGGTAGCTAAATATAGAGAGTTTTTAGGCATAGAAACCGCGAAATTAAGAAGGGAATTATAGTGCGACTATCTAAGGCTATATCTATAATTCTTCATCCTGTATTCATGCCAATTATAGCTCTTTATTTAAGCATAAATCTAGTTCCAAATATTCGGTTTTCAATAACTAATTATATACCCTTCACTTATCTTGTTTTTGTTATTAGCACAATTATAATGCCCGTAATAACGATTATGTTTTTAATAAAAAAGAAATTAGTCTCTTCTTTAGAAATGAGTGACTACAAAGAACGATCAGCCCCTCTTTTCATAACTACACTTTGGATGTGCTATGGGTACTATAAGCTTGTTGAAATACTCGTACTTGCGCCCATATTAAAAGCTAGCCTTATGAGTGCAATTATTATAACCTTTATTGCTTTCATTATTTCAAAATATTGGAAAATCAGCCTTCATATGCTTGGAGTTGGCGGCGTATCCGGATTGCTTTTTAGCTTAAACTTATTGTTTGGAGGCTTATTGCCAATATTAGTCCTATCTATATTTCTTTCGGGTATTTTAGGTGTGGCTAGAATTAATGAAAATGCACATAATCATACTCAAATTTACACAGGATTTTTGCTTGGATTTTTAATTGAGTCTTTTGGTGTTTTACTCTTGTAAAATGATGTTGACAATGTTAATCTTTCTCTCCATCATAGCCTCAGTACTGTACACTGATTTCTTTTTGTTATTTGCATCATCACTCACTTTTTCTGAAGAAACACTCTCACCAAATGGCAATTGACTAATTATTAGCTTTTTAGAATAAATATATTCAGCAAGAAGGCCATTTCTAAATTGCATAAGGTAATTTATGAGGCTTGAAATTCTTCTTTGTGATAGATTTTGATTGTATTCAGGGGTGTGTAATGGACTTGTATATCCTCTTATTTGGATCTCTATATCCGCTCCCCTTGATAGCTCAAAAAACATGCTATTTAGTGCCCTATTTAAGGTGTTAAAGTTTTTTTGTAAAATTTCCTCAAAAAAATTATTCAAATTTGAATTCTGTTTTATATAATTAGATTTCATCATGAAATACGAAATGTATGCTTCTTTATATGTTTTTTTGGTTACACTATTCAACGTGCCAGGGTCTGGCTCGTCATTATGAAAGTAAAGACTTAAAGGAAAATAATTCTGGATTTCAGATATGGTTTTGATTGTATCTGAAGTGCTTTTTAAATAACTAAAAGAAAAGATGTCATTACAACAATATTCCGAGCTGGAAAGTTTTGCACCCTTTCTATTTGAAGAAAAATATCCGTTATTCTTATCATAAAAAGTTAAATATAGTTCATCATTCTCAGTGTTTAGATATTGCCAATTAATTGCCTCTTTCCAAAGATTTAATTTTCCTTTCGCCTTGTAAACATCAAACCCGCCACTTCCGCTAATCTTATTAGACGAAAAATACATCATTCCGTCATGTTTATTATAAAAAGGGGTAATCTCATCAGCAGAGGAATTTATTTTATCGCCAGCATTTATCGGAATTCCAAAATTTCCATTAGAGTCAATAATTGAAAGCCAAATATCTAATCCTCCAAAACCACCCTTTCGATCAGAAACAAAATACATAACTGTTTGTATGCCGTGTCTAATTGTAAATGCTTGTGTATTAAAAACCTCTTCAGAAAAAAGAGCGGAAATCTCATAAAAGCCTTCTTTAGTATTAGATGATAAATAAACTATTTTACAGTCTTCCATTTCATTGTTGCATATATTAAAAAAGGTTCTTCCTTCTTCTGAAAAAGAAATGTTGCCTGTATTAAAAATATCAGAATTGTACTTCGTGTATTTCTTTTTACTCCAATCTCCATGCTTAAAAGTAGACGTATAAATATTAGATTCTATATTGCCTTCTATTTCCGATACAACTGTAAAATACGCTGTTGAATCATTTATTTGAACAAAGTTAATCTCCGCGTTATTAGTGTTTATATTGTCTGGCAACCGCTTTATTGCTAACTGTTGAGAGTAAACAAAAACTGGTAAAAACAATATGAAAATTATATTTCTTATCATAAGTATTTGGGGCATATTTTTGTTTTTTTCTCATTCTTTTGCTTATAAACACTCCACTTATAAATTATAGAAACTTCTGATCCGCCCATCGAATTTGAAGCACTGGCTAAAGATGAAACATTTATATCATACGAAAACACTGCTGACAAATTTTTGTTTTTCATGCCTATAGTTATAAAAACAGCATCTTTTATTCTGCTATAAACACCTGAAATCAAATTAAATTTATTGTTTATTTTATACGTTACCCCGCTTCCAATAATAAATTCTGAATCCTGATTTTGTAATGAAGCATACGTAGTTGGATTAATATCAATTTTTGAATTGATCATATGATAATACGAAACGTGAATTAGGTGTTTTGGACTTAAAAAGACTTTATCATTTAATCCTAATGATTGGTTGGGTCTATTTAAATGAAAAGATGATATCCCTAATAATAAGGCAGATTTAACTCCTACTCTTTTATAGTTTGAAACGCCTAAGCCAAAATCAAAAAATGAAAAATTTGTGATATCAAATTGCTCATTTTGCAAAAAAACTAACCCATCATAATTAATTGATCTTTGATAAAGCGAAGCTTGTGCTCCAAATGAAAATAAATTTTTATTTATTTTAAGTGCCTTTGCTACAGAAAAGGATATGCCATTTGTGGAAAAATAAGAGTCTCCTGCAACATCATTTAAAATCGTTACTCCCGAAGAGAGGCTCTTATATATATCACGCGCATTAAAAGAGGCTGAAAATGTATTAAATGGAGTTGTAACACTAGACCATTGAGATCTTCTTTGCAATTGTATCTCATAATCCTCACTTTGATAGGCAATTAAAGAAGGGTTTAATAATGATGTAGTCTTATCAAATTGGGAGTAATGTACATCTTGTGCTTGGATAAATCCTGAACACAAAACTAATAACCCGATAATACCCCTTATCATCTTATTAATGTAATATTTCCTTTTTTAAATAATGTTTTATCTCCAATACACTTTAATTCAATATAAAAATCAAAAACTTGAGAGGGAAGCTTTTTTCCTCTAAACATCCCATCCCAAGAATGATAAATATCAGAAGTGGAAAACACTTTTTGACCTAACCTGTTAAATATCTCCAATCTAAATTTGCTAATAATCCCCTGTAAATCCTCAATAAAATATGTATCGTTAATTCCATCTTCATTTGGAGTAAAGGCAGTTGGAATTTTAAGGTTTTTTACATCACAAAAAACATCTTTTACCTCAATACAAACAGAATCTTCTATTACACAATTAAATTCGTTGAAAACTTCAAAGAAATAACATTGAGAATTTTCTGGTAATATTTCTTGAACTAAATTAGCATTTGAAAAATCAGCCCAATTAATATTATCTGCTGAAGTAACTTCTATCGTAACATCTTCTCCTCTAAAAATAATACTTGACGACACCCAAACTGAGTCAACAATAGGCTGATCGTAAACATTTATAAATACCGAGTCTTTAATTATGCATCCTTCGCTATTAATTGCCTGTACAGTATACCAGGTTGATGAGTCTGGAAAATCAATAAAAACCACTGTATCAAGATCGGTTAAATTCCAATTATAAGAAACAATTGAAACCATAGGATTAAGGTTTTTTACACCAATCAAGGTTGCTTCTCCCACACAAATATCATTGCCAAAAACATCAATACTAATACTTTCAGATAAAATTTCAACACTATCAATTTGCGAACAAATACCGTCAGATACTTTTACATAAAACATACCAATCCTTGCTAAGATTAAATCGCTTGAATCACTTAATGTGTCTGAGAAATCATCATTAGAAGACCAATGTACAGATGTGACATCATTAGAAAATGTTGCCGTTAACAAGATTGGCGCATTACAATATGAAGTATCTAAACCGGCATCTAAATTGAAATCAACTATTACAACATCTTGAAAAAGTGTGTCCATACAGGTTCCATTTGAAACATAAAGAGCATATTCTTGACTTGAATTAATGTCACAAAAAGGGTTGGGAACATTTGTACTACTTAAATTGTTTTGAGGCGACCAAAAATAAGTTATTGTTGGATCATTAACCGGAACTAATCCGATCTGGACCTGTTCATCAAGACATTTAATAATACTGGGTATTGTATCTGAAGAGTTCGAAAGAATATAAATTTCTTTTATAATGGTGTCAGCTACATTACAAGCATTATTGTCAGTTGCAATAAGCATAACTTTATATATTCCATGTTGACTGAAATTGTGAGTTGGGCTAGAATTATTTGAATAGTTTCCGTCACCAAAGTCCCAGCTGTAGAATACTGATGTGCTGGCAGTAGTTAAATTTTGAAAAGAAATGGTCGTGTCACAACCAACCCATGGTGCATTAAAATCTGCCACAACCATTGGAAAATCAAAATCAAATTTAAACACACCATTGTTGCAATTTGAACTATTATTTGTAATAGAAACCGCTCCAGGATTTGGTTCGATTGGAAAATCTGAATTCCCGCCACATCCCGCACAAACTGATTGATAGATAATTCCCTTTTTGTCAAATCTGCTTGTGCCGCCATCTACATGCTCATTACTTTGGGGGCCTCCAAAATAAGTAGCATATATGATGGAGCTTAACTCGTCATCTATAACCATCAGGTAAACATCATTTCCATCGGTAACTTGTTGGTAGGCATTAGCGGTAACTGGGAGATTTAACGTGGATAGTGAACCTCCTAAATTTGATCCCCAACCTGCAATATAAATTTTATCACAAACATCAACTAAAAAAGCAGTAGGGGATATGTCTGGTGTTCCTTTTCCAGTTCCAATAACTGTTGAGCTTAACAGGCTACTCAAATCAGAACTAAATACTGCTATGAATTGACCTCCATCTAAAACCGAATAAGCAGCATTATTAACCAATTGCGATCCTTTTATTTCTGTTTGTCCAAATAAATAAACTGCATTTGTGCTTCCAATTTCCACAAAATAGGATTGATCATACTCATCAGTTCCGAAGTAAGATGAAGCAATAATTTGTGTTCCATTAGATGATAGTTTCGCTATAAATGCATCTGCATTAATAGAGTCTTGATATGTATTTTGGAATGCGTTAATTGAAGTGGGAAAATTTGCTGAATTTGTTCCTCCAGTTACATATATATCGTCTTGATTAATTGCTAATGAATAAATTGCATCGTCATTAGATCCTCCAAAATAAGTGCTCCAAATAATTGAATTCAGCTGATTATCCATTTTAATAATACAACCTTCCTGCCCTCCATTAGAAATTGTTTGTACACTGTTTAATGTTGGGAAATCAGTTGATTTCGTACAAGTTGCTATGTAAATATTATTTTGATAATCAATATCAATTTCTCCTCTTACTTCATCAGCGTAATTATATTTAAGTTTCGTAGAGGTATTTAATCCATCATTTCCACTGCCTCCAATAAATGTGGAGGAAAGCAAATCACCTCCATTAGCATTAATTCGGCTTACAAATATATCTGACCCATTTGGGAAAGAAACTCCAATTCCTGATGGAGAAAGGGGCCCTCCGCCTGCAAATTGTTGTTGAAAAGCGAATTGGGTAGTTGGAAAATCAGCAGAAGCTGTTGTTCCATAAATAAATAATTCATTAGCTGAATTTACAATCATTGAATGTGGTATTTCATCTAAACTTCCTCCTAAATATGTTGAATAAATACGTTGAGTACCAGTCGTATCATATTTTGTGATTGCAACATCAGTCCCACCAACAGAATTAGCATAATTAATTTGATAGGCCCCTAGTGTAACAGGATAGCCAATGCCAAAAGCAGTGCTACCTGCATACAGAAATCCTAAATTATCATAAGTCGCTGTATATCCAAAATTATCTGCCGTGCTTCCAGAATAAGTAGAAAATTCTAAAGTTGGATCAATAATTAACTCATGATCTTGGTTATATCCTTCTGGAAATGCAAAAGAAATCTCCGTATCTTTTAATACATAAAAACAGGGGACATAAAATTTATTTCCATTAATTATTTGATAAGCATATGGCTCAGATTCTTTTACAATATTTACTGTTGTAACGGAATACAGCTCTTGTGAATTCAATTTAATTTCTTCTAAGCCGCTATATTTAATCTGAATTTGATTAACATCTGAATTTGGAGAAACAATAATATCATATTTTAACTTGTCTTTATTTACATAATACTTAATATCAATTCCGGTGTAAATATTCTTCTGATAAACTGATTTATATGATTTTACATCGCTTGCCCAGTTAGATTTGTGACCCAAATAATAATTCTCATAATGATTACTCTCTTCAATTAATTCTGTTAACATTCTAGTGCTAGAATTAAGAAACTCCATAGAATATGCATGCGCATCAATTTTTTTGCTTTTTGCATGTAAATCATGAATTGAAGACAATTGTTCTCCTGAATAAAATGCATAAATCAATTTCCCTTCCTCAATAAATAATGAGCCCGAAGGAAGTATTGCTTTTGCTTTAACTTGTTTTGGAAACTGTCCTTTATTTTCAATAAAAGTATTTTGAGCATTTAAAGATATTCCGAAAAAACAAAAAAGTATCGGGCAATACAAATTGAAAATGTTTCTAATTATCGACATTTTTATTCTTTGCTCATCAATATGCGCATTAAACTATCCCTTACGTTTAAATAATCCTCTTTGTTTTCTTTTTTGATG
>Ga0315315_10006269_pt1 | contig 10991 bp, 10 predicted proteins | sample M140m3416metaG_FD_203699 | JGI IMG/M metagenome (GOLD analysis project Ga0315315, IMG submission 203699) | Ammonia-oxidizing marine archaeal communities from Monterey Bay, California, United States - M1 40m 3416 | ecosystem: Environmental > Aquatic > Marine > Intertidal zone | place: USA... | reverse complement strand
AATTGATACTATTTTTACATTATAAAATAAAAAAAGCCTGCGAGAAATCGTGGGCTTTTTTTTATTCAATATAACTTTTTATAATTTTATAAAAGTTTAGAAATTAAATATATTGTTTAATCACAGATCTTATCAGTCTTGTGGGGGATGAATTATTTAAGATACAATAATCAATATTTTTTCCTGCTTTTTTAAAATATTCAGTCTTTCTCATTTTTAAAATTGAAAATAGTTTTTTTTCAAATTCTTCATATCTATTGCCATTAAAAGTAAAAAATTTGTTCAACGGAAAATTATACACAGAATAACCAGTAAGATTTGCTGCTAAAATTTTATTTCTAAGTAAAATATTTTCTCTTAACATTAAAGACATCGAGCTAACCAAAACTTCACTTTCCTCCATTATTTTATAAGTATTGAATTTATTTTTAGTAATTAAGCTTGTTTCACTTCTTCTTTTTAATAGCTTTTTCTTAAACTGAACAAAATATTTATGATTTAAATATTTTTTGTATCCCATCTGTTCATACTCGTGATCAGTCTTATCCCCTGGATTTAAACGGAAACCAGGTTTGTTTCTTTTTTGACAAATTACTAATTTATAATTGTACTTATTGGAAAATTTTAAACAAAATTCTGAAAGAAGTATAAAATTTTTTTCTAGATTACTATCAAATTTACTCATTTCTGGATCCCAAGCTCCATGGTCAGATAGTAAACAGATTTGTCTTTTTTTTTTAATTTTTATCTTGTTTACTTTTTTATATTTTTTATAACTTTCAACGGAAAGGCTTCCAACTGGAATAATCTTATTAACTTTGATATCTAATTTTTTATATAATTTTTTTTCATAATTTCCCAAGCTTAAGAAAATTGGAATATATAGCTTTTTATTAATGTTATCTTTAATTTTTTTCTTTTTAAATAAATAATGATTTTCTAAAATTGCATATCGAGCACCATTTTGTACGGCTATAAATTTTATATTTTTGTCTATTTTCTTAAATCTTAAAGCAATTTCAGAAAACTTAAGAGAATTATCTATGTGAGTGATTACAATTTTGGGTTTTATAATTTTAATTAAAGAAATTAAGTATGATGATAAAAAATTTCCTCGAAAAAAATAAATACTAAAAAAAATAATTTTTAAATTGATAAATAAAGTGTCAATTTTGTAAGCTCTTGCTTGTAGTATAAAATATTTGTAATTAGATATTACCTCTTCTATAGGCTTTGAGCTTTCATCATCAAGTATCAGCACCTCTACATTAGATGGGGTTGAGAAATTAAGATTGCTTCTCTTTAAAATTTTGTAAATTTTGAAGAACATCTAATGCCTAATACGTTACCTAAAAGCGATTATCAATCAAAAATAGCATAAACACTCATTAATAAGGCGTGCGAAGGTAGGCTCAGAATGAGCAAGAACTGCTTGTAGTGAATAACGGTATACACTTATAAGATGTACTTATAAAATATTTAAAAAACTTATAGATGAAATATGAAAAAACCTTTTAGATGCAAAAATTGCGTAATGGTATCAACTAGACCTCGTATAAGTTTTGACTCTAAAGGATATTGTTCAGCATGTCAGTGGGCTGAAAAAAAAAAAAATATCGATTGGAAAATAAGAGAAAAAAAATTAAGGAATTTAATAAAAAAACATAAGAAAAGTAATAATACATATGATTGTATAGTTGCAGTCAGCGGCGGAAAAGATGGCTCTTATGTTTCTTTTCAATTAAAAAATAAATATAAACTTAATCCCCTTACTGTTACTGTTAGACCTCCAACAGAAACTGAAATTGGCAAAACAAATCTTAGTAACTTTGTAAAAAGCGGTTTTGAAAATGTTTTAATCTCTCCAAATGAAGAAGCTATGCATAAACTTAATAAGTTAGGTTTAATAGAAATGGGCTTTCCATATTATGGGTGGTTAATAAGTGTACATACAGCGATTGTAAGGACGGCAATCTCGAATGGCATTTCACTTATTTTTTATTCAGAGGACGGAGAAGTTGAGTATGGCGGAGATCAAAAACATATGGATAATGGAGTTTACCCAATTGAATATATGAAAAGGGCTTATTTAGAGGGTGGATACGAAAAAATTTTAAAATTATCTAAATTAAGTAAAAAAAAACTTTTTTGGTATACGTTTCCAAGTCATAAAGAATTAAAGAATTTAAATTTAGATGTTACGCATTATGGTTTTTATGAAAATTGGGATCCTTATAGAAATTATATTATTTCAAAAAAATTTTGTGGACTTACTGAAAGCACTAGTCCAAATAAAGGAACTTACACAAATTTTGCTCAGAACGACCAAAAACTTTATGCTCTTCATACATATTTTATGTTTTTAAAATATGGTTTCGGTAGAACAACTCAGGATACAGCTATTGATATAAGAAGAGAGTCATTGTCGAGAGAGCAAGCAATTAAACTAATAGATATGTATGATAATTTTTATCCAGAAGGTTTTTTTGATAGTTATTGTGATTATTACAAAATGACTAAGTCAGCTTTTATTGAAAATATAGATCGATGGGCAAATAAAAAAATTTTAAAAAAGACAAAAGGTAAATGGGAATTAAAAAATGATTTTAGATGATATCTAAAAAAAAAGTCGGAATCATAGATTATGGAGCTGGTAATCATGGCTCAATATTTAATGCAATACAATATTTAGGGGCACAAACTAAAATAGTGAATTCTCCCTCAAATCTTAATCAATATTCTCATTTAATATTGCCTGGAGTTGGTTCATTTGGAAAACTAGCTGGTAATTTAAAAAAAAAAGACTGGTCGAATAAAATTAAAAATTTCGCACAACAAGGAAAGAGCCTTTTTGGGATATGTGTAGGTATGCAATTATTATTTGAACAGAGTGAGGAAAGTAAAAATGCATTTGGCTTAAGTTTAATTAAAGGTAAATTTAATATTTTCGATAAACTTAATAATCTTCCATTGCCTCATGTTGGATTTAATGAAGTTAACCACAAGAATTCTTCAATCTGGAAAGGAATTAAAAATAAATCTCCTTTTTATTTTATTCATTCCTTTAGAGTAAAAAAGACTCAAGAGAACGTTACTGTTGCTAAAACAGTTTACGGGGAAGAGTTCATTTCATTTATTGAAAAAGATAATATTTATGGATCTCAATTTCATCCAGAAAAAAGTCATATTGTTGGGCTAAAACTTTTAAAAAATTTTTTAGAAATTAATCATTGATAAAAAAAAGAATTATTTTTGCTTTACTATACCAAGATGGATACTTCTATCTAAGTAGAAATTTTCAACTTCAAAAAGTAGGTGATCTGAATTGGTTAATAGATAATTTTGGGTTTGGCAGTACAGCAAACCATATTGATGAATTAATTTGTTTACTTGTAAAAAAGGAACCAACCAAAGAACATAAAAAAAATTTTTTTGAAGATATAAATAAATTAAGAAAAAAAATTTTTATACCCATTACATTAGGAGGAGGAATAAGAAGCTTAAATGATGTTGCTGATTATTTTTATAATGGTGCGGATAAAGTTTTATTAAATACTTCGATTTTTAAAAAAAATCTTACTAAGGAAATCTCAAAACTGTATGGCGAACAATCAATTTCTATTATGGTCGATTATAAAATCAGTAAAAATAACAAAGATCAAATTTTTGTAAATAGTGGTACGAAATTTAAGATGAATTTGTCTGACTTTTTTACTAAAATGAACAATTTAAATTTTGGAGAAATTATTTTAAATTCAATAGAAAATGATGGAACCGGGACTGGTTTAGATTTAAGAATTTTGAAAAAAATCCCAAAAAAATGGAAAAAAAGGCCCATCTTATTAATGGGTGGTGCAGGAAAATCAGATCATATTATCGAAGGATTAAAAAAAGATTTAATATCAGGAATAGTAACTGCTAATTTATTTAATTTTTTAGGAGCAGGCTTACAACAAGCAAGAAAAAAATCTAAAAAATATAGAATAAATTTAGCTAACTTTGACACAAAAATAATTCTATAAAACTAAATTTATAATTTAAAAATTTTTAATTTATTTTTTATAAAACTATAAATAATTTCAATTATAGTCGAAAACAATATTGTAGAAATTAAAGTATAAGCAAAAAATGGAATAGCTAAAGCATAACATAAAATCATTCCTTCAAATGTATACCCATACATTCCTGATGCCCAAACTCCAAAATTAGTTATAATAAAGAAAATACAGGCACCTAATACCGCACCACTAAATCGCGAAGTAATATTTTTTGCAAATAATGGTGAAATTAAACCTATTAAAAATATACTTCCCCAAGTCCAATGAGTGCCGGTATGGTAACCAATAATTAAGTCAGTTATTGCAAAACTTATAAGTAAAGCAGGCAGATACCTTAAACCAAGTAGTACAGGCACGTAAAAACTTAATGCAATTAAGCTTGTAAAGTTTGGTGGGTGAGGAATAAATCTGCTAGCTGCAAGAATAAGAAAAATTCCAATACATATATTAAAGTTTTTCACATACTTAATATAGTTTCTTAAATCCAAAGTTTAAAGCTCTTTCTGGAGCCGAATATTGTATAGCTTGGCTGTATTTTTCATTAAATATATTAGTTAAATTTACAAATCCATTAAAATTTCCGTACATAAAATCTACACTCAAATCACTTACTGAGTATGAGTCTAGTCTCACGTCTCTGTAATTTCCACCAGATGCATTACCGTTACCATAATCCCTTGCAGTATCTGACCATTTAGTTTTCCATCCTAAAATTGTCTTTTCATTGATATTATAATTAGCACCAATATTTATTAAATGTCGTGGCATTCTAACTAGTTGTGAATTTAAAAAATCACCCGCACTACCCGGACCTAAGTCAGGGTCATCAAAGTCTGCCCCATCATAAGTTGAATTATAAGTGTAGCCCAAGTCAAAATTTAAATCTTTTTTAGGTTTATATTTTGATAATAGTTCAATACCTTTAGTTCTTACAACACCTGCTACATTATTTGGTGTCCAACTCGCAGTCTTCCATCCTTCAATAGTATCTTCGTATTTATGACTAAAAAAAGTCAAATCAACATCAAGCCCATTGTCTACAAAGTTTTTCTGCACGCCAAAATCAAAACTTCTTCCTTTTTCTGCAACAAGAGAGTTCGGTTTATTACTTTTATAAAATTCGTATAACGATGGAAATTTTACACCTGTTCCATATGATGATTTAAAAGTTGCTCCTAGCGTATCTGACAAATAAGCTAAACTTATTCTTTCACTGTCCTCGTTTCCTGCTTTACTATGTTCATCAAATCTTACACCTATTGTTGTGTATAAATTATTCATTAATTTAGACTGAATATCCACATATGCAGATGTGATTTCTTCTCCTTTTCTAAAATCTTCTTGTATATTTTCATCCGCAGCATATCGCATTTCCTCAAATTCTTTTTCTAGCCCAAAAACCATATTGTTATTAGAATTTATTTCGTAATCATTTTTTAAGTCAATGGTATTTCTATAAGACCAAAATTCTTGTTCTACAATATTGTTTGAAAATTGACTTTTAACGTTGTCAGAAGTTCTACTCATATAACCTGACCCCAGAATTAAACTACTTTTAAAGTTAGTAGATGCTTTATAATTTACTTTGACAGTAGCAGAAGAGTCTTTTTCATGAGATGAGTTATCTTCTTGATTAAAAGTTTCGTTTATCGCATCATAATGCAGTTTCGAGTCAGTCAACTTATAAATAGTTCTTAAATCCACTTTATCGGAAAATTTGTAACCATAGTTTGTTAAAAAGGTATGGTTTTTGTAAGGGTCGCTCTCATCATTATGGACCATAGCCGACAAACCATCAGTTTGAAATCTTTCTAGTCCAATATAAAAATCTTTTTGTTCATCAGAACCTCCGTAAGATAAATTTAAATTATGTGTTTTATTTGAACCAGTATTATATGAATATTTTTTTTTATAATCACCTATTCCTTTCTTAGAAGAAATATTTATTGCACCACCCATAGCACCACTTCCATACATTGAACTTTGATTTCCTTTTAGTATTTCAACTCTAGAAACTTGACCAGTTAGAATATCGTCAAAATAAAAATCATTCTTAGGAGTAGTAGCATCTGATTTTTTTACTCCGTCAACGTAAACAGTTGTATAAGCTTTGGATAATCCTCTTAATTGAATACCTGATTGAGATCCAGCCCCACCTGTTTGAAAAAAGTTTAATCCAGTTGTCGATTTATTTAAACTATCACCCAAAAATGCCTTGTTTGAATTTTCTAAATCTTTTTCATTTAAAACAGTCACTGAACTTCCAACTGTAGCTATTGACTGTGGAGTTTTACTTGGTGCAATTACAATGATCGGAATATCACTAGCAATAAGAGTGTTAAAATATATTAAAGTTAAAAAAAGTAGAAAAATTTTACAAACTATGTTCATCAAAGCCTATCTGTTATGTGAAGTTGTTTTGCTTCACTTTAATTAAATATGCCGATGTCAATTTTAAATTGTAGAACTAGACTCTTCCTGGCCATTGTTCAACAGCGGGCTATGTTGGGTGGCACTCCGACTTTACGGTTGCAGGCACAGCCAATGAATTTCACATTGATTCCCCACTCACTTATTCAACACAACTAAATTTTATATAAATATGAATAATAGTAAAGCTTTTTCGAGAATCTACCGAATAATTTTACTTTACTGTTCAAAGACTGAACGCTATATTCGTTCAAAAGTTGAACATTATGAAACAAAACGAAGATCACTTTGAAATATTAAGAAAAATACAAAAAAAACCTGAGTCAAGTCAGAGACAACTGGCAAAAGAACTTGGTTTTAGTTTAGGTAAACTTAACTATTGTTTGCAAGCTCTTCAAGAAAAAGGGCATATAAAAATAAAAAGTTTTAAAAAAAATCCAAAAAAAATTAATTATCTTTACATATTAACACCTAAAGGATTAGCAGAAAAAACTGAGTTAACTCTCAACTTCATGAAAAGAAAGATGAAGGAATATGATGAACTTAAAAAGGAAATTGAATAATTATGTGGACCATAATTAAAATTGATAAAAAAAAAATAAATCTTTTTAAAATTGAGATGATAAAGAAACTAGGGAAAGAATGTAAATTTTATGCACCAAAAATAAAAATTGAATTAATAAGAAATAATAGAAAAATAGAAAAAACCTTCTTTTTGCTTGGAGATTATATTTTTTGCAAACACGAAAAATTTAATCAGCAAAATATAATTAATCAACTTAAATCAATTATAGGCTTAAAATATTTTATAAAAAATTTTTTCTTAGCTCAAAACGAAATTAGTAATTTTATAGACAAGTGTAAACGTATGGAAAGTAAAGATGGATTTATAAAAGAAACTTCCTTTAATATTTATCTAAATAAAAGTTATAAGTTTATCTCTGGGGCTCTTTCAGGAACATTATTTAAAATTTTAGAATTGAATAAAAAAGAAATGAATATTTTAATTGGCAGCACCAAAGTAAAGATGAATAGAAAAAAAAATTATTTATTTAATCCTGCTTAATTAAAAGAAATATAATGAAAAGATTTGTAAACCGATATTTTACAAAGTGCGGAGCTTTGTCTATTTGAATTATTTATGATAAATATTATTTCACAAGTTTTAGAGAAAAAGGATCATTTTAAAATTAAAATAATTTTACTATTAAATTTTTTGACTTTTTTTTTTGAATTTATCTCCTTAGGATCAATCCCAATATTTGTTGGTCTTATAATTGATAGCGGTGCAACCTTAAGTCGATTAGAAGAATATGGCATTTTTTATTTTTCTGAATTTAGTAATGAAAATTTAATAAAATACATAGGTGTAATTATTATTGCTATTTTTATTATAAAAAATATTTTTTATTTTACACTCATATATATTCAAGGAAAATTTATTAAAAATTTTAAACTTACTACAGCAAGAAAACTTTTAAATTTTTACATAGGATCTCCATTTTCTTATCATATGGAGCATAATCCGGCAGAATTAACAAGAAACTCAACTGACAATGTTGACTTTGTAAGTGAATTTATACTTCAAGGAATAAATGTATTTAAAGAAAGTATAGCTATATTAGTTATTTTTACTCTTTTACTTATTGTAAATCCTGTAATCACTCTATCAATTACTTTTATATTCTCACTTTTTGGCTTTTATTATTTAAAGAGAATAAAGCCGTCAATGAAAAAAAAAGCAAAACAAAATGAAAGTTTAAAAACTACTTTAATCAAAATAGTTAACGAAAGCTTTGGTGCAATTAAGGATATAAAACTACTTAATAAAGAAAAAAATATTCTAAAGTATTATGATAGTAATAGAGAAAAAGTAGAGGATAATACTTTTTTCTTTGATCTTTCTGCTAAATCACCTAAACTTTTACTCGAGTCTATCGCAATTATAACAATAACTCTTTCAACATTAATCATCTTAAATTTTAACAAAGATGTGTTGGGCCTTTTATCCATTTTGTCATTAATTGTTATTGCTACAGTCAGATTTATACCGGCATTTAACGGTATTATTACTAGCTTATTTTATCTACGAGTTTACAGACCATATGGCGAGACTATAGTCGAAGAATTGAAACAGATTGAATACTATAAAAAAAAATCATCCGTTACTCTAGAAGATAAATTAGCTAGGGATATAAATGAGGATATAAATAAAAATTTCATTTTATTAAATGATGTTTCCTTTTCTTACAAAAACAATCAAAAAGGTATTCTAAAAAATATTAATTTAAGTATTGAAAAAGGAAAAATAGTTGGAATAACAGGAGAAACAGGATCTGGTAAAAGTACACTTTTTCACATTATGTTGGGTTTATTGCCGCCAAAAAATGGAATGGTTTTTTACAAAAATAAAAATATTCATGCTGACATAGTAAATTGGAGAAATAAGATAGGATATATAGCTCAAAATATATATTTGCTTGATAGCACAATAGAGAAAAATATTACATTTGATTTTTTAGAAGAAAAAATTGATAAAGAAAGAATAGATTTTGCTATTAAAATGTCTTCTTTAGATGAAAAAATATCTGAACTTCCTCATGGTATAAAAACTCTTGTTGGTAACGATGGTATAAGATTATCCGGTGGCGAAAAACAGAGAGTTGCTTTAGCAAGAGCTATTTATAGAAATCCTGATATTTACTTTATGGACGAGTCAACAAGTGCGTTGGACTCCATTACAGAACAAAAAATAATAAAAAATATGAAAGAAAATTTTTCACAAAAAACAATTATTTTGATAGCTCACAGAAAAACTACTATAGATGCATGTGATAAAATAATTAATTTAAAAAATGGATATATAAATTAATAATGAAGGTTAAATTTTTATAATTATGAACATTCTAGTAACAGGAGCTTGTGGTTTTATAGGCTCTCATGTAGTCGAAAGGTTAGTGAAAAAAGGACATAATGTAAGTGCTTTCACGTTTTATAGCGCAAGAGGCTTAAATGGCTGGATAGATAATCTTGATGCAAAGATAATTAAAAACATAAATATAATCTCTGGTGATATACGAGATCATGATTTTTTGATTAACCATTCAAAAAAAATAGACGCAATACTTCACTTGGCTGCCCTAATAGGTATTCCTTATTCATATCACGCTCCAAAAAGTTATATAGAAACTAATGTAATTGGAACATATAACGTTTTAAATGCTTCTAAAATAAATGATATTCCAAAAACAATTATTACATCGACAAGTGAAGTATATGGAACAGCTCAATCAATACCAATTACAGAAAAACATTCTTTAAACGCCCAGTCCCCTTATGCAGCTAGTAAAATTGGTGCCGATCAACTAGCTCTTTCATTTTATAAATCGTTTAAACTACCAGTTACCATAATAAGACCTTTCAATACTTTTGGACCCAGACAATCAACGAGAGCCATTATTCCAACGATAATTACTCAAATTTTAAATAATAATAAAAATATAAAATTAGGAAATTTATCTCCAACTAGAGATTTTACATTTGTGGAGGATACGGCTGACAGCTTCATACAGGCTCTAAAAAGTAAAAAAATATCTGGAGAAACAATTAATATTGGAAATAATTTTGAAATATCAATTAGGCAAATAATTAAAATAATGAAAGAAGATTTTGGATATAATTTTAATGTAATATTAGATAAAAAAAGAGTAAGAGAAAAAAAGAGTGAAGTATTTAGGTTAATAGCAAGTAACACAAAAGCAAAAAAAATATTAAACTGGAAACCTAATTATGCGGGTGTAAAGGGATTTAAGTTGGGTTTAAAAAAGACAATTGAGTGGTTTCAAGACCCTAAAAATTTGCAAGATTACAATTCTAACTCTTATTCAATTTAAAATCTAATGCTAAAAATTTCTGCGAAATCAATATATCTTTTAATAAAGAAAACAATAGGTAAGGGCCCCCATCAGTTACATGAGCCATTATTTTCTAAAAAAGAAATTAAGTATACTAACGATACAATTGAAAAAAATTACGTCTCTAGCGTAGGAATATATGGAGAAAAATTTGAAAAAGAAATAAAAAAGTTTACTAAAGCTAAGTACGTAGTTGCAGTAATTAATGGCACCCAAGGATTATATATTTCAATGCAAGCGCTTGGAATAAAAAAAGATCAAGAAGTTTTGGTTCCCGCCTTAACTTTCGTAGGTACAGTAAATGCGATAAGTTATACAGGTGCAGAACCTCATTTTATAGACTCAAATATAAAAGATTTTGGGATAGATTGTGGAAAATTAGAAGTTTACCTAAAAAAAATTTCTAAAATTGAAAATAGCAAGTGTATTAATAAAAAAACCGGGAGAGTTATAAGTGGAATTATTCCAGTACATATTTTTGGACACTCTTGCGATTTAGAAAAAACAATTAAATTAGCAAAAAAATTTAAATTAAAAATAATCGAAGATGCAGCTGAAGCTTTAGGCAGTTTTTACAAAAAAAAACATG
>Ga0315315_10006266_pt1 | contig 10993 bp, 8 predicted proteins | sample M140m3416metaG_FD_203699 | JGI IMG/M metagenome (GOLD analysis project Ga0315315, IMG submission 203699) | Ammonia-oxidizing marine archaeal communities from Monterey Bay, California, United States - M1 40m 3416 | ecosystem: Environmental > Aquatic > Marine > Intertidal zone | place: USA... | reverse complement strand
TACCTTACAGCAAAAAAGAGAAAGGAATTGAGAGATTGGTTCATACTAAATTCGAAAACAAAGCCTTGGCATCATAGTATTATTATTTGTTCACCGGAAAGAATCGATTCTTCATCCGGAAATCAAGGATTAAATGTTCTTGAAACTGAATTATTTGCTGAAGCGATTAATGCATTACCTGAGGAAATCAAAACATCTGTTGTAATACTTAATGACGCCTGTGATGTAAAACCACAGCGATTTAGTGATCGCATTGCTAACCAATTATCTTCTTGGCCGTGGCCAAACTCTTCGATAACTAGCGAACATAAGGCCGATGAAAATGACCCATTCGTTGGAATGGCAAGTATTTTGGCAAAAGAAAAAAGAGATGATTGTATTAGTGAAATTTCTAAACAATTGGGTTTTTCTGTTGGTTCCGGATATCCCAGTGACCCTAACACAAAGAAGATAATTCCGCAACTACTGTTAGAATCACCTCATCCTGAGTTACGTTGGAGTTGGGCTACTGTTGAGCGTGAATGGAATAAAATATATGAAAAACCATTACCAAAAAGAAACTCGGCTCCAAAAAATCAAACAACATTATTCTGATTTTCTACTTTTTTGGCCATGCATTTCATGAAGTATCAGCATTAGGATTGCATGAATCCCATGTCTTGGACTCCTGATAATGCAACTATGAATCTGATTAGGCATATGGCAATTCAAAATGCCATTGAATATGAGGGTAAGGCAAATCCCGGTTCAGTAATTGGAAGAATAATGGGGATGAATGCAGATTTACGCCCACATGGTAAAACAATCAGCCCCATGATTGCAAAAGCGGTAGTTGAGGCAAATATGATGGCTGGAAGTCATGGAGTTGAACATCTAAGAAGTATACTACAAGAAGAGGCTCCACATTTATTGGAAGAACGCCAAAAGAAAGAAAGGCGTGTAGGACTTCCAGAGTTGCCTAATGCCGAAAAAGGAAAGGTAGTTTTGAGATTCGCACCTAATCCAAATGGCCCTCTTTCATTTGGTCATGCAAGAGGAATTGTCATCAATGGTTCTTATGCAGAAAAATTCGAAGGTGAACTAATTCTTAGATTTGATGATACAGACACTTCTGTAAAACCACCGTTACTAGAAGCATACCAACAAATTCCTGAAGAGGCAGAATGGTTACTAGGATTTGCACCTCACCGTATTGTCATTGCAAGTGACCGTATGGAGCACTACTATGAGCACACTGAGATGATGTTATCAGGTGATTTTGGATATGTATGTACATGCAGTGCAGAATCTTTCAGAGAATTACGAGTTTCTAAATCTGAATGCCCTTGCAGAAATCAAGAAATTGAATTGAATATGAAATTATGGAACAACATGCTTGATGGAACATTCAAACCAGGTGATGCTGTTGTTCGCGTAAAAACAGGTATGGATTTGAAAAACCCTGCGCTTCGAGACTGGCCTGCACTACGTATGCAAGATACGAAAGCAAATCCACATCCAAGAAAAGAAATCGGCTCGAAGTATAGAGTATGGCCTCTATTGGATTTCCAAAGTGCTGTAGAAGACCATCTACAAGGAGTGACCCATATCATTCGTGGGAAAGATTTGATGGACTCAACTAGAAAGCAGACATTACTTTACCAACATTTTGGATGGCAATACCCTGAAACAATGTATTGGGGTCGAGTAAAGGTTCACGAATGGGGTGGATTCTCAACATCACAGATGCGAAGAGATATCGAAGCAGGGTTGTTCGAAGGTTGGGGTGACCCTCGTTTGCCAACTATTTCAGCATTGAAAAACAGAGGCATTACCTCAGAAGCATTGAGGCAATTTTGGATAGAACTAGGTGTGACTCAAAAAGATATTTCTGTGCCGCTGGCAACTCTGTACTCACACAACACAAAACAGATAGATGATGATGCGCCAAGAATTTCATTCATTCGTAATCCTGTCAAGTTGACGATCGCTGGAGAGCACCCGACTTCTGTAAAAACCGCGGTGCATCCTAATCATGATTCGATGGGAATGCGTACCTTCGATGTATCTACTAATGCAGTATTCATTGAAAAAGAAGATTCTATGAAGTCGCAAGTTAGACTCAAAGAATTTGCTGATTTTGATATTGAAGAGGATACCGCTCAATTTATCTCAGAAGTGAGAAGTGATAAGAGGCCAATCGTCCATTGGATTTCTGAAAACGACTGCGTAAAAGCAACTCTAATTCATCCAACTGAAGGAAAAATTATCAATATTAAGGGAGTTCTAGAGAAACATGAATATGAGCCTGGCACAATGGTTCAAATCGAACGTATTGGTTATGGAGTTCTTCTTGATAGTTCTACAATAATGTTCACCCATGATTAGGGGAACTATCAAAACCCTGCTCATACAGCACCAGTTGATGACACAAGAGACAAAGACCATCGCTGAACTCAATCTAAATGATGAGCATATTACAGTGGGCGTAGAAGATACACTGAAAGAGGGGGCTAAAAGACTACTATCGGTCCCCGGAGGAATACTGATTGTACTTGATGACGATTCAAGAGTTAAAGGTGTAATGGGATACAAACAATTCCTACAAGCAATCGAAAAAGAGATGGATATGAGTTCATCTAAATGTGGTGAGATTATGGAAATGGATTTCATGGAAGTAAATAATAGTGAATCAATTAAGGATGTCCTCAAAAAAATTAGAAAGCGAAGTCCTCAAGCAGTTGTTTCAGTTGATGAGAATGGTGAATTTTCTGGATACTTTTCACCGAGTGATTACAAAGAGTCTAGAGCCATTGTCAAATCGCTAAAATCGCTGAAACTTTGATTTAACCAACAATTTTTATCATTCTCGAACAACCAGTACATGCTACTCTAAGTGGCCGGATATCACTGGTCACTAAATTTACTGTATTACAAGCAGGACAACCAATAGTTGGTAAGCTACTTTCTCTACTAACTGCAGCATTGTTATCTACTGCATGACGCCGAGGACTAACTATAGAAGTGATAAACCATACTGACACAACTATCATTGATGCACCTCCAATGAAAATTGGTGGATATGAAAAATAGTAAATTAGCATTATAAGAGGAATAAGAACCAGTTCGAACATCAAAAATCTACGATGTCTGTTCCTTGTTAGCCCTAAGCAGAATATTAAACCAATCAATAGAGTAGCCACTGATAAAGCAGTTAGTGTAGTTGGGCTGTAGAATACTGAATTGGTAGGTTGTATGGTCAAAGTGAAATCTTCTCCAGGACTTACCGAATCTCCCTCAAGGGTAATTTTCTCCCCCCAAGGCATTCGGGAATGTTTGAATTGTAATTCCTCTGATTCCAGCAACTCTGCTCCTGCAAAAGAAGACATACCTGAAGATTTTGCTTCAACTTTCAGTGAAAAGTCTTGCCAAATATTACTCGAAGTAGACGAAATAAATGTTCGCATCAAGACAAAACCAGTATCTTTCTCAAGTGTTTGTAGTGTTGAAAATTGGAGAATCAGTGGATGTTTGACAACTTGAGTTTCCCCCATTAGGTCAACAGAAATTGAGATGGTATCAAAATCTCCTGAATCGCCAATCAACTCACCACTATCAATTTGCATACCATTAAAACCATCCATGTATGTTCGATATCGGTTTACCATTTCCCTTTGGAATTGTTCTAATTCTACCGATTCGATATTTTTATCTAATCTCTCTTCATCTGTAATGGAACCTGGATTCCATCCCCTTAGAACGGAATCTGGACTAATGTCTAAAGATCCAATGTTATCCATGCCCCATCGCATCCAAAAGGCCATACTACCATCGATTTCTAAAGTAGTTAATCGTGAAAGTTTAAGTTTACCTTTAGATGTAGACAGTTCGACATTTTGTTCAATGGACAGTGGACTTTTTGCCGTACTTTCGCGAAGTGGTTCATCGCTTGGATAAAATGTTCCCGTACCACTACCTCCGTCAGAAGTCTCAACTAAGAATTCGGACTGCCCAGATAGTAATGGTCCTGATGGTTGTAATGAAATCCTAATTGAAACTTGAATTGTTTCTTCGCCACCTGAAGCCCCTTGCCAGGTCCATGTTATCATGATTGAATCGCCATTTTGAGTTTCTACTGGATTTCCTGCAATTAGAATATTGTTAACTCTAAGTTCTATTGAACTGGAGTAAGTTAGTGTATCTAATCCGAACGGTGAATCGATTCTGACCGGGAGATAGATGTCACTACCATCGATTATTGGATCTTCTAAAGTCAAGTCAAGTAAGGGTATTTCCGCACTAATCGAAGAGTCGTGTTCCGATGATCCCCAGAAAAACTCAAGCATCGCCCCACTCTCTGGCACATTAAAAACAACAGTTCTCGCACTCAATACTAACTCAATATCACTTGATGCTGATAATGATGCGCCTTCAATCGGGATATCAAATTTTAGAATACCTTCACCTTGTACTAAGACCGATGAGCCTATGTCTGTTGAAGCAGAAAAAGATAATGCTCCGATGTTAATAGTCGCAGTTGCATTTATTTGTGCGCCACCAGCATCGCTGACTTTGTAATAAATTTCAAACGACCAAGTAGATTCTGGAACATCTCCTGGCCAAACTTTATCCATACTCCAAGTACCTATTTCTTCCGCAGACGTAATTGAATTTGAGATGGAAAATGAATTAGATTCGGAATCTAATTTTTGAGAGAATGGTGTTAATACACCCATTGTACCGCCTGTCAGATACAAATTTACATCAGAAGATGAATCACAACAGACTTGAACTGGTTCCGCCGAAACTGGGGCAATAAAAGTCGAACTAAATGGCAGTAAAGACGCGAAAATCAACACTATAAGTATCGGTGTTGCACGACTCGACACTACGACCACAAATCTCACGGAACGCTCATGGGTCATAACTTAAACTACTATAAGTTAAGAAAATGTATCAAAAAGTATGGTTGGCTTAGTAATCCAAATCATAGAGCCTTCTCAAGAAGGGCTCCTAATTCTTTTTCAAACAGAGACACAATCGCATCCCCAACTTCACCTTGTAAGTCATCAGGAAGAAGTCTTAATCCCAAACGAGTTGCTGCCCTCGTAGCTTTGAGTTCAGCATAAATGGTTCGGGCTTTAGTATGGAAATAATAGGCAACCGCCTCTTTTATTTCTGCCTTTAATTCAGGGTCTTGCTCAACCTTTGAGCGGATATGAGACTTTAGTTCATCCTTTACCAAGTCACGGAATGCGTCGATCACTAGGTCCTCTGTTGACATTAAATCTTGAACTTGATCACGAATGCTTCCGGTCAACAGTCTCTCAATAGCCATGACAAGCCGAGAAGGCTAAATGGTTTGAAGCCATCGTATACTAATTCACAAGTTTACCTTGCGAAATTAAACTCCGTAAAATAGTACTTGAGTGAGATTTAATCGACTCCTCTTCGCTAGGCCAATCAGATTTAACCAAGTGTATTTGACTGTATAAATCCTGTTCATCACCACCAATTAACAAGCGGTGCCAAAATAATTCCTCTAGTCTCGGAGTTGATATTACTTTGTCATTTAAGGACGGTAATGCAAGTTCACTAATCGCCTGACCTCTAGACTCAAAATCCATTTTAGCCCATCTCTTTCTCAGCCTTTTGAGCATTGTTTCTGAAAGATTGGGGATCATTCCTTGTGCAGATACCGGCACCTCTGGCAAAGCAACAACACTAACTGAACCTTCATCTCGAAGAACATCTCGAATTGATGAATGTATTGGGTCAAAGGTATTATCGAGAGAATCTCTTAACCATTGCCCACAAATAGCAAAGGGACGTAAACGCCTAACTCGGGTACCATTAGGTGCGATGTTTGCTGCAATGGCTGCACATTGGGAAACAACATCAAGTGCACCCATTCTTTCACTCTTCTTCGACCCCATTCTAACACTTACGGACAATGGTAAAATCTGAACATATTCCTCAACCTTCAAATCCTTACAGTCCCATGTTTCCTCGAATGGTTCAATAGAAATTGTCAGTCCTTCTTTCTTAGCGTCTACTTCTTGTTTTTCACCATGAGGCGTGTGGAGTTTTGATTTAACAAGTCGGCGGCTGTATCTAACATCCAAGTCAATACAGGCAGCCTCAAGATGAGATATTGCCAAAATACCTTCTAAATCACAGGGGGCGTTAAGATAGACCATTGATGCCGATTTAATCTTATCACATACAGATTGAAGATACCCTTTAGCATCTTCAAATGGTGCAGATTCTAACAAATCATTCATCGGGCTCAAATGGACCTCGATGGTTATCATTCATAACCTCACCCACGGAGGTAAAGAATTAATTTCTAATCACTCAACCATAAGTCGTAGTTCATCACGCTTATATCGCCAATCTGAAGGAAGTTTACCTTCTGATTTATAATAATTTGACAAGCGTCTAATTTTTGATTCAGTAATCTCAAGTGAACGCTTGTTATGAAGATCTTTATGATTTCCGCTACCTAAATGATTGATAATGCCGACTGCTTGTCTCATCAGGTTCATCATATCTTCAGGGTAAGTTCCGCCGATATCATTGTCTGCCAAGATAGCACCGATTCTCTTTCCTACAACTAGTCGAACATCAGGAACGGAATGTTGGTCTCTTAGAATAATGCCAATTTCAGAGGTACTGTGTCCGGCCTTACCTAATTCAACTATTAGAGACGTGACCTCTTTCACATTGGTGTTTGACCACTCTGGAGCTTCTGAAACAAATGGCTTAGTAGAGCCACTCTTTCCCTTTCTCGATTTGTACATACGTGCCATAATAACCACTCAAAGCAAGTTGGCGACTTGCCCCCCCTTCTTAATCACTCCGCATGAGTGGAGGAGTAAGTAGTGCAATAGATTTCACAATCTTTGATGAGATTTTGCCAAACGCCCACCAGTAGTTGGCCATTCCCAGGCGGGTGCTACAGCCCTAGCTAAACCAACCGGCAAGCCATCTTGGTAGACAAGAATGTCATTACCTGCCTTAATATCTGAATCAAAAGTCTCTATATTCGAATAGAAAATATCACCTTTCCATTTCAAGCCAGATTTGAGTTCCATTTTTGAAAGTGAATTGTTTTCATGAAGAATCGGTATTGCTGCTTTGGAAAAAGAGAAACCTCTGCGATCTATTGACCAAAGAGCAATTTGTTTACTGTTTAGTTCTAATCTCCAAAAAGGTGGTTTCCCCCTAATGGAAACCCCCTGTAACCAAGTATCATTTTTCATCTGTTTTCTTGCCACACTTGCGAAAGTGTCCATCAAAGACTTGTTATTTCTTCGATTAGGGACATCATATTTCACCAATGCCTCTTTAACGACTTTAGATAAGTTCTCAAGTGCATCATGTTGCCCTGCAGACATACCATTTCTTGTTTCAATCAGTTCGACATCACCGGTAGATAAGTTCATACTTGAATGATTTATAACTAAATCATATTGATGTCTTTCAAGCAGAGAAAGTAAGGTATTTTGGGTCCTAAGTACTTCATCACTAGTCCATTCTCCAGTAACTGGTATATCATAATGAGATGCTGGCCAAACCTCTTCAAGGTCTCTTGGAACCAAGCCGAGTGGCGAAGTAACCATCACTTCATGGCATGAATTATTATTTATCGCTCTTATGAACCTACCATGTGATTTAGAAAATCGATAAGGCTTACGCGCCGAGCAAGGTAATAGAATCAGAACTTTGTCCAAACCTTGAGGGGCACGATAAGTGTTGGAAATAAACTCGCACCACTCTCCGATAATAGGATCACTTAGACTTGAATTACTGCTACAATCAAGTTGTTTTTCTTTGTTCACATGACTCGATAAAATACCTTTTTGTCCTGTACATATTTTGTCATGGACTCTTAGATGCTCAACTAGTTTTGGACTATTTAGAGATTGTTTATCAACCAAAGAACGTAGATTCCCACTGCTGAGATGAGATTTTATTGATGCCAATGATTGCTTCCACTGCTCAATTTGAATATCCATCGTAGAAGTTTCCCCCATCGATTCCACCGGCATCCGTGGACCGGTTGTAGAAAGAATAACCCCCGCTGAATTGCACATACGGGAACGGGATAAATCGAAAATATCAACTCCAAACCAACAAAGTACTGCAGCATTATCTGGCCCTCCTATGCCAGGAGTCCAGAGTAGTGAGCCAGGAAAACGGCTCTTGAGTACATGAATCGCCTTGACTAGTCTTTCCGGTTGAGCAGCAAGTTGGGCTGCATCAACCAGTACAACTACTGCCGGCTTCAATTCAGGATCTACTAATGATTCATCATGAGATAATCTTTGCCAAGAGACTGGGAGAAGTGGACCAATACCGGCAGGTTCTCCAGCATCCGCTTCTTCAAGCGATGGGGGCAGTACATGGCCGATAGAGGTCTGCCAATTTGGACCTTTGACGGAGAAATCATGTGGAGAAAGATTCAATTTTGATTCCAAGTTTAATGTAGCGGGGATTTCGTTGTTAGTATGTGACTTGAATGGCGCTAAGAAATCCTCCAAATCTGGATCTCCGCGAAGTTGAATAAGAATCGGCGTCTTGACTAGTGGGTTGCTTCTATCTCCTAAACTCCACGAACGTGCATAGCGGTCGCGGGAAAAAACAACTCGGCCTAATTCCTGCGACATGATTAATCCTGTAGACTCATATTATTGAAGGGTTTGAAGTTTTTAATGCCTAAGTTGAAACATTGAATGCCCTCGGAATGTTTGGAGGGGTGTCATGGAGTATAGATTCAATTTGTCTCCAGTGTTAGTTACAATAATGCTTTTTCTTGTGATAATACCAGCCTCAGCACAGGATAGTGCACCTGAAGTAATCGTCATCGATGGGCGCATTTCTAGTATTAATATTGAAAGTGGACAGGTATATACTGACACTTGGGAAATCAAAGAAAATGAATGGTATAGTGTAGAAATGGAATGTCAATCTTGTATTGGAACTATAAATTTCAATGGTACAGAAATTGATTCGTCAAGTATCTCTATGAGTGGAATGGTACCCTCTGATGGAGTAGTTCAGTTAGTGATTGAAAGCTCTATAAATGAGGAAATTGGACTATCTGTAATACAGCATGCAAAAGATTCCTTCGCCCCCAACAGGCCATCTCCTTCTCAATCTTTACAGACAATGGAAGGTATTGTGTGTGGTGAGGCCGTAAACTGTATGGATTATTCTAGGGGTGATTTGGCATCTATTCCCTACGGTGAATATACTGAAAATTCATTCATCACAGGTATTATTGATAGTGGACAGTCTGAGTATTTCGCCATTAATGTCACCAACGGTGACACATTGGAGTTGTCTTTAGTTCATTCAACCTCCGACCTAAATGTTGAAGTATATTTTCAAAATGAAACTGATGAAAATCTACTTTCAGGTAACTTTAGTTTACCTAATAAATTATCTGTAAACCAAGTCATAGGTCCTAATTATTGGCAATTCAATGAAGATGGCCGTGCAGTGATTAAAATCGATTCCCAATCACTCAATACTATATGGGCATTACAAACCACAATATACAAGACTCAAGAAATGACAGTTTTGTCTGCTGATGGGACTTCAGACGTATATGGACATGATTTCAAGAGTGTAGTGGTCGAGGTATCAGAGGCTGAAAGACTTGTATTCGAATCTCCTTACTCCGGTATTGACATTTCGACTCATCAATTAATGAATGGAATTTGGGTGGAGTCAAATTCATTTACCCTTACAGAAAATTTAGAATCTAATCTGTATGTATATCCGAATGTTAGTGTAGTTAAAATTGATATCTCTGCACCGGTATTCCTAGTTCAAATTAGTATAGACGATTATTCTGATTTAGCTCAGGGTCTAGAAGCGCCATCCCTTGCTCCAATATACAAAGAAACCAATAATTCATCATGGCCAACTATCGATATAGATGCGGATTCAAATTTTGGTCAATTCACTCTACCAATATCTGACTATTCAGATGTTTATAAAATTGAAATTACAGGATGGGAAGATTCTATTCATTTTGTCAAATTTACGATTGAAGGAGATATATCGGACTGTGAAGTTGAATTGATTGGAAAGAATCAACAGACCTGGGAAGATGAGGAAACTAAGGTCCGGACTTTCGCATCTGGGGATATTCAAGTGGCATTAGAATTGCCAAGAGGTACGCATTTCCTTAGAATTAGTATAATCAATTCATCGACATATAATAATTCGTGGGGAGAAAATACAGAGTCTAAACATTATACAATTACAAGTTATTATGAATTGGTTGATGAAGGTGAAGAACCTTGGTTCCCACCAGATGATAATGCCAAAAAATGGGGCTCGATTGCTCGTTGGTTCCTAGGCGGACTATTCTTAATCCCAGCAGCAATTGCGCTGGTTATGTATCGGATAAATCATAATTTTGCCAACTTACTTGCCGATAAAAAGAGACGTTTAGAATGGCTAAAGAAGAGACTGGATGAAGGCACATCAACTCCTAAAGAAAGTCGAAAATTCTTAAGACGTGCACTAGACTCAATATCTACACTAGAATGGGAGTCAGCATGTAACATATGGGGAGATTATGATCTTGAGCATCGAACCGAAGGGATTTCTATAGTTGCATGGAAATTGGATGAAAGACTTTCGAAAGATGGGACCTCATGGCCAATCATTGTTGGTCTGAATATAATTGAAGGAAATTGGGAGATGGCTGCTTTAAGATTAGATGCGCCACAAGGCGAGCCGTGGAATGTAACAAATGTTCACCCTAGGTTCCTCTTTAGAGGCGAGGAAATATTCTTGGATTCTATGGTTGCGGGAAATATATTATTCCTTACAATAGATCTTGAAGGAAGTTCATCATGTGTAGATATTGAACTTAATGGACGAGTCGACGGTAAGCCATTTGCAGCCAGACTCCCTAATACCTTATGGAGAACTACTGATTCAGAAGAATAAGTTCTATTTTCTACGCTGTTGTGCATCTTCTTCGACACGA
>Ga0315315_10006265_pt1 | contig 10995 bp, 13 predicted proteins | sample M140m3416metaG_FD_203699 | JGI IMG/M metagenome (GOLD analysis project Ga0315315, IMG submission 203699) | Ammonia-oxidizing marine archaeal communities from Monterey Bay, California, United States - M1 40m 3416 | ecosystem: Environmental > Aquatic > Marine > Intertidal zone | place: USA... | reverse complement strand
AGATTTTGTTGTGAAATCAAAACTCTTAATCTTTCCAACTTTTTTAATTAATTTATTTTCTTTTTCACTTTTTCCTACAGGAACATCTTGATGGGCAATATTTGGCAGTACTTCAATAATTGAGTTTAATTCAATTTGAGTTTTTTTTTGAATTTCTAAAATTTTTTCAATTTCATTAGAAATATTTTTAGATTTATCAAAATTTAGTTTATCCTTTTTTTTTGATAATGATTTCTTCTCATTTTCTAATTTTTCTTTTTTAGCAATTAACTCTCTGTTAGTTTTATCTATTTTTTGAAAATTATTTGAATTAAAATCTACATTTCTATCTTTAAATTTTTTATTGTATGTTTCAAGGTTTTTTCTTAAATCTTTAATATTATGCATTGGCTGAGTCTTTTTCTTTAGCTTTTTTTTCAGTAAATCTAACAGTTATAATTGATAATTCATAAAGTAATAACAAAGGTATGGCTAGACCAATTTGTGTGACTGGATCAGGAGGTGTTAATATAGCTGCAACGGTAAATATAATTACAATTACATATCTTCTTGTATTTTTAAGATAATTTGAATTTACTATACCTATTCTTGCAAGTAAATTAAGTAATATTGGAAGTTGAAAACTTATACCAAAAGCAAATATAAGCCTCATAATCAGTGATAAATATTCATTAACTTTAGCTTCTAACTGAATAGGCAAATTAGTACTAGAACCTACTGTTTCAAATGATAAAAAAAATTTAATAGCCAGTGGCATAACTAAATAATAAACCAATAGTCCGCCAAATAAGAAAAGAATTGGAGTAAAAACTAAATATGGAAGTATGGCTTTTTTTTCATTTTTATATAAACCAGGGGCAATAAACTTATAGATCTGAATTAGTAAGATTGGACTGCCTAAAAAAATCGCAGCAAAAAAAGCCACTTTCAAATATGTAATAAAAGTCTCGTGGAGTGCAGTAAAAATAAGTCTTCTTTGATTTTGATCATCTTTTACCGCATTAGCATACGGTTCTACCAAAAAATTATAAATTTGTTCGGCAAAAGTATATGATATGACGAAAATTATTACGATAAATAAAATTGATTTGATTAGTCTAGATCTTAATTCGACAAAATGACTTGTAAATGAATTAGGATTTGTCATTTTCTTTTTCCTTTAATTCTTTTTTTTCATCTTTTGAAATATCTTTATCTAAATCAATGTTATCTGTTACTGAAGAAACTTCTCTTTGAAAACTGCTAAAAGTATTTTTTATTTTACCGATATAAGAACCAATTTTTTTTAAAGCTATTGGAAACTCTTTGGGACCCAAAACTAAAATAGATATAATGACAATCGCTAATATCTCTAACCAACCAATTTGAGGCATTTTAGATTATTTATTTTCGGAATTTGAATTATCTGAATTGTCGTTATTATTGTCTTTAGAAGAGTTTTCATCAGACATACCTTTTTTAAAGCTTTTAATCCCCTTAGCTAGATCTCCCATAATGCTAGAGATTTTTCCTTTTCCAAAAAGTATAACAACCAAGATCGCAATAATTATAATACCTGTCCAACCAATATTTCCCATAATTAATATATATATACAAATTTCTATATTAAATAAATATCTTTATTCATCCTTTTCAGGAGCTTTCTTTATCGCGTTATCTATATCCTCGTAAATATTCTGATTATCATTCAAAGATTGTTCTTTAAAAAATTTTCCTGTTCCAAAAATTGATTTATCAATTGTAGAAGAATCGATCAAGCCAGCTGAGCTTAATTCATCAATAGTAGGTAAGTCAGATAGTTTTTGAATATTGAAGTGATTAAGAAAATTTTCAGTAGTTGCATACATAATAGGTTTACCAGGAACATCTTTTCTACCTGCTGGTCTTACCCAGTCTAGTTCTAGTAAAATTTCCAATGTATTTGATGCAAAACTTACACCACGTATTTCTTCTATTTCAGATCTAGTAACAGGTTGGTGATAAACGATTATGGCCAGTGTCTCCACAGTTGCTTTAGAAAGTTTTCTTTGAGTAGATCTTTGAAGAGACATTAATTTTGATAGATCTTCAGCTGTTCTGAAAGACCATTTTTTTTTAATACAAACTAAATTTATACCTCGCTTTTTATAATTATCTTTAATTTTTTCTAATACTTTAGAAAGATTAGAATTAGTTTTTAATCTCTCCTCAATTGTTTCAACATCAAGTGGTTCAGAGGCCGAAAAAAGTATAGCTTCAACTTGACGCTCAATTTTTGAAACGTTTGAAGGGAAAGAAATTATATTATTCTTATTTTTATTTTTCATAAATCGATATTCTTTTTAATCATTACTTTATCAAACATTTTTTTTTGTAAAATTTTAATAGTTCCCTCTTTTGTTAATTCTAATGATGCAGCAAAGATTCCAGATAAACCAGTTTTTTTCTTCCCTTCAATAAAATATTTTGGGATCAATTCATTAATATTAGTCCAATCTTTAATTAAATCTAACTTTCGATTAATTTCCTTGATTCCTTCTTCAGTCGAAAAAACTGGTAACTTTGGTATATTAATTTTTTGAAAAATTTTTTGCATTTGAACATTTGAATATGTTTTTAGTAATTCATATAAAGATATATTGTATACTGGAGTGTTAATAGACCTTATTCCGCCTTTCATGCCTCGTGTAAAAATATGAACACCTAATCTTTTTTTTTGTAACATTTGGTCAGAAAGAATTCTTATTAATTCAAGTTTTTTTAATTGAAGTTTTAATTTTTCGGCAACTTCAGAAGCTTTAAAATCGTCCTCTTCATCCTCTGGTAATAATAATTTTGATTTTAAGTACGCTAGCCAAGTAGCCATCAATAAATATTCAGATGCGGTTTCTAAATTGAGATTTTTGTTGTCTTTAATAAATTAACTTTTTGAGATTTTGCTAAATCAAGTAAAACTTCTAGAGGACCGTTATAATTTGGAATATCAATTGAGATCTGACTATAATTTTTTGATTCCATAAAATGATTTTATCTTAAAAATTTATAAAATTCTGAAGTTTTTTTTGCTGTAAATTTGTCAATAAATGGAAGCTCTTTTAATAATTTGAGATTATCTTTATAATTTCCAGAACAGTATAAAACCAAATTACAACCTGCAGAAAGAGATTTTTTTGCATTAGTCAATAAATCATATTTTAGTGCTTTCATTGAAATATCATCTGATATCAGAATCCCTTTAAAACCAATTTTTTTTCTGATTATTTCTGTAATAATTTTTTTAGAAAAAGTTGTGACATTTTTTTTATCAAGATTTTTGTATAAAATATGTGATGTCATAGCAAATTTTGAAGAATTAGATTTAAAAGGTAAAAAATCAATTTTGTTTAAAACTTGAAATTTCAATTCTACTTTAGGCGTCTTTAAATGACTGTCTGTAACAGTACATCCATGTCCAGGGATATGTTTAATAACTGTAGCTATTTTATTTGAAGCATATTCATTTACACATATTTGTCCAAGTTTTTTCACTATATTAGGGTTATCCGAAAAACTTCTACTGCCGATAAATTTATTACTTCTATTTCTCAAAACATCAAGAACAGGAACAGTGTTAATATTCACACCTATTAACTTAAGGAAATTAGCAATATTGCCTATATAACTTTTATAAAATGAAATACCCGATATATTATTGATCTTGTAAATATCTCCAAAAAATTTTTGAGACAAATCATTGTTTATTATTTTGCCTAGTCTTGAAACAGTACCTCCCTCTTCATCTATCATTATTGGAAATTTTGGATCTTTAGATATATTTCTAATTGTTCTTGTTAATGTTTTAATTTGTTCTAAAGATTTAATATTTCTCTTAAAAAGAATTAACCCCCAAGGTCTATCATTGAGAAATAAATTTTTCTCTTTTTCTGATATTTTAAAACTTTTGATACTGATAATTATAGCCTTTTTTCTCATTTCACCTTAAATAAATTCCAATAATTTCTTGGTTGATCGTTCTTTATATCTTCAGAAAATGAAGAATTAAATTCAATGATATCATTAGTATTATTTTCTAAAATTGGTATATTTGTGATTTTAGTCTTAAGAATATCCTCAATATTATTTCTATTCAAATTTACTTTTTTGACGTTGTTATTAGAAGAATAAAATTTAAAAATACTAAAAAAAAATAAGATAATTATAATTACAAAAATAAAATTAATAACTTTATACATTACATTTTGTCGGGAAGTGATACGCCTAGTATATCCATCCCTCTTTGTATTACAACAGCTGTGAGAACAATTATTGTTAGAGTTTCTTTATTCTTAATTTTTCCATTATTAATAAACTTTAAACTATGGTCTTCATTTCCTTTACTCCAATAAGAGTGAAACAACGTTGCTAGATCAAATAAATAGTATGGTATTCTGTGAGGTTCATATTTTGATGAAGCTATTTCTATAATCTTAGGCCATTCAAATATTTTTCTTAAAATTTTTGTTTCATTTTCGTTGAGAGAAAATTCATTTTCATTTAAAAAAAATTCTTCATTAAGATCTTTTTTTATTATTCTGAATAAAGAACTTATTCTAGCAAAACAATATTGCACATAAAAAACTGGATTATCTTTACTTTTTTCTAATACTTTATCAAAGTCAAAATCAAGTTCAACATCATTGCTTCTGTTTAACATCATAAACCTTATTGAATCTTTATTTACTTCATTAAGTAAATCTTGCGCGGAAATAAATTCTCCAGCCCTTTTTGACATTTTAAAAGGTTTTCCATTTTTAAATAATTTAACTAATTGACAAACTTTACAATCCAATTTAACTTTATTTTCAGATAAAGCACCAACAGCTGCTTTGAGTCTTTTAATATAGCCAGTATGATCTGCTCCAAGTACATTTATAAGTCTTTCAAATTTTCTTTCCACCTTATCCATGTGATATCCTAGATCATTAGCAAAATATGTCCAAGATCCATCATCTTTTTTAATTGCTCTATCTGTATCATCACCAAATAAAGTAGATTTAAAAATTAACCTTTTAGTTTGCTTCCATTCTTTGCTAATTTCGCCCTTAGGAGGATCTAAATAACCCTCTATAACATAATTTTTATCTTTTAAATAATCTACTGCCTTATCAACTAACTTTTTTTCTACTAGCTTAGTTTCTGAAAAAAAATGATCATGAGCTATACCTAGTTTTTTTAAGTCAGATTTAATCAGATTCATAGAGTGTTTGAGAGATTCATCTTTAAGTAAATTGAAAGATTCTTCAAAATTTTCAAATTTTAAGCCTTTGTTTGAATATATAATTTTTTTGCTGATTTCAATTATGTAATCTCCAGGATAAAGATCTTTTTCAGGTTTAAATTTTTCCTTATATTTTAATTCTCTTATTCTTAAAAAAACAGATTTTACAAAATTTTTTATTTGAGATCCATAATCATTTATATAATATTCCTTTATTACTTTATTGCCGTTAAATTTTAATAAATTTGCTAATACATCTCCATAAATAGCACCTCTACAGTGTCCTACATGCATTGGGCCTGTTGGATTGGCAGAAACAAACTCAATATTATATTTATTATTTGATATTCTTTTTCCATAGTCTCTCTTATTTTTTAAAATTTTGTTGATAATATTGACAATAGATCCTTGTGAAAATCTTAAATTAATAAAACCTGGGCCCGCAACTTCAACTTCTTTAAAATCTTTTAATTCTTCATTAATTAATTTTTTCATTTTTTCGGCTAAATCTTTAGGATTAACACCATTTCTTTTTCCTAAAATAAGAGCGATATTACAAGATAAATCAAAATTAAAATAAGTAGGTGGAAGTTCTACTGTAACACCCTGAAAATTTTTTAATTCATTAAGTTGAAGTAAATTCTTATTTTTTTCAATTAATTGAGTAATCTTTTTTATATATTCTTCAAAAATATTCATTTAGATTTATTGTATAAATTTATTGCAAATCTATCTGTCATTCCAGCTATAAAATCACAAATTGCCCTATCTAAATCAGATTTTTTAACTTTTCCTATATCCATGTATTTTTCTGGTTTTTTTTTAATTTTTTTAAAAAGCTGTTTTATTATGACTTTTCCGTAATTCGTTTTTTTAAGTACGCTTTTATGAAAATACATTTTTTCTTTTAAAAATTTTTTTATACTTATATCAAACAGCTTCATTTTATCTGAAAAACAAACTATTGGATACTTAGAATTGTATACATCATTAATATTGCAGATCTTATACTTTTTAATATTTTTTTTTGTATTTAAGATAATGTCTTTAACCATTTCATCGATTATTTCTCTGATTATCTGTCTTAATATCAAATTCTGAGTAAATCTTTTAATATTTTTATTATGTTTTTTTATAATCTTTTTTAAGACGGGAATATTTTTAAGATCTTTTAAATTAAATAGTTTTGCTTTTAATCCATCCTCAAGATCATGGCTATTATAAGCAATATCATCCGAAATTGAGGCTACCTGTGCTTCTAAGGAGGGACTTTTTTCAAAAATTATCTTTTTCTTAAAGAAATTTTTTCCTAAAATATTATTTAAATTTCTAATATCATAAACTGGACCATTGTGTTTAACTAATCCATCAATAGTTTCTATAGATAGATTTAATCCTTGAAAATTGTAATATCTATTTTCTAAAAGTGTCACTATTCTAATTGTTTGAATGTTATGATCAAAGCCACCTTTTTTTTTCATACATTCATTTAAAGCTTCTTCACCTGCATGACCAAATGGAGTATGACCTAGGTCATGGGCTAAACTTAACGTCTCACATAAATCCTCATTTAATCTAAAAATTTTTGCAAGTGTTCTCGCTATTTGTGAAACTTCTAATGAATGAGTAATTCTAGTTCTATAGTGATCATCAGTAGTATTAACAAAAACTTGGGTTTTATGTTTTAATCTCCTAAAAGCTGTAGAGTGAATTATTCTGTCTCTATCTCTTTGATAGGGAGATCTTAAAATATTCTTTTTTTCAAGATTAAATCTACCTATTGAATTCGTGGATACAGATAAATCAAAAAATCTATTTTTTTGCATAATAGTATAATAAAATATATACTATTTAATATCTCATTATGACAAAAAAATTAGAATTTACAATTCAGGCAAAAGAACAAATTGAAAAAATCATTAATAAAGATAAAGCTAAAAAATATTTTAGAATATCTGTAAAAGGTGGTGGTTGCTCAGGATTTAAATACGATTTTAGTTTTGAAAATAATTTAGACAAAGATGATATTTTATTTGAAAATGTTATTATAGATAAAGTATCGCTCGAAATTATATCTGGCTCAGTTATAGACTTTAAAAAAGAGATGATCGGAGAATCTTTCGTAATTAACAATCCCAAAGCCTCGGCATCCTGTGGTTGTGGGTTATCTTTTTCTGTCTAATGAAAATTGTCTCTTGGAATGTTAATTCGGTAAGAGCTAGAATTAATAATATAGTTTCTTATATAAAAGATGAGAATCCTGACATTCTTTTTTTTCAAGAAATTAAAACACAAGATGAAAATTTTCCTTATGAAGATTTTAAAAAGTTGGGATATAAATCTTATGTTTTTGGTCAAAAAAGTTACAATGGTGTAGCAATAGTCACAAAAAGTGAAGTTACAAATATTGATAAAAAATTTATAAGTGACGATCTAAAACAATCACGAATTATTACAGGTCAAATACAATTACAAAATAAAAAAATAGAAATAATTAATATATATGTACCAAATGGAAATCCTATTGAAACTAAAAAATACGATTATAAGAAAAATTGGTTAAAAAAATTTGTAGCTAACATAAAAAAAAAGCTCTTAAAGAATTCAAATTTATTGATAGCAGGTGACTTTAATATTATTCCTGAAGAAAAAGATGTTTATGATTTTAAAAGATATGAAAATGATGCTTTGGGAAAATTAGAAATCAGAAAAAAATTTCGTGAATTATTAAATTTAGGTTTTAAAGATGTTTATCGTTTTATAAATAAAGATAAAGAAGAGTATACTTTTTGGGATTATTTTTCAGGTTCATGGCAAAAAAATTACGGCATGAGAATTGATCACTTTTTATTATCGAACAATTTGCTTGAAAATATTTCTTCGATAAATATTAATAAAAAGCCTCGATCTAAAGCGAAGCCATCAGACCATACTCCAATTGAATTAGAAATTAATTAACTCTGCCGTAAATATCTTTATAGCGAACTATATCGGTTTCTTTTAGAATCATCCCTAATTGGGCCTCCATTATTTTGACGGGTTTTTTGTTTGGGTTTTCAATCCTATGGATCGCTCCTTGAGGTATAAAAATTGTATCTTTGGGTTTAAGGCTAAAATATTTTTTATTTAAAGTAATTTTTGGATTACCTTGAATAACAACCCAATGTTCTGATCTATGATAATGTTTTTGTAAACTTAAAATTCCTTTTGTATTAACGTATAATTCTTTTATTAAAAAATTTTTTCCATTAAACAAGTTTGTATACCTACCCCAAGGTCTATAATGAGTATTTTTTTTGTTGAAATATTTAGATTTATTTCTGCTATACATTAAGAGAATTTCTTTCCAACTTCCCAAATCTGACCAAGGTATATAAAGTTTTATCCCGTTAATATCTTTAACTTTTTCCAAAATTGCATAATCAAAAGATTTTGATAAATTTTTAGAAAAAATTTTTTTATTTAGATAATAAATATTATTTCTTAATTTACCTTTTTTGACTGCTAATAAACAATTTTCATATATATTTTTTTGATATCTTTTAAAATTATTAATTAATGAGTCTTTTCGTATAAAAAAAATTCCTGAATTCCAAAAAGCACCTTTTTTAATTATTCTTTTTGCTTTAAGGCTAGTAGGTTTTTCAAAAAATTTTGTCACTTTATCAATCTTTTTATTTTTTTTACTTAAAAAATATCCAAATTGATCTGAAGGATTATTTGGTTTTATTCCAAAAATAAAAATGTTTTTATCGGTAAGATGTTTTTTATTTTTTATTAATTCTCTGTTAAATTTACCAACTTTATCTATTAAATGATCAGCGGACAAAAACAACAAAGGTTGTTTGAGAGGTATGTCTTTTATCAATACACTAGACAATATAGCGGGCCCTGTGTTTTTTTTTACTGGTTCTAATATAATTTTATATCTTTTAATTTTATGTTTTTTTAATAGTCTTTTAATTTCCTTAATATATTTGAAATTAGTGCTAATAATGGGTGTGTCAAATAAGGTATTCTTGACTCTTTTTAAAGTATTTCCAAGTAAAGTCCATCCTCCAAAGTCAATAAATTGCTTTGCTTGATTTTTTTTTAAATTTGACCATAGTCTAGTTCCAGATCCTCCACATAAAATAACTGGTCTAATCTTCATTAAATCTTGGAATATTCTTTAACTTCTTTTTTCTTACCTGGGTGAGTAGGTGCACCAAGATAGGCAGGACCAACTGTTTGGGCATATTTCCACAATGTTCCAGATCCAAATGAGGATTTTTTTGCCTTCCATTTCTTCTTTCTAGAAATTAATTGAGCTTTTGTTAACCTGACATTTATTGTCCCTTTTTTGGCATCTATATCAATTTTATCTCCATTTTTAAGTAATGCTATGGGACCGCCTAATGCTGCTTCAGGACCCACGTGTCCAACGCAGAAACCTCTTGTTGCACCAGAAAATCTTCCGTCGGTAATTAGAGCAACTTTTTCTCCTTTACCCTGGCCATAAATAGCACCAGTGGTTGATAACATTTCTCTCATTCCCGGTCCTCCTCTAGGTCCTTCATATCTAATTATAATTACATCTCCGTCATTATATTTTTTAGTTTGAACTGCTTTCATAGCATCTTCTTCATTATCGAAACATCTGGCTTTACCTGAAAATTGTAATTTTTTTAATCCTGCAACTTTTACAATAGCTCCTTCTGGAGCTAAATTGCCTTTTAATCCAACAACTCCGCCATCTGGAGATAAAGGGTTTTTGTACTCTCTTAAAACTTTTTGATTTATATTAAATCTCACATTCTTTAAATTTTCTTTCATTGTTTTACCAGTGACTGTCATACAACTTCCATGAATAAAACCTCCATCAAATAATGTTTTTAATAACATTGGAACTCCCCCGGCCTCCCACATATCTTTAGCAACATACTTTCCTCCAGGTTTTAAATCTGCAAGATAAGGAGTTTTTTTGAATATTTTTGCAACATCCATTAAATCAAATTTAACTCCAATTTCATTCGCTAAAGCAGGCAAATGAAGAGCTGCATTAGTTGACCCACCAGTTGCAGCAACTATTGTAGCAGCGTTTTCTAAAGATTTTTTTGTTACTATATCTCTTGGTTTAATATTTTTTTCCAACAAATTCATTACTGTTCGTCCACTTTCCAAAGCATATTTGTCTCTCTCTTCATAAGGAGCTGGAGTCCCTGCAGAGTAGGGTAAAGCCAATCCTATTGCTTCAGATACGCATGCCATTGTATTGGCCGTAAATTGTCCACCACAAGCTCCTGCACTGGGGCAAGCAACTAGTTCTAGGTCTCTTAGCTCCTTCGATGACATGGAGCCTGAAGAGTGCTTACCTACAGCTTCAAATACGTCTACAACAGTTACATCTTTGCCTTTATACTTGCCAGGTAAAATCGATCCACCATAAATGAAGACACTTGGAACATTTAATCTCAACATAGACATCATCAAACCTGGTAATGATTTATCACATCCTGCAATGCCAACTAGTGCATCATAACAATGTCCCCTCACAGTTAGTTCTGCGGAGTCAGCTATGATCTCCCTAGAAATCAAAGATGATTTCATTCCTTCATGGCCCATAGCTATTCCGTCAGTAACAGTTATTGTACAAAATTCTCTTGGAGTTCCGCCAGTTTGTTTTACGCCTTTTTTGACAGATTGAGCCTGTCTCATTAAGGCAGTATTGCAAGGAGCAGCTTCATTCCAAGTAGAAACAACACCAACAAATGGTTTGG
>Ga0315315_10006263_pt1 | contig 10996 bp, 8 predicted proteins | sample M140m3416metaG_FD_203699 | JGI IMG/M metagenome (GOLD analysis project Ga0315315, IMG submission 203699) | Ammonia-oxidizing marine archaeal communities from Monterey Bay, California, United States - M1 40m 3416 | ecosystem: Environmental > Aquatic > Marine > Intertidal zone | place: USA... | reverse complement strand
AGCACATCACCATCGAGACTGCAGCGACCGTGCTACCAACCGAAGGACCACCAGCGGCAAATCTCATGTCTTTGAGCCCCAAGCTGCGGTCTTCGACACCCAGTGCAGAAACCGGATGGGAGCAGAGACACGAGAAACGCCGTCGTCGGGACGATATTATTCAACTCCTTCGGGCCACACCGAACCAGATTAAATTTGTCATTGACTCTCCTTCTGATTTGGATGAAGCAGTTTCATGGCTCCATGATCTGGATATTCACCCACAGTCGAGGGAGGCTCGACATGTCTACCTCATGCCTCAGGGTGTCTCGCAATCACGACTTCAGAAAGAGGCCATTTGGCTTGAATCCGAATGCAAAAAACTCGGTTTTCAACTCTGCCAAAGACACCACATCAACTGGTTTGGCAACACCCGAGGGACGTAGGATTCTGTTTCATCCAAAACATGTCAGACAGGCTTCGGTGGAGCGTGTCCACGCGGACCGAAAGTAAGCACCGTCGCTGCTCCAACACCCACAATCAAAATGCCTGCAAGAAAGAAGGGGCTCAATGCAGATGTTGGAGTATGCGATAAGCTCAGTGTGGTAAGCGTATTGATCACAGGCGCGCAACCGAACACCACCGGCATAACCGTAAATGGTTTGCCTCCACAGGCAAAAGCGAGAATTGTTCCCAGGGCACCAATAGCACCAAGAGAACCCGCGGCGGTACTCCAGGCAACTCCAACAAGACTCCAACTGCCTTTATCACCAAGTGGCTGGAGGAGCGAAAGCGGCACAAGGACCGCAATAAGGAAATAGGCTATTCCGATACAGATTAAAGGCCGAAAGCGACTCCCTCCCATCGCTGCCTGACCTTTGTGCAGAACGGGACCATAGACCCCCCAACTCAAAAGTGCCAAAGAAACGGCTAGGATTATCTCAATAAACCGTTCTGCTTTCTTTTCAACAACAACAGCCTCACTGCTATCGACCTGAACTGCTGCAGTCACTTGTGTCGCATCGGGCTTGGGATGTACTTGAGGCTTAAAGATTAAAACAGTGACGGCACCAGTAATCACAAGAATGAGCCCAGCAAGAAAAGGTGCCTTCAACTGATCGAAAGATTTATTGAGATACGCGCTCGTAAGCGTATTCACAACAGGTGCTCCACCGAACACAAGGGGCATCACATAAATCGGATTACCTCCGGCGGTAAGCGCAAGAATGACTCCTAGTGCCCCAAGGGAACCGGCCACGCCCGAAAGCATACTCCACAGAACACCTTTCGACGTCCAAGTGCCTTTTTCTCCCGCTCGCCACAACAATGCTACAGGCGCAATCACAGCAATAAGAAAATATGCCAGCCCCACGCAGACAAACGGTCGCAATGCTGATTGCATTGCATCCCGTCCAAAATGGAGGACTGGTCCGTATACACCCCAACAGATGGCTGTTAGAGCAATGGCTGCGAGCATACCAAAGACATGAGTCATTCAATGTTCTCCAAATTCGACGGTTGGGCTGCGCCCGTATGAGAAACCATATCCAGCAGTTCACCTGTTGCATGTGCTACATCATCAACAGAAAGCCTTACCATACAGTCATGATGCTCCAGTGGACAGATGCGCTGCCCACACGGTGAACAAGGCAGTTCTTTTCGTAGTTCTATAAGATTCTTGTGGTCTGACATCCCGAGTCGTGGATCCATAGGGCCGTGAAGAACAACCGTTGGCGTTCGGAATGCAGCAGCAATGTGACGGGGGCCGCTATCCGTCGTAATTACAATAGACGCGCGACGCAACAACGCTTTCGATAATCCAAATGGAAGCTTATCAACATCGGCAAGGCTTCGCACTCTCGAATCATTAAGTGATAACTCAAGAGACCGGGCATCATCGCGTTCACCAGGTCCACAATGGACAACAATCCGACCATCTGGATACGAATGGAGTAATTGCCTTGCGAGAGAAACAAACCTTTCCCCTCCCCACGATTTAGCCGGGCCGTAGGCAGCGTTATCATTAAATACAAAGAGTGGCTGGCTATTGCTTTGAGTCCAGCCTTCAAAGAACTTTGACATTAATGAGTCCATTAACTCTTCATCTTTTGGCAGAGTTGCCAACTCAAGCTCCAAGGGTTGCCTCGGTATGCCTATTTGCTCGGCAAGATCCATCGAGTGCTGTGCTGTTGACATGACTTCAACCTGCCAACCATCCCGGATAGGGAAAAGAGGATCCGTTAGAAGGAACCTTCTTCCGTGCCGAGCATAGCCAACCCGTCTCCGACATCCACCCCACCAGGCAAGAGCCGCTGACGATAGAGAATTTGGAACAAGAAGTGCGATATCCGGACGATCAGAACGCAATGCCGATGCTGCCTGCTGAAAACTCGATTCCTGCTTTTTGCTATGGCGATCGTATGCAATGAATTCATCAAACCAATTCGTTCCAGCCAAAACATCCTGAAACAATGGTTTCACAACTGCAGTGAGTTTGGTGCCCTTACCAAAATGCTGTCTGACTGCACGGATCATGGGCGTCGACATAACAAGATCACCGACCCATCGCGGCAGTATTATTGCGATATGCATTGGGACTAAACGTTCCTTACGAGCCATTCCTAAATAAGGCGTTTTCTCTGATACCACGAACGCCACCCTACCGCTTACCATACCTATGATGCAAACAGGATTCAGGACCTGCTATTCACTCAATGGTCGATTGGCAACAGGCAACCACAAGCCTGCAGTTAGGCTTACAATTGTACCTGCGACAAATGTTCCTCCTGCTGAAAACAGCAGCCAGCCCCATGGAAGAGACTGCTCTGCACCACGTGTGAAAGGAATCGCAGCCAAAAAACCACTCATGCCACCTAAGAGAATACCGAGTGCAATGAGAATCATTGATTCAAGCCACAGTACCATTCCAAGCCGCCTTCGCCTGAATCCCATCGCAAGCAGAATGGCGAGCGTGTTTCGTCGCTCAAACACCCCTTGAATTGCAACTCCAGCAACTCCCACGGTACCAAGAAAGAGGCCGAGGGTTCCGAGACTTTGAAATCCAGCAAGAAATGTGTTCTGCACTGCGAACAGACGGCTCAGTCGATCTGGTGTAGTCTCCAAGCGGACGCCGAAATCTGCCCAAGCAGCCGCTAGCGACTGCTCGGTTTGGTCTCGACTCACAGACTCAGTGACGTCTGCGTGTGGGTTTCTTGGCATATCGACCAACGCCATGGCGTATCCGCTCTGCAAGGGAAATACCCGCGTGAAATCACTCTCTCCAATGAGAACCAGTCCTTGCAAAATACTCGGTTCAAGTAATCCAACTATGCGACACCGAACTCCATCTTGTTGCGCACCGGAAACAACATCTTTTGATATTGTGCCGCTCGCAGGATCCAATCTCACAATTGATCCAAGCCCTCCTAATTTCAAAGCCCACTGAGAAGTCGCCGCGTCAACAACAATTGGAATTTCTCTATCTTTCGTTTCGGACTTTTGCAGCAGATGCCATGGACTCTTTTGATCATCGCGTAGTGCAATGTGATCTAGAAAGCGGAAGCCGCCTCGGTCAAGAAATGAATCCGGTAACCCAACTACACGTGGATTCCTCGTTGCAAAAAGATTTGAACAATTCGCATCATCACCTTGATTGGCACGAAGAAGCACAATGGTTGATTGCTCAAGAAGTTCACATTGGTTTGCATTGAGACTAAGAAGTTTGCTTACCGACGGAATACTTGGGTTGAGGCTCGTAGGATTGGCGAATTTCGCAACATGTGTCCACCCACCTGTTGGAGAGTTCCGTTTTCCGCGGTCTCCTGAATCTACCAACTCAAAACCCGATACAAACACAATGAGAAACTCGGCAAGACACACCATGAGAACTACGGACAGACTTCGAAATGGACGCCGCAATACATTCCGTCCAGCGAGTCCAATAAGCGAACTGACTGCTCCCCATGGACGGATCCAAGAAGGGAGGCACGCAAAGCCAGCAACGGAGCCGTGAAAAAGTCGCAGAGGGGGTTGGGCACCAGTTCTTAGCGCCGCTGTAAAGACAGCAGCCATGGCAATACAGACCGTCATTGTCGCTCCAAAAAATAGCGTCGTTATGCTTGGGGTCGCCATAGTAAAAATAGTGGCTGCCTCACCTTCAATTCCATTCGACCATGCTTCACCCAGCTGCACCAAGAGCACCTGCGACCACAACGGACTCAAAAATGTACCGACAAGAACACCAAGACAAATGGGCACTCCTGCAACGGCAATAAGCACCTTGGCAATTCGTCTTGGACGCCACCCAATTGCTGCAAGCACACCGAATGTCCGATGCTGTGAGGAGACAAGAAGTCCAAAACATAGCCACAACAGAATAATCGCAGCCAGAACAAGAAAACTGGAAAGAGTTAAAAAGAGCATGCCAAACGGCGTTGACCCTTTCGCAGCAGCATTTGCACGGGCAGCCAAGGGGCGAATTACCAAGCCCACAGATTGTGGTGGGACAGCAGCAGCCAGGCTAACAGCAAGCTCGTCCAGTTTCTCCTGTGAGAGGGACGGAAGGTGCCACGCTGTTGTTTTACCAAAGCGACTTCCGGCTATCTCACGAGCCCTTCCAAGAGGCATAAACATCTTGGGCGCTGACCCATATTGCTTCCAATATTGATCATCTTCGTCATGCGGTGCAGTTGTACGAACACGTTCTCGTTCAAAAGGGAAGGGGGGATCCCAGTCTGCAATCGATTCTTCATCAGTCAAACCTTTGACCGTAGGCACAACATCCTCGGATTTTGCCAGGCCACTCATTGCCGCAATTCCAGCCACGCGACACTGATAAATCCTTTCAGTCACACTGCCATGAATTGTTTCCGGCACAAATGAACGAAAACTTATTTCATCCCCAACAGAAACCGGACTTCCTTGCGCGGCCAGATCATCAGCAAGCCAGCTGTTGATAACGACTTCGTCCCCAGAAGGCATTGGCAATAATTTTCCACTTCTATCAACAAGATCACCCACTGGATGAGATGTGCTTTGGATTCCAAGAACAGTTGAATACGGAACCCGTGCCGTCGCTGCTTCACTTCCTCCGTAGATCTCATTTGCAAGAAACACAAGCGACGGCACTCCTCCTAGGCCCGCCATCGCCTGCTGTGCTGCAGCGTCTATCGTTTGCTCAAGAACCATTCTCCGACTCGTAAAGCCTATCCATACGCCGTCTGGGTCACGCATAAACGAAAATCCAAGATCAGCTAACGAAGGCTTTAAACATTGCTTTAAAATACCATCGAAACTTTGGTGACAGGCGTCTCCTGCAAGAAGAATTCCATTTCTTTTATCGGACCATCCAAGAAGCTCTTCAGCAAGAGTCAGAGAAACCAAGGCAACGCCAGCGGGTGGCTCAGTTGAGGATAGCGAAAAGTCTCCAACACTCCCGGGGGGTAAAGTAGCAGTAAGAATTACACGCCGACTGCGACTAGAACCTTGACGGCTGCCAAGCGGCATATCAGAAGGCACTGCAGATCGCTCATTCACGCGAAGAACGACGGGATCTCCTACTTTCAATTCGAGAAGGTCCACCAGTCGTTGGCTTAATTGAACCCCTTTCCGTTTTGAGGCCGCTACATCAAAACGAAGAGCAGATGGTTTGTCACACCCAAGAAGTGTGGCAATTGTTGAAGCCCGCGACTGCCCCCCACCCGCTGGACGTTCAACCGTCATTTCTACGATGATAGCTGGAATAAGCTCGGGATTACATTTAGAAGTTTTGACATCAACCTGTTGTTGAAAGGACGCGTTGAGTCTTTCCGAGAAATTCTTCCCAAAGGGTTCTTCACCAATTATTGCGACTACAATTCCTCCAAGTCGCTGGTTAGCCATTTGAAGGAGTCCTCGCTGTATTGAATCTCCAACTCCGAGGCTGCCACTAACCACAATGGCGATCACTGAAGCTGTGCCTGCAAGAGCCAGTAGCTGCGGAAACCATTGCCAGAAACAACAAATAACTAAACTTCGGACCGAACGGATTGGCTGTGAAGCACTCTGCTGAGAATTTTTCATGGTATGAGACGGCCATCAGTGAGACGGAGCCGACGCCCCTGCGGACATCCAGCAACACGCTCTGCTACGGATTCATCATGAGTCACAATACAGAGCAGACTTCCTGTTTCATCGACCAATTCATGAAGAAGGTCAATCACCTGGACAGCCGAATTCGAGTCAAGCTGTCCCGTTGGCTCATCAGCCAACAGCAGAGTGGGGCACAACAAAAGGGCACGGGCCACCGCAACTCGTTGTCGTTCTCCTCCAGAAAGCTCAGCAGGCAAGTGACTCGTTCGATTTTTCAATCCAACACGTTCCAATAAGGATCGGGCTCGCTCAACAAGTGAATCCTTGACTCTTCCGCTGGCTAATGCCGGCAACAACACATTATCGATCGCCGTACACGACTCAAGCAGACAATGATCCTGGAAGACAAACCCAACATGGTGGTTCCGAAAATCAGCACGACGGGCTGCATTTAATTCGTACGGATTCACGTCACTCAGGTGCAAGGAGCCTGAGGTGGGTCGCTCCAGTCCTCCTAAAATAGCCAACAGCGTACTCTTCCCTGAGCCACTTGGCCCCATCACAACAAGCCGTTCACCCTCACCACCAGATAGACTTACTTTTGACAATATGTCCAACGAACCCGACGGCGTCGGAAATGACTTCGATAATAGTTCTGCTTTAAGCACGAGACTGAAACCCCAGACCAGTGTGTTGAGGTGTTTGTAGTGGCTATTGAGTTGGCAACTGATGAGCCTTCATACGTTTCAAAATACTGGCTGAAAGCCTTACAGGAAACGGCTTCATTCCATGCCGCATGAGACACCGAACAACAACAACTGTTCCCGTAGCAACGAGGCTTCCTGAATTCTCAAAACGAAAACAATACGTGACACTTGAGCTGCCTAGTTCAGCAACTGCAATGAAGACATCGAGTGTGTCACCAAACCGAACAGCCGCTTTATAATCTGCAGACACAGAAACCCGAGGCCAACTCACCTCTAATTCCTGGCCGGCTTCTTCGGGGGCAAGTTCCTGACGAAGAGAGTCCTTGTCTTCTGGGTCGTTATCGACAACACGGATACCGAGTTTTCTCAAAAACTCGTGCTCAGTGGACTCCATCCAGAAAAAAAACGCAGAGAAATGTGCAATCCCTGCCGCATCAGTATCACGGAACTCAACGATCCGACTGCACCTGAACCACGAGTCTGAGGTAGGTTCACGTGCCATAAAAACCTGCCGTCTCAATCAGCAACATAAGGCAAAAGAGCCATGAACCGTGCACGCTTGATAGCCTGCGTAACAGCATGCTGACTAACAGCGGTACACCCTGTTTTTCGCCGGCCGATAATCTTAGCTTGCCGATTCACCATTTTCCCAATGAGCTCGAGATCCTTGTAATCTACATACATAGGCCGAGGACGAACCCCATCAATAAATATGGGATCTCTTCTCTTCGCTTTAAGCTTCGGCTTCGCACGTTTTCGGGGGGCCTTCGAAAACTTTTTCTTACCAGGCATCGGGCTCATCTAAACTCTCACATCACAGGTAAATAGGTATCAACGCAAACTTACTGCAGCCACTGCCCTGATTGTCAAATTTTAAGCCGCATCAATCACGAGATACACGCTTTGTCCAACAGAGCCACCGGCACTATAACGCACACTACCCGTATTGCACGGGGGGCTTACCCAATCGAGTAACCCCCCGATTCATACAGATATTCTTTTGAGCGTTAACTCAGAATATCAAAAAGTATTTTAGTAGCGATCACCGTAGCCACCACGACCACCGCCACCGCCACCGTAGCCACGACCGCCGCCGCCGCCGCCGCCGCCGCCGTAACCGCGACCACCGCCACCGCCACCTGATCGTGGCGTTCGCTCACGAGCTTCGTTGACAGTCAATGGGCGACCATTCATTTCGTGTCCGTTGAGAGCGTTTACAGCTGCCTGCATACCCTCATCGGATTCCATTTCAACAAATCCAAAACCGCGCGACCGACCGGTCTCACGATCGGAAATAACTTCAGCTGAGCTAACCGCTCCGTGCTCAGCAAACATTGCCTCCAAGTCGGCAGACGTGGTCGACCATGGGAGGTTTCCCACGTAAATCTTCCGGGCCATAAACCTTGCAACCTCAAAACCATTGGGAGTTAGAAAAAATAAACGACATTGACTCGCGTCAAATGCACAAGCCGCAACTCCCAAGCGATTCGGAGTGCAGACGCGGATCCGTCGAACTTTCATGTTGTAACACGCGAACTGGTCACTGCCAACTCAAAACTGTCGAATAGCACAATCGAACGCACCGGCTTTGGCAACTCAGAGTTTCAACAGTGGACGGTTTTTTGGCTTGGATTTACCTGCTATACTCCGCCGATGTGGGGGTGCGAGTCTCCCGTTTGATACAAGAAATTGCCTAGTTTCCATACTTTTACCCAGAAATGTCGCCCCAACCGACTTTTGCGTACTTTCGTGAATGATATTCAACAAACATGCCCGCAATGCAAGGCACTAATCGTTGTTGAAAAAGGCCGGGTGTCTGAATGCCTGACCTGTCGGGCTTTGCAGGTACATGGCGAGCCCAACTTCCGAGAAAAATGGCGAAAGTGCCCAAACTGTTACATTTTTTTCCAAGCGGTGCCTAAACAGATTGTTTCCTGTCCAAACTGCCAGACGAATCAGGTTCATCCAGAAAAAGATGGCATCGTTCAATGGGAAAAAGACCACTCGGCTCCTCAAGTTCACAGCGACCTCAGTCAAACGGAGACACTTTTTCAGTCTAACCACAGATCTCATCGAACAGCTTTTCAATTATTCTTTTCCTGGTGGCAACCGTATCAAGCAAAAATTGAACGGTTTTTTGTGACACTCTGGCCAAGTTCACTCTTCACATTCACAGCAGAAGAGAGAAGGGCTCTTCGCTTAGCGGCACGTGGCACCTACAGATTTTCAGAAATCAATGACCCTCGCCTCGCAAAATGGTTAACTCGCCAAGGAGGGTCATCAGCACTAAGTGGCCTAGAAAAAATTCACCCTGAAATAGCAAAACATTTGGTCAAAACGTCGGAATCTCTGCGGCTTAATGGCGTTCAATATATTGATGAACAACTTGCACACGCTTTAGTGCAACACAATGGCCGAACTCTCTATCTCGACAATCTGCGTCACGTTGATATTGAAGTGCTCGAAATCTTGATCAATCATGCGGGCCGGGGATTATCGCTTGGAGGTATTCCAAATCTTTCGATACAAGAGGCGTCTGTCCTTGCCAGATATCCCGGGCGGCTCTCTTTAAATAGCCTGAGTAATTTGAACTCTGAGGTACTCGCAGCACTTGTTCGGCATCCTGGAAAAAGTCTGTCTCTCGCATCACTAGGGACGCTGTCTCTCCCACAAGTACAACAACTTAAACAATACCGGGGTGACCTGTACCTTCGTGGGATTCGAGAACTTCCTACTGGCATCGATACAGAATTAACACATTTTCCTGGCAAAATTGTGCTGAAGTACCATGAAAGACGACCGACCCAGGCAAATGATAGGGTCGATGTCTCAGCTGAAAGCAATGCCGCGCGTATTGCTCTGGGAATTGTTACAGTTGCCTGCATGGCAGCACTTTTCGCCTTACTCATGGCTTCCCTGAGCGGTCTCTAGTGCGGCTCGGGATGCATGGTCTTACCGGGTCAACACTGGAGTGAGCCAGAGCCCCCAGTCATTGGCTTTCCCGTCACCCGCCTCTTCGGTAGCAAGGACCAGTTCCTTCACTCCTGTCAGATTAACTGCATACGATTCTGTTTTGCCCGGCCGAACAACCGGCGATCGAAAAATTTCTTTACCGTCTGCATAAATTACGAAGACAACCGTACCACCAGCCTGGCTTGGAAGACCGCATTCTCCGCTTAGTTGCCGCCATGCACCATTAAGAGAATACTGATGTTCAGATGGGGCATGAGCGTAAATCCCTGACTCAAATAATTTCCCAGCTGATTCAAGAAACGGGTCTTTTCGTGGCAGGTTGTCATACGTTGGTCCTCCCCACCCGACAACGGCCCGCGTCGGCTCGACTCTCGACAGGAGCAGCGAATCAACTGATGCCGGCACACGATCAGCCTTCACCATTTCCCTCCTCTTTTCACGTCCGCCCAGCACGGCATTAGCGTATCGGGAGGCTTCCTCATCATGAGGTATTGCCAGTCTTGCCGCTTCAACACCTTTTTCAGCCAGCACATTGGAAAATTCTCGAAGGGCGAATAGACATCTCATTGTTCTGATATCAACAGTGCCATTGTCTCCTACTGCATATGGGAATTGAATATTCGTCGTGGAACCATTGGCATGACAGGCCACGACTCTCAGGCTAGCAGGCTTCCCAACTACAAGGTCATCGCAGGCAAAAGTAAACAGACCATGCTGATCAGGCGTTGTGGTAATAGCACGTGCGTCATAGTCCTGCCGGCCGTCTGGATCGAGGTAACCAACAAGTGCATACACTGGCGGCGAGCCCTCAACACAACCTGTAACTCGAAAAGCCTTCTGGCCATCAGCTTGGACGACTTTCAGGTCACGAAAAATCGCCCGCTCTTTACGCCCAAAATCTTTTAGAGAGTTTGAAAATTGAGGGTGCGAGGCGAGCCGAAGTGCATGGGCACGTGACAAAAAGGTTCCTTTACCTTCATTCCGTATCTCATCGCCATAGGTGCGATTCCCACTACCCATCAACGCAGTACCGGACTGAGTCTCGTCTGCACTCCCACGGCAATGCGGCAAACCAAGTGCGTGTCCAAGCTCATGAGCCATACCTCCAATAAAAATTGAATTATGTTTCCCCAACGAAATGCGTCCATATTCTCCATCAGTGATTAAAGGCTTCTTCCGTGGGAGATTCTTAATATCTAATTCTTCACTATCAAGTTGCCATGCGACCCCCTTACGCCAATCGCCACCAGCATAATACGGGCTTTTGT
>Ga0315315_10006262_pt1 | contig 10997 bp, 12 predicted proteins | sample M140m3416metaG_FD_203699 | JGI IMG/M metagenome (GOLD analysis project Ga0315315, IMG submission 203699) | Ammonia-oxidizing marine archaeal communities from Monterey Bay, California, United States - M1 40m 3416 | ecosystem: Environmental > Aquatic > Marine > Intertidal zone | place: USA... | reverse complement strand
TGCTTTTTTTCCTAATAACCACTCTTCAGGAGTGCCATGGATATAGATATAACGTGAGTATGAATCTATGCCTGTGCCCTTATTCACACCTTCTTCCATCCCATCAAGCCAAATAATTCTAGATTGAACCACATCATCAGGCACTATCACTTTTTCTTGGGCGTATATTGGATATACCTTCTGTGCTTGCCTTCCTATGAAACGCATCCCAAGCTTTTCACCCTGCCCAATCATTTTTTTAACTCTGTGCTTGCCCAAAGGTGTTTTAAATGAGCCTTCTTGTGCACCTTCCCCATATTTTGATGAAGAAATAATATATTCATTAATAATATTGCCAGCATCAATCAGATAAAGTTTCTGATCTGATATAGATATTTGTATTTCTTTGGCATTTATAAACGACATTAATGAAAGTATAAATAATAATTTAATTTTCATATCTTCTTTGAAAAATACCCAAGCCAAAAAATAGCAAAGAGACTATAAGCATTGGCATATCTCCATATATTAAATATGTCGTATCTGTTGAATTTAGCGTTATTTTTTGAGTTATAGACCCTTTTGTACCTCTCTCAAGTCGCTGTGAAGATTCTTCCGCTCGAGGACTTATTATCTGGGATATACCGTCTATCGTAGCCCTTACAACCCATTTATTCGATTCAACAGCACGCATTCGAGCATGTTTCAGGTGTTGCTCTGGCATTTTATCCCCATACCATTTGTCATTACTCATATGAATAATGTAGTCTGTCCCTCTAACTCGTTCAGTAAAAGTATTATTAAAGACAAGTTCCCAACAAATAAGTGCTGACCATTCAGCTTTATCTTGTAGACGGTCCCCTCTTTTCAAATTTGAATTAGGTATATTAAAAAAATCGTTAAAAGCAGTTAGCAGCTCACCAAAAGGTTGAAATTCTCCAAAAGGTACTAAGTTTCTTTTGTCATGTAGGTGGTTTGTTCTGAGATTAATTGCTGAAGTATAAAAACTATCTTTTTCTTCTCGAAAAAAACCTCCTATTACATTTTTGCCTTCTATCAAATCAATAATTTTATCGTTGTATAAAGTGACTGCCTCAGGCCAAACCACTAGATCTGATTTGGCTGTGTTTGTCATTTGAATAATTTCTTTTAGGTCAGTATTAAGCGGCTGTATAACTGATATCTCAAGTTGTTCTTGCCCTCCCTTTTGGTAATGTCCTGGACCGAATATCATTAAAGCAACCAATATAGATGCAGCTGTTCGAGCTATAAAAATATGATTCTTTTCAAAGAATAATGTAATTACAAGAATAATCAGAAAAGAGGTGCCTGAAGCTCCAATAATCGGAAGTGCACCCCAGAGGAACTCATTAATTGCTCCTAAATTTAGCCAAGGAAAGCCAGAAATTATCCACGATTTCATCCATTCAAGTAAAAAGAATACGCTTGGCAAAATAAGGTATCTGTACTTGCTCTTCTGGAAAAATTTTATAGCAAAAAAAAATATGCCAAAGTAAATAGATAGGTATGCAACCAGCAAAATGGTAATGAATGCGCTTAGTAAATTACCGGCACCATAATAATTTACGGCATCAAATAGCCATGCTAATGAGTAGGCCCAAAATAAAAAAGCTAAAGCCCAGCCTATGAAAAAATATTTACCCAACTTCTCGTACTGTTATTTTTTTAATTTTTCTTTGATCAGCAGATGTCACAGTCATTTCTAAATTTTCTACAACAATTTTTTCTCCAACCTTTGGCAAGTGCCCAAACTCTTTGAGCACAAAGCCACCCAAGCTTTCTACTTCTGGACAATTAAGCTCCTTTGAAAAGAACGCTTCAAATTTTTCTTTTTCTATTGTGGAGGAAACGATAAACTCTTTTTCGTTTATCTTTATAATCTCGTTGTTCTTCTCTTCGTAAAATTCATCTTCTATTTCGCCTACTATTTCCTCGAGAATATCTTCAATAGTTATCAATCCAGCAATCATTCCGTATTCATCTAAGACAATTGCTAAATGAACTCTGTCTTTTTTAAAATCTTCTAAAAGAGAGGTTACAGATTGTGACTCTGGTATATATTTTACCTCTCTTAAGATCCTAGATAATTTAAAAGACACATCTTCTGTGGAACCTATTAGGTCTTTCACGTGTAGAATGCCTAGAGCTTTAGTTTTCTCATTGTCAAAAACTGGATATCTTGAGTGTTTTGTTTCGTTAACTGTTGAGTATATTTCTCTTAGGGTGTCCGACTCTCGAATCGAAGAAATATTAATCTTTGGAATCATTATTTCTTTTACTATTGAGTCTCTAATATTGAGGACGTTTTCTATTAGTTCCTCTATTCGCTCGTCTTCAGGCTCAATATTTTTTGTTGTTTCGTTAACATCGTCCTTACGAATAAAAATATTTTTAATGATTGAATAAAAAGATTGCGATGGTTCGTCAGGCATTATTTGTATGGGTCAGATATTCCAATTTTAGATAAAAATTTCACTTCGTTATTCTCCATTAATATAGCATCATTTTCCTGTTCATGGCCATATCCAACAATGTGCAACATTGAGTGGACCAGAAGATGTACAAAATGATTAAAGATCTCCTTGTTCTGGTCTTTTGCTTCTGCAAGAAGGATGTCATTACAAATTAGTATTTCCCCGTTACAAGTAATTGAGATATCAGTTAAATTTTCATCAGGAAAGGAAAGAACATTGGTTGGTTTATCTTGGCCTCTGAATTGTTTATTTATTCTCTTTATTTCTTGGGCCGAACAGAAACTAATTTCTAGATTTATTTCATTTATGGAGAAAAAACTCGAAAAATCTTTGATAATTTTTTCTAATTTATTACTTGTCTTGGCAATATAATTCGGCTGCTTAAAAAACTCTACCTGCAATTTCTTATTCGAAATTATCATAAGCCTCAACAATTTCTTGGACCAGCGAGTGCCTAACAACATCTCGTGCTGTAAATTTTGTAAATTTTATTGAATCAACATCTTTAAGAACGTCAATGGCGTGCCTTAAACCAGATTGAGTACTTTTTGGCAAATCTATCTGGCTCAAATCGCCATTTACAACAGCTTTTGATCCAAACCCCAAACGAGTTAAAAACATTTTCATTTGTTCAATTGTTGTATTCTGACCTTCGTCCATGATAATAAAGGCTTCTCGCAATGTTCTGCCTCTCATGTAAGCAAGAGGAGCAATTTCTATTATGTCTCTTTCAACTAATCTATTTACCCTTTCAGCTCCAAGCATATCGTGCAGTGCATCATATAATGGTCTCAAATAAGGATCTATCTTTGAGCTCAAATCACCAGGTAAAAATCCCAACTTTTCTCCGGCCTCAACCGCTGGCCTAACTAAAACTATTTTTCTAATTTTTTCTTTGATTAAATCGTCTACAGCCCTAGCAACAGCAAGAAATGTCTTGCCTGTTCCAGATGGACCGACCCCAAAGGTAAGATCAGCATTAGCAATATTGGTAAGATAGTCTTTCTGGTTCTTTCCTCTGGCAGTTACTGAAGCTCTAGGTGTCTTAATATGAACCTCATTTGTATCTATTTTTTCTGAATCAGAAAATTTTGCTGTGTGAAGGCTAAGGTGAACTATATCAGGAGTAATTGTTGAATTAGTTTCTAGCTTTAGTTTTAGATCTGTAAGAGTAGAGATTCCCATTTTTACGTCATCTTGTTTACCAGATAGTTTAAATTCAGTTCCATTCTGAGAGACTTTTATTTTTAAAGCTTTTTCTATTTGTTTAAGATTTTTATTTAGTTCGCCACATAGGAGCATTAGTTGCTCAGGCGGTAGATTGGAAAAATTTAATTGATGGTTATACAAGATTTTTAATTTTCTATTGATCCCCTAAGGCAGTTTGGCAATGCATCTTCAATCCGAATATTAATCAATTGGCCCTCTAAATCAATACTATCTGATCTAAAGTTCACAACCCTATCGCATATAGTTCTTGCTTGAAGCTGGCCTGGGTCCTTCTTTGATACACCGGTAACTAAACAATTTTGTAAAGAACCGACCATTTTTCTACTGTAACCATAAGCTAGCTGGCTTAATCTTGCTTGCAAAATGTTAAGTCTTTCTTTTTTCTCTTCCTGTGATACATCATCAACCATAATAGCAGCTGGTGTGTCTGGTCTTGCGCTATATATAAAACTATAGGATTCATCAAATTTAACAGCATTAATTATATTCATGGTCTCCTCAAAATCTTGTTTTGTTTCGCCAGGAAAACCAACTATAAAATCAGATGAAAAACGCATATCTGGTCTTACTTTTTTCAGCTTATCTATAAGAATTAAATATTTTTCTGCTGTATACCTTCTTCTCATTAATTTTAAAATTCTGTCAGAACCACTCTGAACTGGTAAATGAACATGGCTTACTAATTCTGGTACCCTTGCATAAGCTTCAACAAGATCATCCTTAAATTCATGGGGATGGCTGGTTGTAAATCTTATTCTTTCAATATTATCAATCTTCGCTGCTAGCTCAATCAAAACTGCTAAAGATGACTTCTCTCCCTTATATGTGCCTTTGAAATTGTTGACATTTTGCCCTAAGAAATGAATTTCTTTGGTGCCTTTATCAGCGAGAATTGAAACTTCTTTCAAAATGTCTTCAATGCTTCTTGAAACTTCATGGCCTCTTGTTTTAGGCACAACACAGAAAGAGCAATACTTATTACAACCCTCAACAATTGATACAAATGATGAAGCCTCGCCTCGTTCTGGCATTGGAATGTGATCAAATTTTTCTAATTTAGGGAAGGATATATCTATCTGCGACTTTTTTGTCTTACTTTCATCATTGTATAGCTTCGGCAGGTTATGCAATGATTGAGGCCCAAAAACTATGTCTACTGCAGGAGCTCTTTTAATGATTTTTTCGCCTTCTTGCGATGCAACACATCCGCCTATAGCAATTTTTAAGTCTGGCTTTTTATCCTTTATTTTTCTCCATCTTCCTATTTGATGAAAAACCCTTTCTTGAGCTTTTTCTCTTATTGAGCATGTATTTAATATAAGCAAGTCTGCTTGTTCTTCAGACTCAACAAGTTCAAAATCTTCTTCAGCCTGAAGTAGATCTATCATTTTTGCAGAATCATATTCATTCATCTGACATCCATGAGTTTTAACAAATAATTTTTTGGGCATTTATTTCTCTATTATTTAAAAAAGTTTTCTCTGTAAAACTTCAGCTCATTAACAGAATCTTTAATATCATCCATTGCCCTGTGAGAGGACTCTTTTTTGAATTCTTCTGCATCTGGGCTCCATCTTTTTATGATTTCTTTGAAAGAGCTAACATCTATATGTCTATAGTGAAAATGGTTAGCCAATTTAGGCATATGCTTGATTAAAAACCTTCTATCATGTGAAACACTGCTGCCACATAAAGGCGATTGGTGTTGTTTTATATGTTTTTGAAAAAAATTTAAGCTTTGCTGCTCTGCCTCTTTTAGCCCAATATCACTTGATCGGATCTTTTCTACCAGACCAGACGAGTTATGCTGTCTGATATTCCATTCATTCATAAGGTCTAAAACATCATCAGTCTGGGAAATAGCAATTTCTGGTCCTTCTGCAACAACATTAAGATCAGAGTCTGTTACCAGACAAGCAATTTCAATAATATGATGCTTTTCTGGATTAAGTCCTGTCATTTCAAGGTCTATCCAAGCTAGTAAATTTGTATTTGTCATTTATACTTTTTGTTCTCAACACAATAATACTATATGAGCACCAAAGATAATCAAAAAGTATATTTTGGAGACAAAAAAGTTTCTAAAGAAATAAAAAAAGATGGCGTAGAGACCATTTTTACTAAAGTCTCAGAAAATTATGACCTGATGAATGATTTCATGTCAGCAGGAATGCATAGAGTATGGAAAAGATCATTTATAGATTCAGCAAATATTAATAAAGATGATGTTTGTTTAGATCTTGCAGCTGGCACAGGTGATATTGCAAAACTTATTGCAAAAAAGGTGAAGGAAAAATCTATATATTTATGTGATCAAAATCTTGAAATGATTGAAAAAGCCAAAGAAAGGTCACTCAATGAGGGTTTCTATCATAAATGTTTATTTGCTGTGTCTAGTGCTGAACAGCTCCCATATGATGATGAGACATTCAATCATGTTTTCATTTCTTTCGGTTTTAGAAATTTTTCAGATAAAAAAAATAGTTTAAAAGAAATCTATAGGGTTCTTAAGAAAGGAGGAAAACTTCACATACTTGAATTTTCAAAAGCTCAAGGTCAAAATTTTTCTAAGCTTTATGATTTTTATAGCTATAACTTTATTCCAAAGATCGGAGATTTAATCTCAGGAGATCGGGAAAGCTATGAATACCTTGTCAAGTCGATAAGGACACATGAGAACCAAGAAGAGATGTTAGAGCTTTTTAAAGATACAGGATTCTCCAATTGTAATTATGAAAATATTTTCAAGGGCATTGTTGCATTACATAGAGGCTTAAAGTGAGATTTCTCAGACTTTTTCAAATTTTTTTTTCTGTAAGATCCTCCGGCATATTTAATTTATTTATACCTGGATTTAATCCCATTCTTAAGCCCATAAAACAGCCTAATGATGTTGAGAAAAAGCTGAAAAAAGTGCTTGAAGAACTAGGCCCAGTTTTTATTAAGCTTGGACAGCTCTTATCAACAAGAACAGACCTAATATCCCACAAATTAGCCCTTGAATTATCAAAGCTTACTGATAATTGCGAGCCACTAGAATACTCTTACATTAAAGAACAACTAATTAGAAACTTAGGAAGCAAATCAGACATTGTGCTTGATACAATTGATCCAATTCCCCTTGCTGCTGCTTCTCTGGCGCAGGTCCATAGATTTACTAAAGGAGATCAAGAGCTTGTGGTAAAGGTACAAAGGCCTAATTTAGAGGCTTCTATCTCTCGTGATATTGGCGCAATAAGATTGGCTACAAAAGTTATAAGAACTTTTTATAAAGGCTACCCAAGGATAGATATAAGCTCTGTAGTAGATGATTACGAAAGGGTAATTTTAAATGAACTTGATTTTAGAATTGAAGCTGCCAATGCAAAAAAAACCTTTAATAACTTTAAAGACACGAATCACCTTTATGTACCAAAAATTCATGATGAATTTACAACAAAGAAGACGCTTGTCATGGAGTACATTGACGGTGTGCCCATTACAGACACAACCGAACTTAAAAAGTTAGGTCTTGATCTAAGGGTGCTGTCTGAAAATGGGGTAAAAATTTTCTTGAAGCAAGTCTTTCAGGATAATTTCTTTCATGCAGATATGCATCCAGGAAATATATTTGCAGCAAAAGATAATCCAAATGATCCGTATTATTACGCTGTTGACTATGCAATATGTGGCTCACTCACTGAATCAAATCAGATTCTTTTAGCGCAAATGATATCTTGTCTTCTAGAAAGAGATTTCTACTCACTGGCTCAACTTTTTATTTTTGCTGATTGGGTAAAAGAAGATACTAAAACTGAAGAGCTTGAAGCTGTTTTGAGAGCTAATTGTGAAGATCTTCTCGACAAGCCATTATCCCAAATACTGTTTGGGGAACTTTTGCTTAATCTTTTTGAGGGTATGAAGCAGTTTGATTTATATTTAGACAATGATCTGGTGCTTCTAGTTAAAACGTTAATTCATATCGAGGGAATGGGCAGACAGATCTATCCTGATCTTGATTTCTGGTCAATTGCTCAGCCATTTATAGCTAAATGGATTAATGATAAATATAGTGTGAAGGGCTTAATTGAGTATCTTGTATCAAAAAAACATATACTTACATATATGATTCTTAAAAAGATTGAAGAATCTAGGTATAAATTTGAAGAAGGCAGCGTAGAAAAAATATGAGTATTGGGTTTTGGCAGATACTGGTAGTTCTATTACTAATATTGGTAGTTTTTGGGTCATCTAGAATCAAGTCTATTGGTTCAGATCTAGGCAAAGCTTTTAAGGGCTTTAAAAAAGAAATAAAAGAGGAAAATGATCCAGATAGGGATTCCTGAACTCTTCATAGTAATTTTAATAGCCTTATTTTCTGTTAAACCAGAAAATATCCAAAGCTATGTAAAAAGCTTTTATAGGTATATTCTGTTAATTCAAAATTTCTTTACCAACACAAAAGAAGATCTAGAAAAAGAACTCAATATTGATGGCTTAAAACAAGACATTCACAACGAAAAACGTTTGAAGGAGTTAGACAAAGATGTCTGAAGGCCTGGCAAAACATTTTCTAGAGCTTCGCAACAGGATTCTTTACTCTTTATTATTTTTCTTAGTTTGTTTTGTTGGAATCTATCCATTCAATAATTTTTTGTTCGATGATTTAGTGAGCTTTTTGGATCCTTTTTTGAATATAGAGCTCATTGCTGTGGAGGTTGCTTCGCCGTTTATTGTGCCACTTAAACTTTCAGCATATTTATCTGCACTTGTTGCTATGCCATTTTTTTTATTTCAAGTTTTAGCTTTCATGTCACCAGGACTATATCCTCAAGAACGTTTCGTTATATATTCAAGAACTATTCTTGGTACATTGTTATTCTATTTGGGCGTAATGTTTTGTTTATTTATCGCTCTTCCTAATGTCTTAAATTTCTTTCAAACAGTTGGTCCAAATATAGTCAAAGTAAGCACAGATATTTCTAACTTCATGAGTTTTGTTCTTTCAATGTCATTTGGGTTTGGTCTTGCATTTCAAATACCAATTATTGTTAATGCTCTTATAAGCCTTAAGCTTACGTCAAAACATTCAATTATAAAATACAGAGGTTTTGTTCTGGTTATGTGCTTTATCTTTGGCATGATTTTTACACCCCCAGACATTGTTTCACAATTTTTAATGGCAATACCGATGTATATACTTTTTGAAATAGGATTAATATTTAGCTATGAAAAAAAATCGAAATCCATTAGCTAAAGATCTGCGAACACAGAAATATAAACTAAAGATAGAGCCAAATAAAAAAAAATATACACGCAAAAATCAACCAAAACCAGAGTCTGCTACACCTGAAAAAAATTGACTTAACTCACTGAAACTTCTATATTACATTTGTGTGACAGTAATGTGACATAAAAAATATCTTAATGGGGAGCTAAAAATGAAAAACTTATTAATTTTAATAGCTGAGTATTTGCAATAAAACAAACCTACAACACTATAATACCTCTCAATTGATATGGCTTAGGTTGTATCAATTGATCTTTTTAAGTTTTGTTTCTATTAGTTCTTCAACTATACCTGGATCTGCAAGAGTAGTTATATCACCAAGATTGTCAGTATCGTTATTGGCTATTTTTCTTAAGATTCTTCTCATAATTTTGCCAGACCTGGTTTTTGGTAAGTCGCGAGTAAAATGTATCACTTCAGGTTTTGCAATCTTTCCTATTGATTTCGTGACTGCTTCAAGAATTTCATAGCGCAATGTATCGTTATTTACATCAGTATTTTTCAAAATAACAAATGCATAAATAGCTTGCCCTTTAATTTCATGTTCTATTCCCACTACTGCTGCTTCAGCAACATTTTCATGAGTAACTATTGCGCTTTCAACTTCTGCCGTGCCAATTCTATGCCCTGATACATTCAAAACATCATCCACTCTGCCTGTAACCCAATAGTAACCATCACTATCCCTTTTAGCCCCATCACCAGTAAAGTATTTATTATCGTATTGTGAAAAATAGGTGCTCACCATCCTGTCATGATTGCCATAAACTGTTCTTATTTGGCTTGGCCATGAATTACTAATACACAAGTTCCCTCTACCTTCTCCGATTATTTCTTTACCCTCTTTATCCACTAAAGTTGGCTTTACTCCAAAAAAAGGCAAAGTTGCAGATCCTGGTTTTTTAGGTGTTATTCCAGCTATAGGGCTTATCAAAACTGAACCTGTTTCTGTTTGCCACCATGTATCTATAACTTCACATCTTGACTTACCAACATTTGAAAAATACCACTCCCATACCTCAGGATTAATTGGTTCGCCTACTGTGCCAAGCACCCTTAAAGATTCAAGGCTGTAACCGTCTAAAAATTGGTCGCCTTTCGCAATTAAGGCTCTTATTGCTGTGGGTGCCGTATAGAAAATTGTAACTTTATGCTGATCACAAATTTCCCAAAACCTTGAAGGGTTTGGGTAAGTTGGGACGCCTTCAAACATTAACGTAGTGCCGCCATTCGATAATGGGCCATACAGAATGTATGTGTGCCCAGTAATCCACCCCACATCTGCTGTGCACCAGTAAACATCATTGCTTTGAAAACCAAAAATATATTTGAAGCTTAGGGTTGCCCCTAAAAGATATCCGCCAGTCGTATGCATAACTCCTTTTGGTTTGCCAGTTGAACCAGAAGTGTAAAGAATGAAGGATGGGTCTTCAGAATTCATTTCTTCACAAGGACATTCATTGCTCATACCCTCAACTAAAGCCTGATAGCAAACATCAACGCCCTCATTCCAATTTATTTCAGTATTTGTGTATTTAAAGACAATATTTTTTTTAACTTGAGGGCAAGCTTGTAGTGCTATATCGACATTTTCTTTTAAAGGTACATTCTTTCCCCCTCTTGTGCCTTCATCCGCAGTAATAACAAACTGACAGTCTGCATCTAAAATTCGAGAACTTATGGCTTCAGGTGAAAAGCCCCCAAAAACCACTGAGTGTATAGCCCCTATTCTCATACAAGCCAACATCGCATAAGCAGCTTGCGGTATCATGGGCATATAAATACAAACCCTGTCACCCTTTTTTACTCCAATAGACTTTAAACCATTTGCTAGCTTTGAAACTTCATTTAAAAGCTCTCTGTAAGTGATGTGTTTGTTGTTCTTTTTTTCATCGCCCTGCCAAATAATAGCTGTTTTATTGGGATTATTTTGCACATGCCTGTCAATACAGTTATGAGCAATATTCAGTATTCCATCATCAAACCATCTAGGTTGCGTTAACTCGCCTGTATAACCATTTTTA
>Ga0315315_10006258_pt1 | contig 11004 bp, 14 predicted proteins | sample M140m3416metaG_FD_203699 | JGI IMG/M metagenome (GOLD analysis project Ga0315315, IMG submission 203699) | Ammonia-oxidizing marine archaeal communities from Monterey Bay, California, United States - M1 40m 3416 | ecosystem: Environmental > Aquatic > Marine > Intertidal zone | place: USA... | reverse complement strand
GCCTAATTATTAAATCAGGGACGAATATGAATTTGATAAGAAAGAAAATATTTGTTACTTTATTTAGAAGTGCAGAAAATATAACTAATCAATTTCACTTACCTGTAAATCGAGTGGTTGAATTAGGAAGTCAGGTCTTATTTTAGAAGGATCAGTTTATGAAATTTTTTCTTATTATTTTAATATTTATTAATGGTTGTGCTTCAACAACATTAGATACTGAATCAGATGTTTCAAGAACACAATTATTATTACTTCCTAAGTTCATGGCACACAGTATGGCCGTTGATGCTTATAAAGAAGCAATTCGCAATGCTGAAAAAAATAATAAACTTAATAACGACAAAGAGTTGTTAAAAAGAGTAAAAAATATTTCATATAAACTTATTGATGAAGTGGAAGTTTTTCGTGATGACGCTAAAGAATGGAAGTGGGAAATAAATATCGAGGAAAGTGAGGAGGTAAATGCCTATTGTATGCCTGGTGGGAAAATTATGGTCTATTCTGGTTTAGTTGAAAAAACTAATGCTACAGATGATGAGATTGCTGCAGTAATTGGGCATGAAATGGCCCATGCCCTCAGAGAGCATGGACGTGAAAGAATGTCTACAGCACTTATTCAACAAGTAGGAATTATTGGTTTTGCAGCATATATTGCAAATAAAGGTACAAGTATTTCAACTGATGCAGCAGTTCAAGCTGTAGCTCTTGGAACTACATTATTTTTTGCTCTTCCTAATAGTAGAGAACAGGAAAGAGAAGCAGATAAAATGGGCTTAGAATTAACAGCGCGTGCCGGATATAATCCAATGGCGGCAGTTAGTTTATGGAGAAAAATGAGTGAATTATCGGAAATTAATATGCCAGAATTTTTAAGTACTCATCCTTCAAATGAGAATAGAATTAAAGATCTAACTGAACATTCAAGAAAAATAAATCATTTATATGAAGAAAATAAAAAAGAGATTAAAGCTTTCCATCCAACTGATGATGTGAGTGCTCAAGCACAAGGTGGTAAAGGTCATATAAGTGATGGATCTGAAGTACAATTACCTTGAAGAACTTTCAGTTAATAAAATAATTAAGCCTTCCCTTTCTCACAAGCATTTAATGTAAAATACATCTTTTATCAACAAAGAAATTAAATTATGTCGAATATACAATCAATCATTGAGGATGCTTTTGAAAATCGCTCTTCGATAACCCCAAAATCAGTAAGTGATGAAATCAAGAATGCAGTTCATGAAGCAATTAATGGATTAAATAATGGATCACTAAGAGTAGCTTCAAGAGAAAATTTATCTCAAATATGGCAGACGCATCAATGGCTTAAAAAAGCAGTTTTACTTTCATTTCTTATTAAGGATAACTCCATAATGAATAGTAATTATACAAATTACTTTGATAAGGTCGAATCTAAATTTTCTCACTTCCAAGAAAAAGATTTTAGAGAAGGGGGATACAGAGTTGTTCCAAACGCTATGGTTAGAGAAGGAAGTTTTATTGCTAAAAATGTAGTATTAATGCCTTCTTATGTGAATATTGGTGCATATGTAGACGAAGGAACTATGGTTGATACATGGGCTACAGTTGGATCGTGTGCTCAAATAGGGAAAAATGTTCATTTATCGGGTGGTGTAGGAATTGGTGGGGTACTTGAACCAATTCAAGCTGGCCCAACAATTATTGGAGATAACTGCTTTATTGGTGCAAGATCAGAAGTTGTAGAAGGTGTTGTAGTTGAAGATAATTCTGTAATTTCTATGGGCGTGTATATTGGACAATCAACAAAAATATTTGATAGAGAAACTGGTGAAGTTACATACGGAAGAGTGCCAAAAGGGTCAGTTGTAGTTTCTGGAAACTTACCATCTAAAGATGGGTCATATAGTCTTTATTGTGCAGTAATCGTTAAAAAAGTAGATGAAAAAACTTTAAGTAAAGTTGGTATTAACGAACTCCTTAGAGGGATATAAATGTTAAAAGTTTATGGAATTAAAAACTGTAACACTGTTAAAAAAAGTTTAACTTGGCTTGAAACAAATAAAATTCCTTATGAATTTTATGATGTAAAAAAACAAGTATTAAATGAATCGATACTAGATAGTTGGATGAATAATATGCCAACCCCATACAATTGGGAGACCCTTATTAACAAAACAGGAATGACCTGGAGAAAATTACCAGAGACTAAGAAGAAAATGAAGTTAGACATTAATAAAGCTATCAAACTTATATTGGAAAATTCATCTGTAATGAAAAGACCGGTAATTTTAAAAAATGATAAAATTTTAACTATTGGTTTTGATGAACTTGAATTTAATAAAAAAATCTTATGAGTAAAACATTAAATATTGCAAAGGAATTAATCCAAAAAAAATCAATTACACCTCTTGATGAGGGTTGCCAAGATTTATTAATAAGCCATTTAGAATCGTTAGGCTTTCGAATTGAAAAAATGCCTCATGGAAAAGTAAGTAATTTTTATGCGAGAAAAGGGCAAGAATCCCCTCTTCTAGTGTTTGCTGGACATACTGATGTTGTTCCTCCTGGTCCATTAACAGAATGGTCTTCACCTCCATTCGAACCCACAATAAGAAATGATAGGTTATATGGTCGCGGGGCAGCAGACATGAAAACATCTCTTGCGGCATTTATTGTAAGTATTGAAGAATTTTTAGAAGATCATAAAAACCATAATGGATCTATTGGTTTATTAATAACTTCTGATGAGGAAGGTATTGCAGTCGATGGAACAGTTAAGGTCGTAGAAGCTCTGAAAAAAAGAGAAGAGAAGATTGATTTTTGTATAGTTGGTGAGCCCACTTGTGTTGATGAATTTGGTGATACTATAAAAAATGGAAGAAGAGGATCTTTATCAGCAAAATTAAGGGTTAATGGAGTTCAAGGACATATTGCCTACCCTGAATTAGTTAAAAATCCCATCCATAAAGTGGCTCCTGCAATAGATGACTTAGTAAAAACTATTTGGGATGAAGGAAATGAATATTTTCCAAAAACTTCTTGGCAAATTTCAAACATTAATGGTGGAACTGGAGCAACAAATGTTGTTCCTGGATTTGTAGAAATCCTGTTTAACTTTAGATATTCTTCAGCAAGCACTGCCAATGATCTAAAATCACGTTTCGAAGAAATCTTAAAAAAACATCAATTAGATTATGATATTGAATGGAATCATTCTGGCGAGCCATACCTCACTGAAACCGGATCTTTAGTGAATATACTATCAGATGCAGTAAAAGAAGTAAGTGGAATAAATCCTACAATATCGACCACAGGAGGCACTTCAGATGGTCGATTTATTTCAAAACTATGTGATCAAGTTGTAGAGTTTGGTCCAATTAATGAATCAATTCATAAAATTAATGAGAACGTTAATATTAATAATATTGACACTCTTAAAGATATTTATAAGCTCACAATTGAAAAGATTTTAAAATAATACTTTCTAATTTTATATTTGTAATTTAATTTTTTTCAATCATGTATATTAAATTTTTCTAAAAGTTTAATAACTTCTGTCTCACTTAGCTCAAGATATTTACCTTTTTTTAAATTTGAAGGTAAATCAATGATTCCAAACCTAATTCTCATTAAACGACTTACAGAAATATTAAAATACTCAAAAAGTCTTCTAACTTCTCGATTACGACCTTCTTTTAAAATAACTTGATACCAATGGTTAGATCCTTCGCCACCTTTAAGTAATATTGATTGAAAATTAGCTAAGCCGTCATCTAATTTAATTCCAGTTCTTAATTCAGAAATCTGTTTTGCATTTAATTTACCATGAACTCTTACTGAATATTCTCTTTCAATTTCATACCTTGGATGCATTAATCTGTTGGCAAATTTTCCATGAGAGGTAAAAATTAATAAGCCTGACGTATTAAAATCTAATCTACCTATAGAGATCCATTTAGCATTTTTGATTTTCGGTAAGCCATCAAAAACTGTTGCCCTTCCCTTTGGGTCTTTTTCAGAAACTATCTCGCCTTCTGGTTTATTATATATAAGAATTCTAGGTGAAATCTTTTCAAAATTTAACTTTATTAACTTACCATCATAAAAAATTTGGTCAGCATCAGAAATTGACTGTCCAATTTTAGCTAGTTTATTGTTAACGATAATTCTTTTTTCGATAATAGCTTTTTCAATTTCTCTTCTTGATCCAATACCAATTTGAGCTAGAATTTTTTGAATTCTGATCCCTACATTACTATCATTATTATTTGTTAATTTATTTATTTTTACTGAAGTCTTTGACACGAAATTTAATTCTCTTGGGTTTCTTTTATATTTGTATCAGTTTGAGAGTTGCTTAACTCTTTAGTTAAAGAACTATTTAATTCGGGTAATTCTGAAAGTGAGTTTAAAGCAAAATCATTAAGAAAATTTTTTGTTGTGGCGTATAGGGATGGTCTACCTGGGACTTCTTTTTGTCCAATGATATCAATCCACTCTCTTTCAATAAGTTGTCTTAGTGTATTTGTATTTAAAGAAACTCCTCTTATTTTTTCAATATCTGCACGAGTTACCGGTTGTCGATAAGCAATTATAGCAAGCACTTCCATCACAGCTCTTGAGTAATTAGGTGCACGGTCAGGGCTAAGTCGCATTAAAAATTCTGAAAAATTTGGTTTTGCTTGAAAACGATAACCTGATGAAACCTGAACAAGAGACATTGATTTTTCTTGCCAATCATTTTTTATTTCATCTAATAACATTCTAATTGTTGATCTATCTGTTTTATCTGTAAACAATCTTGTAAGATCCTCAATAGATAATGGCTGACTACTTGTTAATAATGCTACCTCAAGAATCTCTTTTAATTTTTCTGTTTGGGTCATTTATGTCTCATTTAGTTGAAGATATATTGGTGAAGATGATGACTGTTGATTGACTTTAATTAAACCTTCTTTGGTTAATTCAAGAATTGCTAAAAAACAAGTAACTAATTTTGGAATCGGGTCTTTCTCAGAACTAAAAAAAGTTGAAAACTCCAAAAGGTCTTTCTCATTTAATTTTCTTAAAATAATCGTCATATGCTCCCTAACTGAAAGTTTTGATCTACTAATTTCATGTTGCTCGAATTGCTTAGCTCTTTTGAGAACATTTTGCCATGCTTCAAATAATTCATTGATAGAAACCTCCGGATATTTAATTTCAGTAACTCTTTCAAAATAAGATTGAGCTATCATAATATCTTTTCCAACTTGTGGCATATTCTTAAGATTTTCAGAAGCGTCTTTCATTAACTCGTATTCAATAAGTTTTTTTACCAATTCTGCTCTAGGGTCATCCTCCTCCGATTCTAATATAGGTTTTGGTAGTAACATTCTTGATTTAATCTCGATTAACATTGCTGACATTAGTAAATAATCTGCAGCTAGCTCTAACTGAATTTCCTTCATCTTTTCAACATAACTTATATATTGTTTAGTTAAATTAGCCATGGGGATGTCTAAAATATCAATATTATTTTTTCTAATTAAATATATTAATAAATCTAAAGGTCCTTCGAATGAATCAAGATAAACCTCTAAAGCATCAGGTGGTATATATAAATCATGAGGAAGTAATTCTATTTCTTCACCATAAACCTTAGCAGAATTTTTTATACTGATAGTCATTAGAAATCTATTCCCATTTCTTCTCGAACTTCTCTCATAGTATCTTTAGCAATTTTTCTTGCTTTTTCGCAACCATCCGCCGCAATACTTCTAATTAAATCTGGACTATCTTTATACTGCTGTAACTTATCTTTATAAACTTTGGATTCTCTATTAAATGAAATAGTTTCTGATTTCTTATTTATCAATTTAAATTCTGGCTCTATAAGTATCATTTTACCTCCACCTTCTAAGTACCCCAGAAGCCTCTCTTTATCTCCAAGACTTAAACCTTGTTGATCTTCAATAAGTGATTGAGCGGATTCTAAAACTTGTTCGTCGCCTTTTGCTAAATATGAAGCTCTCAATTCTTCATATAAATGACTCTTCTTTGTACCAAGTTTTTTAATAGCTTGTTTAGCTTTTTCTTGATATCCAAAATCTTTACCATACAAATTATTAAATTCTTTGACAATATTCGAGGTTAATTTAACAAATGGTATTTGATTTTCAGCTCCTGATATTTGAGTAGCCCTATAAAGTAAAACATCTGTGCTCTGCATTAAATCTTGACCTATATTACCTAAAGTTAAAGTCTTTTTTTCTCCGTCTTCTAAATTATTTATTTTGCTAAACCAATTTATTGGGGTAATCATTGATAATAATGTAAAAATTTCTGTATGTTCAGGAATTTTAGATTGAATAAATATAGTTGCTTGGGCAGGATCTAAGCCACAAGCTAACCAATCAATAATCATTTTTTCAGTAGTTTTTTCGATTAATTCTGGCTTGGCATTCCTTGTAATCAAAGAATGCAAATCAGCAACAAAAAATAAACATTCACTTTCATGTTGCATACTTATCCAATTAGAGAGCTTTAAATCATATTCATTATTAAATAGATTTAAAGTAGGTTTGATGCTAGAAACTATTCTTTCTATTGCCATTTTTAAACGTTATCCTAATTAACCAAATATAGTAAAAATAATACTTTTACTTATATTTATAAGTGGAAATAATATAGTACCGAGTACACCAGAAAAAAGTAAAAATATTATTATGAATAATCCGTACCTTTCTAAATTTTCTATATAGCCTGACCATGGATAAGGTAACAAGCTTACTGCAACCCTACCACCATCTAATGGGGGAATTGGAAGCATATTTAATACCATTAAGATAAGATTGATTTGAATACCTGCTAGTGCCATAACCTGCAAAAAAAATATAGAGCTATCAGGAAATAATTGTAATCTTGCATATAAAAATGTCCAAAAAATAGCCATCAATAAATTTGAAAATGGTCCCGCTAAAGCAACCCACATCATATTTTTCTTTGGATTTCTTAAATTAGAAAAATTTACTGGAACAGGCTTTGCCCATCCAAACAAAATACCTCCCAACATAACTGTCAATGCTGGAAGTATGATTGTTCCCACTGGATCAATATGTTTTAATGGATTTAAGCTAATCCTTCCTAAATACTGAGCCGTCATATCTCCAAAATATTTTGCAGCATACCCATGAGCAGCTTCATGAACTGTAATTGCAAAAATAATAGGTATTGCATAAGCAGTTATTTTTTGAATTATTGTTAACTCTTCCATATACTCCCATCCCACATTTTTGGGATGATTATTCTGTTCATTTATTTAAACTCCTTTATGCCTATTGCTTTTCTGATTTCTTCAATTATAGGTGTTGAAATACTTAATGCCTTTTGGGCACCTTCCCTAAGTGTTTTTTCAATATAACTCTTGTCTTCAGTAATTTTCTCATATTCACTTCTAAAAGGTCTAATTTTTTCATCAAGCAAACTAAATAATTCTTCTTTAGCTTCACCCCAAGCTATTCCGTTCTCATATTTTTTCTTTAAATTAAGGATCTCATTTTCATTTCCAAATGCTTGAAAAATTTTAAATACTGAACAATTAGTGGTGTCTTTTGGAACTCCAGGCTCAAGTGAATTAGTTTTAATTTTCATTATTGCTTTTCGTAATTTTTTTGAAGTATCGAAAATAGGAATAGTATTGTTATAACTTTTACTCATTTTTCTACCGTCACTCCCTGGAATTATTCCTTTTTTTTCATCAATCATTGCTTCTGGAACAGTCAAAATATCTCCATAATAATGATTAAATCTATGAGCTATATCTCTTGTCATTTCTATATGTTGTTTTTGATCTTGTCCTACCGGAACTATATCAGCCTTGAACATTAAAATATCAGCTGCCATTAAAATAGGATAGTTATAAAGCCCCATAGTGATTCCTTTATCAGGATCGGCTGCATTATCATTTTCTGCAACTGCTGCTTTATATGCATGTGCTCTATTCATCAAACCCTTTGCAGCTAGGCAATTAAGAATCCATGTTAATTCAAAAATATGAGGCACATCTGATTGTCTGTAAAAAGTAACTTGTTCAGGGTTTAATCCACAAGCTAACCAACAGGCAGCAATTTCAAAGCTAGATGAATGAGTTAATTCTGGATTTATATTTTTTATTAATGAGTGATAGTCTGCTAAAAATAAAAAGCTTGAAACACTTTTTTCTTTACTAGCATCAATTGCTGGAAGAATAGCTCCTGAAAGATTTCCTAAATGTGGTATTCCACTTGTAGTAATGCCAGTAAGAACTTTTTTTTGATCATTTTGATTTTTTTCACCCATTCTATTGTCTCAATATTTTATTTAAATAAAATTATACTTTATAACGTTATAAATAATGACGGAGAGCGATAGAAAGAATCTAATATTTATCTCATCTATAACGATCTATAAAATATCATTAAAAATTTATTTCTACCTTTAATGGATATTATTTATTACATTTGGCCATTTTAACCAAATTGGCTTGCATTCATCAGGCAAATTCTTAACAAATCCTATTGATCTATGAGAAATACCTGGACCATGAAAATCAGAGCCGCAAGAAGCAAATAAATCATATTCTTTTGCTAATTCAGCAAAATATTGGGATTGTGATGGATCTTGACTACCAGACATTACTTCAATACCAGATCCACCAAAAGATTTAAAATCAGCTAAAAGAGATGGATATAATTTTTTACCCATATCGTATCTCCCAGGATGAGCAATTATTGCGTCGCCACCTGCTTGAGTAATCCATTCTACCGCATCTTTTAATGAAGCCCATTCGTGTTCTACATATCCAGGTTTACCAGGGGTCAAAAATTTTTTAAATACATTTTTAATATCTTTGGCATATCCTTTAGAAACTAAAAACTGAGCAAAATGAATTCTACCTATAGTGCTATGCTTAGTATATTTCTTAGCGCCTTCTAATGAATTAAAAATAGATGCCATACCTAAACTATGAGCCATTTTTTTTGCTCTATTTTCCCTTCCTATACGAATCTGTTTTAAACCATTAATAAGATTCACATTGGAATCATCAAAATTAAGCCCAACAATATGCAGAGTTCTTTTTCTCCATGTTACTGAAATTTCAACACCGTTTATAAAAATTATATTTAATTTTTTTGACATTAATCTAGCTTCTTTTAAGCCAGCAATGTCATCATGATCTGTTAAAGCTAAAACTTGAACATCTTTTTTTGACGCGTATGATACTAATTCTGTTGGCGTCAAAAGTCCATCAGATATAGTAGAATGTGAATGAAGATCTATGTTAGGAGTATTCATTAGCTTAATTTAGATTATATTAGTAATTACTTAATCGGTATAGGTAAAATTAGTAAATATGAAATTTTTATATGATTTATTTCCAGTTATAATTTTTTTTATTTTTTATAAAATCTATGATATTTACATTGCAACTGCTACATTAATGGCTGCTACATACATCCAAATATTACTTGCTTACTTATTGAAAAATAAAGTTGAAAAAATTCTAATTTTCACTGGAATTGTTATAACAATTTTTGGAGGAATGACTCTCCTGCTCCAAGATAATGTTTTTATTATGTGGAAACCATCAATTATATATTGGGCTTTTTCTTTAGGTATTTTAATTTCTGATAAGTTTTATAATAAAAATTTAATACAGCTCTCAATTGGCTCACAAGTTAAACTTGAAAATGAATACTGGAAAAACTTATCCTTAGCAACAGCATTATTTTTTGCTTTACTTGGGTTTTTAAATATATATGTTGCTCAAAACTTTACTGAAAATACTTGGGTTAATTTCAAACTTTTTGGAATGACTGGGCTTCTTTTTCTTTTTATAATTTTAATTGGTTTATATATTTCTAAAGTCAATAAGGATTAATTCATGTGGTATTGTATTTACGCAACAGATTCACCAAATAGCCTTAAAATGAGATTGGATAATAGACCAAAACACCTAGAAAGACTTAATTTTTTACAAAATAAAGGTAGGCTTTTGTTAGCAGGGCCCTTTCCAGCTATTGATTCTACTGATCCTGGAAAAAAAGGCTTTTCTGGTAGTTTAATTATTGCAGAATTTGATTCTCTTAAAGAAGCTAAAAATTGGGCTGATGATGATCCATTTTGTCATTGTGGCGTATATGAAAAAATAGAAGTAAAACCATTTAAAAAAACTTTACCTTAAATGACTGAAGATCAAATAGAAAAAAAACTTTCGTTTTTAAATCCAATATCGCTTAATATAAATGATGAAAGTGCACTTCATAAAGGCCATGCTGGAAATACTGGAGGCAGTCATTTTAATATTCAAATTATAAGTAATGAATTTTTAGGTAAATCTAGAATGGAAAGACATAGAATCATATATAAAGCTCTTGAGGAATATTTTCCAAATAAAATTCATGCTTTAAGTATAAAAGCGATAACAGAAATGGAGAGTAAATCGTGAAACATTTAATCTTTCTATTTATTTTAATAAGCTTTACAAATATTTCGTTTTCTGATCAAAAAGAAATTTTAGTAAATGAAATTATAATTAATAAAAATCTAATTAACTTTATAAAAAATGAAGTTAAAAATGAGGGAATACAATTAACTGAAGAGATGGAAGAAAATATTGTTAAAAGATTAATTGATCTTGAATTAATTCATCAGCAAGCCAAAAAAGAAGGTTTAACAAGTATGTCTAAATTTCTTTCCAAATCAGAATTAGCATTCAAAGAATTAGTTTATACAACGTATCTTCAAAATTTTATTAAAAAAAATAAAATCTCAAAAAATGATATTAATAATGAGTATAAAAACTTTAGGGATAATTATAATAAAATTAACTACAAAGCTAGCCATATTTTAGTTAAATCTAAAAATGAAGCTAAATTAATTATTAAAGAATTAAAAAATGGTTTAGATTTTAAAGAATTAGCTAAAAAACACTCTATTGATGAAGAGTCAAATGGTAATGGTGGGGATTTAGGTTGGTTTAATGAAGAGGATATGGTT
>Ga0315315_10006257_pt1 | contig 11004 bp, 8 predicted proteins | sample M140m3416metaG_FD_203699 | JGI IMG/M metagenome (GOLD analysis project Ga0315315, IMG submission 203699) | Ammonia-oxidizing marine archaeal communities from Monterey Bay, California, United States - M1 40m 3416 | ecosystem: Environmental > Aquatic > Marine > Intertidal zone | place: USA... | reverse complement strand
TGAATTGTTTGGATTCCGCACACTTCAAGGTCGGTTTCCGATGCCTAGAAAATGGGCAGCAGCAATCGCCCCAAGGGAGTCGAGGGCACCGTTCTGGTACAGCAACGATGCCTTGATGCTCGATAATTAGATTCCTTGCAGAGCTGTGCATTCGAATGAGCCGGTAGGCCGGAGAAAAAACCGCACTTGTTGTCGGGCTGCATTCAAACAAGGCAGCTGACGCTTGCTCATGCCCTGATTCTGAGCATGTCGCGTGGGCACGTAGGAGTCACGCGGCAAGCCGCACCGGGCGACGACGGACACTGCAAAGTTTTTAAAGTCTTGCAGCGAAACAGTTTGCGTCTTACTGCCAGTTTTCTTTTCCCGCTTTGGCGCGCGTCTTGCCTTAGCCTTCCTCCGACAGTTCGATGCCTCTATCGCATCAACGCCGTCGACTCAATGAGCGATCCAAAGTTGGCCCGGGCAGGAGAGACAGGTGTTTTGTGAAGTCCGATTTGTCATCGAGTTGAAGCTTCGCCGGTCGGTGAGGTAACTCTTTCAGGATTCAATTGCAAAAGGTAACCCCCAAGATGTTTTGTACGTTGCGAGCACATCTGCTCACAGGATTATTATTGTTTGGCTTGGCGGGCCTTTCCGCAGCGTGGAGCAACCCCACGTTCGCTCAGGATGAGGCAGCGGTGGCTGATGTTGCCCCTGAGGCGACCGAAACCGCAGTGCTGGATGCGGTTGTGGCAGACGAGGCTGCAGAGGCCGAAGTGGTTGCTTTTGACGCAGCGGACTCTGCGTACACGATCAACACATTGATCATGTTCATCTGCGCCGTGCTTGTTCTGTTTATGCAGGCGGGCTTTGCCATGGTCGAGGTGGGACTAAATTCCGCCAAGAATACCGTCAATATTCTTGCCAAGAATGTGATGGATCTCTCCGTGGGTGTCATCCTGTTTTTGTTCGTCGGGTTCGCGTTGATGTATCCAGGGGACAATTGGCTTTTCGAGGGTGTACTTGGTGAGCCAAGTTCTTTTGTGGCTCGCGACAATCCAGACGCCCCCGGGGACTACAGTTCATCAGCGGACTTCCTGTTTCAAGTGGCATTCGCTGCGACCGCGGCAACAATCGTGTCTGGAGCCGTGGCAGGACGCATGAAGTTCGGTGCGTACTTGGTCTACAGCGCTCTATTAACTGGCCTGATCTACCCCATCAGTGGGTCTTGGAAGTGGGGCGGTGGTTTCTTGGATCAAATGGGCTTCCAAGATTTCGCCGGAAGCGTGGTGGTGCATGCCGTTGGTGGTTTTGCTGGTTTGGCTGGAGCTATTGTGTTGGGGCCGAGGCTTGGGCGATTTACCTCCGATGGCAAGAGTGTTCCGCTGCCGGGGCACAACATTGCCTTTGCGGCATTGGGCGTGTTCATCCTCTGGATCGGTTGGTACGGGTTCAATCCCGGAAGCCAGTTGACGTACGCTGGCGCATCAAATGCCGAGGCAACCACGTACATCGCCCTGACCACAACACTGGCCGCATCAGCTGGTGCTGTCGCCGCACTGCTCACTGCTTGGGCGTTGTTCAGCAAACCGGATCTCACAATGGCACTGAACGGAGTACTCGGTGGTTTGGTAGCGATCACTGCTAATTGTGATCGTGTTGCTCAGTGGGAGTCACTCGTTATCGGTGCTGCCGGTGGAGCCTTGGTCGTACTCGGCATACTGATGCTCGACAAGTTGAAGATCGATGATCCGGTTGGTGCGTGGCCAGTGCACGGGCTCTGCGGTGTTTGGGGAGGTATCGCGACTGGAATCTTCGGCGACCTTCCTGATGGAATTGAGACAGTAGGTGGCTTCATTATGGTGCAGTCGATCGCCACGCTCGTCATCTGTTCGTGGGCCTTTTTCACGATGCTTGGTGTCTTCCTCGCTCTCAAAGCGGTCGGTGTGCTGCGAGTCTCGGCTGAGGAAGAGCAAGCTGGCTTGGATATCTCTGAGCACGGCATGCACGCCTATCCATCTGACGGCGTTTCCGGTGGGGCAATCGCCTAACCCGACTACCTACCGCGGCCCCGTTGTTGGTCTTTCAGATCTACAGCGGGGTCACCGGTAAGGGGAGAGGTTTCAAGCAAACGTTGAAGACTTCTTGGCTCTTGCCTGGGCCAGAAGCTCCCAGTAACCCGGGTGGGCGTCCGCCTCGCCCACCCGGGACTGGGTTTTTTTTCCAGGCAAGGCCAGAGGACTTCATTGAGCCAGCCCGTATGGGCTGGCTCTTTTTCTTTGCCCAGCAATTTCTACGATCGCTGGGTTTTTCTTTCGCGTTGGGCTTTTTCTTTAGGGTTGAAGTTCTGCCCGCTTTTTCCACGGCACCTCGATAGGTTACTGTAGGGGTAATACGTCGTCATTTTCCATCCTGCAGGGCTCCCGTATCCGTGAAATTGATCATCGCTATTATCCAGCCAAGTAAGTTGGAATCCGTCAAAGAGGCTCTCACCGAGGTTGAGGTGTTTCGTCTGACGGTCATGGACTGCCAAGGGTTTGGACGTCAAAGAGGACAGACGGGGGTCTATCGGGGCCATGAGTTCAGTGTCAATTTGCTCAGGAAGGTGCAATTGCAAATTGCCGTGAATGAAGAGTTTGTCAAGCCAACCGTTGATGCGATTGTTGAGGGAGGCAGATCTGGGGATGAAGGTGAAATTGGTGATGGAAAAATCTTTGTATTGCCAATGGATGATTGCGTTCGAATTCGAACTGGAGAACGCGGTAACGAGGCGATCTAGTTGAAGCAGATAACAAGTTTGTTTGTCAGTTGTTCTTATGTGGCTTCCAATGTCGTTTTGTGTTGGGGCCTTGTGGCATTGCTGCAGGTGCAGCGAATCGCTGGTGGACGGTTGTGTTTCGGGTCCGCTAGTTCTTGGCGAGATGGAAAGGTGTTGCAGGAAAGGTGATCACGAATGTCTGAGATTGAAGTCCCGCTGAAGGGAAAGCGAGTCCTGATCCTTGTTGGCGAGATTTATGAGGATTTAGAACTGTGGTATCCCAAGCTTCGGTTACAGGAGGCTGGGGCGGAGGTTATCGTCGCGGGCCCTGAAGCTTCAGTGGTTTACAGTGGCAAACACGGCTATCCCTGCCAAAGTGATGTGGCAATCACGCACATGGCTGAAGCGGATTTTGATGCATTGGTTGTTCCAGGTGGTTTCATGCCTGACAAGCTTCGACGGGATCAAGTTGTGCTTGATCTTGTGCGAGCTTTTAACACCGCTGGAAAACCAATCGGCGCCATTTGTCATGGAGGTTGGATACCGATCTCGGCCGGTGTGTATCGGGGAGTTTGTGTGACAGGCTCACCTGGGATTAAAGATGATCTGGTTAACGCCGGTGCGATCTATTCAGATCAAGCGGTTGTCGTTGATCGCAATCATGTCACAAGTCGCCGGCCTGATGATCTGCCGGATTTTTGTCGTGAATTGATCAGGCTCTTGTGACGAGCGTTCCGGGGAGAGTATTTGTTTTCCGGTTGCGGAGTGCTGTCATGAATAGGAGTGCCTTCATGAAAAAAGGACGAGGCGTGTAACGCCCCGTCCTCTCTGTTCGATTTGCAGTGCATTACCCCGTGGAAAGCTTCGGGGCTGGCTCTTCGTCAACGAGCGAAAGAGGACCATGGTGTGCGAGCCTGAATCCGAATTGGCTGTAGTTCTGTCGTCTGCAATTCGCTGGGTACAGCCTTTGTTGGTTTGGTTCGTAGCGATGGCGGCAATAAGACTCCATGGCTAACGACTTTGGTCGTCACATGCTCGCCTTTGTCTACTTTGGCACAACCACCATCGCAAGTTACATCGCAACCACTGTCACAGCATCCTGACGCCTTGGGAGTCCATGAGTATTTGCACTCGGGGCATGTGTATTTTTTCTTTTTGAGGACGCGAATGCAACGCGTGGTTGCGCCGTTGTTGATACAAGTTGTGCAACCGCGACCGTCGCAGGAGTCGCATGATCCGCACGCTTTTTTACGCTGCCAGGGGAATACAACACGCGGAATGCAGATGGTTTTTGTTTCGACTTCGTAGCAGGATTTCTCCACATCAACCATCTTGGCTTCGAGTGCGCAATTGCAACTCGGGCATTTTGTGCAGAGGCAGCCAATGTTGATTTCTGCTTTCACTGGTTCCACTTTTGTTGCGATGGTTGCGATCATTGCAATCGCGATTAACGTGCGGTAGATCTGAGAACGATTCATGGTTTAGCCTTTCTTCTTGTTTGACTGTGTCCGGATCCCGACTCACGGACATGTTGCTTTCTGGGTTGCCAATTTGCTGCGGTGTTTGGCCTTAAAAATCAACCATCCAACGAACACCGTAAATGTCGTAGTCACCAAAAACATTGTCGGTTGCGCCAACAGTCCGGTCGCTGATCTTGCCGTTGATGTAATTGAACTGCATGCGGGCGTTGGGATTCCAGTACCAGTTGAGTCCGAATGTGAAAGACTCACCAATGCCACCAAAGATGTTGCCGTCGCTGTAGTCAGCTTTCGAGTAGCGAGCAGCAACTTGCCATGCACCCCACCCTGCCTCACGACAGCCGTCGCAGCGATTCACCATCCAGAAATTCTGGAAAGGTACAGGTCGTGCCAGCGTGCCTGATTTACGATCCCAAGGCATGTGCTCACCAGTCAGGAAGTAACTGACGTAGCAATAACCACCATTGAAGTTGACGTTTTCCCCCCCAAAGTCGCGGTTTACCCACACGCTTTGGTACTCACCTACGAACTGAACTGGGCCGACGTTGACAACGGTTTCCAAGCCCAAAAGGTCGTAGTAGTCAGATCCCTCGATTTGTTCCGTGTTGATCCAGCGATTTGATGAGCGAGCTTCGGGGCGGGTTCGGAACTCTGATTCATTCGTCGCGTTTTGTGCAGTATCCGCGTGGGCACCTGAGATTCCCAAATGCATGTATCCACGGCCTCCACTGACCTCGTCATACCAAACCGTGCTCGCGAGTCGTCCCGCGACTTCCAGTTGTAGGTGATCGCCTGTGTAGTTTCCGAGACTTTGGACATTTTGCTGATTCCAGGCACCGTAACGCCAGTTCCAACGCAGGTTGTCTGAATAACCGTATGACGCCAAGCCGAGGCGGCGAGCATCCTGATTATTTGCTTCAATGACAAATGGACGCTCGAGGAAAACGTTGTAGCGCGAACTGTTCAGGTGGTCCAAACCATAAGGACGCTTCTGGTTGCCGAGCAACAGAGTTTGAAGCACGGGCAGGTCCGTCCAGCCAAGGTAAGCATCCCGAAACTCCGTCTTTCTACCCCCGGCGAACTCCATTTCGATTTTGTAGTTCATGTTGTCTCGTATGGTGCCTTTGACACCAAATCTGAGACGCCTGAACCCAATTCGATTTTGAGGATCGATAGGGACATCGTCTTCGCTGTTTAGCAAAGGAACATCGCCACCGGTGGGATCAAAACCCCATGCATCCACATGTACACGGCCGCCAACTTTCATGGTGGATTTGCTGGATCCAGTGTGGACAATGCTTGAATCGCCAGCTTCTTCAGCCACGTCTTCAAGAGCAGCCTCAAGCCCCTCAATTCTTTCTGCCATCGCACGGAATTGATCCTCGATGGCAACTTCAGCTTTAAGCGAGGCCTTCGCCTCATCGTCCAAAATCACTGCATTGTGGTTGACCATCGCAACTCCAGGCGTTGCTTCCATGGCCAGTGCTTGGGTCAGGGCGGGGGGCTCACTTGCTGCTCCTTCTCTGATCGTAACGATCATACTGGTGCTGGCGATGATCAACGCTAGCGCGCAACGGACCCGGTCTCGAACGCATTTCATACGAATACCTTCCATGATTCATACGAGGTGTTTACTAAAGCAATTGGGTGATGGGCTGAACATCCTGTTTCGGCCCGCCGCGCCTGTCACCGGCGCACGCTCCCTCGCGCTACATGAGTAAATCGGCACCACGGAAAAGAAACGCAGCGACTATTAAATACTGCTCAACGCAATCTTCATAAAAAGGCTAGTCCAATCCTGCTAATCGTTATGAGCTGTTTTTCGAGATTTGTCTCATCTGTGAAAAACGTGCATAACTGATTCATTTTGACAGCTAGGATTGCCGCTTATTGCGCTGGAACATGCAGGTTTAGTGACTTGCGGCGATTGTGTTCGCTGTGAAATCCAGTATCCCGGTATGTTTGAAACTTCTTCTCATGCGAGCATCCCAAGGATGCATGCTGAACTCCCAGGAATGGCTGTGGCTCGTCGGTCGGCGGAAACTGATGTTTGGAGTTTTGTCGGTTTTGTCCCGCGGTGCCTACTCAATCTTTGCGTGCTTTTCGCTTCGCAGCCAGTAGCCGTTCGGTATAGGAGGGGCCTTCAGGATCAGGAGCCATATCGTTGCCCTTGCTTTTTTCCATTGGTTTCTTTCCGTCGCTACTGTCAGCGTTCCAGTCGTTCGAGTCAGTGTCAGTTGATAGCTGAGTTGGTTCGAATCGTACGCTGGTTCGACGTCGTTGCAGTTCCTCATCCAATAAATCTTTATTCTTCTTCAACGCATCAAGCCGGGCCGTAGTCGTGGATTCCTTTTCCTCGGGCTTTCCACGAATCTTTTTCAGGGCAACACCGATCCAATCGAAGTTAATCGCGACTCGACGTACAAAAATGTCACCCAGGAAAATGCAACATCCAGCTAAGACAAACCATGGCCACGCGTCTCGTATGCTTCTAGCCAACGCCAAGCCTCCGCGGAACGCATTGCGACTTTCAGAACTTTCATCTGGTGTTACGCCCAAGGGAGCGGTCACTTCTCCTGTCTCGCCGCCAGCTGGTTTGACGGAAGCGAGTTCGGCTATTAAAGCCTGATTTGTTTCTCGTATTCGGTACTCTTCGCTGTATGGGATGGTTACTCCCGTTGATAGCGGCGCTGTTTTTGCATCGGGGATAACATTCACGAAATAGCTGCCGGTTTTGTTCGCGGGGAAGCTTCCGATGTATCTTCCCGGAGCGGTCTGACGCATTCGCAAAGCTACAGGTTTCAGGTCAGGATCGAGCACCGATGCACTCATGTTTAGAAAGTTCAGAAATGAGTCTTCCTTGCTGAGCGCATTGACAACGACCTGCACCTCCCCGTCGCGTACCTGTGTGGCAAGGGTGTACTTGCCGGTGTCGCCAGTTGGCCGCATCAACCATCGAACGAGTTGGCTGTAGAAAGCTTCATAACCCGCCCACTCTGTCCAGTTCGATGCCCAACGTGCACCAGCATCTGTTGTCACGACGGCCGTGCGTCCAAGTCCGTAGGTCCAGACTGCAAGAATGGATGCATTTTCTGGTGAATCAGGCTTCGGTGATTGAATCAGGACTTGCGCCAGCGGGCTGTCTTTCACCTGAGTCAAGACAAAGCCGCGTGTGCTTGGGAGAACGCGGTCAATGCCGTCCAGCATTGCGTGTGGGAAGATGACTTCGGGCATTGCGCCTCCGTCTGGTTCGTAAACAAGAGGACGGGAAACTCTCCTCGCCTCACGTTGGAAAATGCGGGGCAGTGCCTTGCCGTTGGAAGCTTCGTAATATTTTCCACCCGTTCGCGTTGCGATGTCCTGTAAGCGTTTGCTCCCCACACGACCATGTGAAGCCACAGCAACGGTGCTAATGGTGATGTTATTCGAGATAAAGGCGTTGATGGTTGCGTTGTTGGGAGGAGACGGATCACCATCACTGACAATCAGGCAATGTTTGACTGAGGCTGGGGTTCGAGCAAGTCCTGCCACTGCCATTTTCATCGCTGGGTCAAATTGAGGCATGTCTCCTGGTGTCATCCGTCCGATTGCTGCGAGCATGGCCTTTCGATATTTGCCAGCTTCCAACAAGCCCTGCTGTCCTCCCCAAAGCCATGCGTCGCCGCCTCGTGTCCAGTGGAGGACGCCGCCGTAATCACTGGGACCCAACTGTTCGATGGCTGCTTTGGCAATGATTTTCTGCCAGTAATTGCCTTCTGCCATTTCACTTGCATGCATGATGAGGGCCAACGCACCGACCGCTTGTATCTTTGAATTCTTGATTTTGAAGTCGACTGGCATCGCCTTTTCAAGCTCAGTTCCAGTCCAGCCACCAGCGCCAAAAGCTTCGGGACCACCAATCATCAATAGACCTGCACCCAATTGACGCGTGTTGCTAACCAGCATGTTGATCTGGGTGTCAGAAAACGAAGTGATCTGGTCAGAACTCTCGCCCGCTACGCGAGGAACACCTGCGAGTATGACAGCATCGTAGGGTTGTAACTCCGCGATGCTGCCGAACAGTGAGTCACTTTGCATGATGTCAACTTCAATGTTGTTCTTGCGAAGCACGTCTACCAATAGGTCAAAGTCACCCGTGTGTTTAGGATCCTGGATCAAGAGCACGCGGCCTTGACCACGAACGTAGGTGTAAGCAGTCGCCTTGTTGTTTTGGGTGAGGCCATCCCCATCAACAGTGTCGGGGACGAATTCAGCGTTGTAGATGTAGGCTGCTGGCTGATCGATTTGGTGTTGCAGGGGAAATACATTCTTGCCTGGTTTCAGAGCGATGTCCTCTTCCAGCAATAGCTGGACTTCACCATTGACTTTCTGGGTTACTCTTAGTTTGCCTGTCGATGGTTTCTCTGTGTCAGCATCGGCGTAGTTATTAACAACCACGCGGGCTTCGAACGGTTGTCCCTTGCGGATGTTGTTCGGTATGTCAATTTTTTCAACAAGTACTTCGTTCTCGGAACTCAGCATGACGGGCACGACATCAATCCCAATGCCCGAGCCCGCAATGCGTGCGGCAAGTTTCTTTGCCTGCCCCAAATTTTCATTTCCATCCGTGACGATCACAATGCGCCGGGACGTGTCCTCGGGCATTGATGCTTGTGCCAGATTCAATGCTGACTCAAGGTTCGTCGCATCAGCACGTCCACGCATGCTCTCAACGCGTCGCAGTTGCGGAATGTCGTCGTCAAAAGGAGGTATCTCAATGGATGCATCTCGCCCGAAGACAATGATTCCAGCGCGGTCTTCTCTCGCTCTTTCTCGATGCTTCTTTACGTTGTTGATGACATACTCAAGCATCTCTGTGCGTTGTGGTTGCGGGATGCTCTCTGACTGGTCCAGTAGATACATCACCGTCACACGATCACTGACCCAGACCATCTGCACACCTGCAACTGCGAATACAATCGCAGTCCAGACAACAGTCCGAAGAATCAAAGCGAATGCGCGTCTGATCTTTCCCAAGGCACCTAGCGACTCATATCCAATCCACCACAGAATTGGTAACGCAAGTAGCAGCCAAAGATAGCCAGGGTGATCAAAGCCCAGTTTGGGAAGCATGTTTTCGAGCCTGGTGGATGAATTAAACGGGTGTGGTTGTTGCGCCGAGTGATGTCGGGGGTGAACGCCGGTAGGCGATTGCTGCGAATGACGTTGCAGCAATTCCAATGCAACCAAACAGTAAAATGCCGAGGGTGAATTCCAAAGCAGGTAAAGAAAAAGTATTGGTGCCGGCGGTCGGTGCGATGATGGTGGCCAAAACGCTGACAAGATTATTGACAAAATGAGCGAGTATCGCAGGGAACAGCGATCCGCTCTGCCAACTCAACCAACCAAGGAAGAGTCCCAGTGGAACAACAGCGATGACATGCACGGGATCCATGTGAAAGGCTGCGAACACAATCGATGAAAAAAGGACGCCAAGCACGGGCGGAAAAACTCTCGTCAGGCGACTTTGAACATACCCTCGGAACAGTAACTCCTCGCACAAGGCCGGAGTCAGTGCAACCATTAGTATCAGTTGAGCGGTGAAACCCGATTGGCTCTGCTGCCTGAAAATCTCTGACATCTCCTTCAGTGCAGCACTCTCGTCCAGAAAGAGTCCGATGATGATTCCCGATATCACGCCGACCAATGGTGTTGCCAATGCTGCGGTAACCCAAGCCCATACTGGCCAGTTCCCCTTCACCAAAGCGAGTCGTTGTCGCATGGGGTGCGGGGAAAGATATGCTGCAATCAGGCAAGGTGTGACTAACGCAATCTGTGGAGTCACAATGATTAGAAGCAAGCCAACCGGAGATTGTGTCACCTGACGGAGGCTGTCTGGATTCGAAAACATACTGGCAGAAAAACTACCGTGCACATAAATGGCCGCTACGATCGTCATCACGAAAGAAGCAGTAATGAAAAATAGAAGTGAGACTCCGATTACCGCGAGACTGGTCCACCAACGTTCCTTCGAGGGAGTTGGCGAAAGCTCTGAATTGAAAGAATCGGGGGTGAAAGAATCAGTGACAACGTCTGTCTGGTTGACCAACCTTGCAAGCAATGGCACCGACTCGGTCGATGAACCGTTTTCCGATCTCACCGAATCGCCTTCTTGCGGATTGCTCCGGCGATTGGGCGTGTGAATGGCGGGATCGCTATCGGGTTCGCTGTCGGGAAAATCCATAGGTACCGTGCGTGATGCGTTTTGGATCGAAACACCCCTATAGTGTAAGCATCCGAGCGACGATCGTCGCCCGATCATTTGTGGGATTTATCATCCGTTTCACGAAGAAAAAGGGCAAAATCAACTAAAAAAGCCCAGTCGTCTGCTCCAGACCGAACATGACATTCATGTTTTGTACTGCGGCACCACTGGCACCTTTGGCGAGGTTGTCGATTGCGCACACGAGAATCGCTCGCGAGCCCGCTGCTCGAGCCGTCATTTGGACATGATTTGTCCCCGCGACATGCTTGGTTGAAGGCAGGTGGGATACGGGGTGAATGAACGCTGAATTCTTGAATTTTGCCTGCCAGCATTGCATGATTTCTTCGAGATTGTCGGATGTCGGCCGGACATAGATCGTTGACAGGATTCCACGATCCATCGGGGTCAAATGAGGAGTGAACAGGCATTGAATGGATTTACCTGAAACTCGCTGAACGATGTCATCAATTTCGGGCTGGTGGCGATGGCAGCCGACTGCGTAAGCGCTGATAGCCTCATTGGTTTCACAGTACAGTGTCGCAACT
>Ga0315315_10006256_pt1 | contig 11005 bp, 10 predicted proteins | sample M140m3416metaG_FD_203699 | JGI IMG/M metagenome (GOLD analysis project Ga0315315, IMG submission 203699) | Ammonia-oxidizing marine archaeal communities from Monterey Bay, California, United States - M1 40m 3416 | ecosystem: Environmental > Aquatic > Marine > Intertidal zone | place: USA... | reverse complement strand
CTAGAGGCATCAGTTCACCTCCGCGGCAAGTGAGATCTCTTCGACCCCGGCAAGCCTCGCTTGATCCATCACTTCGACGAGGATCCCATTGGCTGAAGCCGCGCCAGGAGCCACGACGACCTGACCGTTCGGCCGTTCAGCATGAAGCCGCTCGATGTTGGCGCGGACGGCGCGAATATCGATATTGCGGCGATCGATGAAGATCAATCCTTCATTCGTGATCTGAATCAGGATGTTCTCGTTCTCGGCCACCGTCTTAGGGGCGTCGCCACCGTCGGGCTTGTTGAGATCGATCCCGACTTCCTTGATGAACGAGGCTGTCACGATAAAAAAGATGAGCATGATGAAGACGACGTCGAGCATCGGCGTCAGATCGACTTCGGCCTCGTCGTCCATTCCTGAAGATCTACGTCTTCGCATCAGTCCTCACCTCCGTGCTCGATTTCGAGCCGATCTGCGAGTCGCTCACCCTCGTCCGCCGCGAAGTTTTCTAGTCGGGCGGAAAGGATCAGACCGGAGAGCGCTGCAACCATGCCCGCCATCGTCGGGATCGTCGCCTTGGAAACGCCGCCGGCCATCGCTTTCGCGTTACCGGAACCGGCGATTGCCATGACGTCGAACACTTCGATCATGCCCGTCACCGTGCCGAGAAGACCCAGCAGAGGACAAAGCGCGACCAGCACTCGGATATAGGCGAGACCATCTTCGAGTTGCATGCGCATCTCGGAGACTCGGAGACGACGGATCTGGTGGGCTGCCCAGGACGAGTGATCGTCCCGCGCCTGCCAGTCCCGCTGCACTCCTTCAGCTACGCCCGGGAAGACCTTATAGAAGTAGTAGAAGCGCTCGAGCATCAACGTCCACATCACAATCGTGATGAGGCCAATGAAGTTGAGTACGCCACCACCTGTTTCCAGGAAGGCCTGCACGTCCAGGATCATCTGACTCATATGTCAGACCTCTTATTCCTGCTGGGCGATGAGGCCCGCGCTCTGCTCGTCGAGGGTGTCGACGATCTTCTTCGTGTTATTCGCAAGGGCAGCATGGAGAAGCACCAGCGGAATGGCCGTCACTAGACCAAGCATGGTCGTCACGAGCGCTTCCGAAATACCACCAGCCATCATTCGCGGGTCACCAGCGCCGAAGAGTGTGATCGACTGGAAGGTCCGGATCATGCCCGTCACCGTTCCTAGAAGACCCATCAGCGGGGCTACGACCGAGACGATTCGCACGAGCCAGATGAAGCTCTCGAGCTTGCCCGATTCCCGGAGCACGACTTCGTCGAGCATCAATTCGAGCTGTTCGCGGTCCGCGTCGGGGTTGTCTGCGGCGACGGCCAGGATGCGACCGAGCGGGTTGCTCGCATCAGGGCGGCTGTTCTTCTTCTGAGCGGTGACCTTTCGGCCAACGATGAAGAGCTGAACCATCTTAAAGATGCCCAAAAGTCCCGCCAAAATGCCGAGCGTAATGACCGTGTAACCAACCGCGCCGCCTTCCGGCAGACGCTCGATTAGGTCACGACTCTCGATGAGGACCGCGAGGAGCGATCCGCGCGAGGGGTCAACGGCGAGACCCGTAAGACCTTCACCGCCGGCTTCGTATTCCCCGACGGTGTCGAGGAAGCGTGATGGGGGCTGGCGCGAAAGCGTCTGGAGCTTGCCTTCGTTCGAGTCCCACAGGAGGTACGCACCGTCGGCGACGACGGTGAATACGCCTGCGCGCGTGACCGCCTGTTTATTGATTCCGGTGGCTGTGTAGACATCGGCTTCGTAGCTGACGATCTTGCCCTGCTCATTCATCTCATTGAGCATTTCGGCCCAGAGGCGTTCGAGTTCGGCGATCGACGGGAGTTCCTTGCTCTTACCTAGGTTCTCAAGGAACTCGACGCGCTCGCGACCGAACTGCGAAGTGGTGATCGAGGCTTCGATGTTGCCGCGCGTATCACCAGCCATCTGCCGCGTCACACCGAAGAGCTCACCGAGGTTACCCATGCGCTGTTCGAGGGCTGCCTCCAGCTCTTGGATTGTGACTTCATTCTCTTGGTAAGTCTTCTCAAGCGCCTGGCTGCGCGCCTCTTCACGCGCCTCCTTGCTACGGGCATCAGCGAGCATCTGCTGCTGATCATCGCGAGCACCGACGAAGCGCTTTTCACGCGCCGCATCTTCTCGGCTCTCGACATTGAAGCCTGCTCGGACCTTTTCGAGGAGATCATCCGCGGAAGTCGCCTGCGGTACGTCGATGACCATCGCCGGCGCCTCTTCCGCCGCCTCTTGCGCTATTGCGACCAGCGGCATCAGCGCGACAAGCGCAGCAGATGCAACGAGGTTCTTCAGAGTTCTAATCGTCATTCGCTTGCCTTCTGTGAATCCACAGGGGTTTACGGAAATCGTTTGGTTCGCGAATCGCATCAGCCGTTTCCTCCGGCGGTCGCCATGGGCAGCGGCACGCGGATCAGCTGCGGAGCAGCCTGCTTCTTAGCAACGCGCAGACCTTCGTCGATCCAGTTCGCGTAGTCGCCCTTCTCAAGAAGGTTCCACTCGCGATCATTATGATTCCAAACGCCATATTCGTCCAAGTCACGGGTCCTGTACATCAGACCTATGCGGCCGATGCGGAGGAAGTCGACGGGAACTTTTTGGCCGGCATTCTCAAGGGTGCCGGGCTGGGCGTCGATCGTGCGGCCGTAGTCGCCTTCGATCTGGTACGCCTCAAGAATGCGGCGGTAGCGCTCGGGCTCAGCAACATCCGATTGGCGCATCAACACGCGAAGACCCGCGACACGATTCGTGCGCTCTTCGATCAAGAACGGAACGTCAAACTGCACGAACTGGTCGAGTGCTTCGATCATCTTGAGCATCAGCGGCGTCACGGCGCGACCCACTTCCTCGACGCCATCAATCTGGCGCTGGAGGCTCGTCAGCTCTTCGTTCTGAGAAACGATGACCTCGGAGAGTGATCGATTGAAGATCTGAAGCGATTCGATCTTCTTATTCGTCAGCCGAAACTCAGCGATCAGGTTGTCGGTCGCAGACGCGATCTCTTCAACACGCTTCTGTGACTCGGCACCGGCCTGATTCGCAGCTACCCGCGCATCGATCGGAGGATCGAGCTGCTGTGCAGAAGCGGTCGAGACGCAAAGCGCCGTCATCGCAACAGCGGAAACCGTCGCTGCGGCCCAGTGAGTGGCATTGACGATCCCGATCGTCTTCGCCCTAAAGCTCATCATGCAAATTCTCCTCGGTCCCCACCGGACCAGATTCGACTGACTATCTAGTTGATCTTCGATCAAAACCGGTTGTTAGGTGCGAATGCCGTTCGCCCATCGATTTTGATCGTCTTCCTAATCCCTCGATCGATTCGATCGAGACAGTACGTATTAATCCCGCGCCCCTTCTGATTGCCGAAGCGCCGGCGATCCAGACACTAGTATGGAAAACTTGATCTCGCGCCCCACTCAATTAGCTGGTCAATCAGCCATCGACATCATGTTCGCGTCGCATCGCCTGTGGTGCACACCCCTCTAGAGAGGCGACGATCCATCCTTCTCTATTACGCTTGGTGAACGCACAAATCTGACGTGATGGCCCGAGCAATCGAGCGAGTGGAATCGAGACGTTGTCCTTCCGCAGACTTTGCGCCGCGGAACGATTCCGGCCGAAGGGTCCCATTCAGTTAAGAGTTCGCCGTCTTACCTCACCTATCCGCTGCCTCTAGAGCAGGGGATTGAAGAGGGACAGTGAAGTCAATTGGGACGTCTAGGGTAGAAACTCCTGCCGCAAATCCGAATGAGCCGGAGATCCAGCCTTTGTTTTATCGGGACTTCACTTGGGAGTGTTCTTGGGCGCATCTTTATTCTTTCGCAGGTGATCGAGTTTTCCAAGCGATATTTTGGGTTTCGATGGAACTCTTGCCGGCGCGTGGGCGTTCGGGGAGCCCAAACTCAAGGCGCCCTTTGTGGAGTCTCGTGACCTGATGCCGCCTGAGCCTCCTCAAAGGACTCCGTGTCATCCTGCGGCGAAGCCCCCGCAGATGACCCCTGGGCTCTGCGATCCTATACGTGCGCGGTCCGCACTTCCGAGGCTCTTCGCTTCGGCTTATAGTCGGGTCCATCGCAGCCATCCCGCGGCGATTGGCCGTACACCAAACTTCCCCGGAGTGCAGATGCGCGTCGCGCTCTTTGTCCCCTGCTACGTCGACCAGCTACGCCCTCAAATCGGTCTCGCCACCCTCGACCTTTTGACGGCCGCCGGGTTCGAAGTCGATTTCCAGGAGGAGGTGGTCTGCTGCGGCCAGCCCTTCCTGACCGCAGGCGAAACCAAGCGAGCCGCGGCCCTTGGGGCACGCTTCGTTGACGCGTTCCAGAATGTGGAAGCGATCGTCACGCCCTCCGGCAGCTGCGCCGCGACACTGCGGCGACACCTGGAATCTCTAGTCACTGCCCCAGCCGCGGCGTCGGTCGCCGCCAAAACCTTCGAACTATGCGAATTCATTACGAAAGAGTCCGCGTGCCCTCCGCTATCGCGCCCTTTTCCACATCGTGTCGGCCTCCACGCAAGCTGCCACGGGCTGCGCGAGCTTGGGCTGGGCACCCCAACGGAAACACGATCCGCAACCAGAATCGACCCGGCCCGGGAATTGCTCAGCCGGATCCCCGAGCTCGAAATAACTTCCCTCGACCGCCGAGATGAATGCTGTGGTTTCGGTGGGACCTTCTCGGTCGAAGAGGCGGCTGTCTCGACACGCATGGGCCTCGATCGGCTCGAGGATCACGGGCGCGGTGGGGCAGAGATCGTCACGTCAACGGACGTCTCGTGCCTGCTCCACCTGGAAGGCCTGTCCCGAAGACGAACCCTGCCCTTCGAGATTTTTCACATCGCCGAAATCCTTGCCGCCAGTGCTCTCGGCCATGATCTCCGCGCCTCGACCGAGCCCTGCTGATGGGTCACGTGGACCGCGCACGCGAATTCGTTCGCGACGAAAGTCGAACAAAATGGCACGACGAATCACTCTGGTTCGTCCGCGCGAAGCGAGACGAGGCCGCAGATACCGTCCCTGATTGGGAGGCGCTCCGGGACGAGGCGGCCACGATCAAGCGCGACGCTCTATCCCGGCTCCCCGATCTCTGGCGCCAATTCGAGACGGCAGCCACCGAAGCTGGAGCCGTGGTGCATTGGGCGCGGGATGCGGAGGAGCACAACCAGATCGTCTTGAATTTACTTGAGGAACGGGGCTTTCGACGCGTTGTGAAGAGCAAATCGATGCTCACCGAAGAATGCGGGCTCAATCCATTTCTCGAAGCGCGCGGGATCGAGATCATCGACACCGACCTCGGCGAACGAATCGTGCAGCTCCGAAACGAACGCCCCAGCCATATAGTGATGCCCGCGATTCATTTGAAGCGCTCCGAAGTCGGGAAGCTCTTTGAAAAGGAAATGGGTGCGCCAGTGGGGCTCGATGACCCGGACGCCCTGACGGCCCTTGCTCGACAAGACCTGCGCAAAAGATTTCTCGCGGCCGAAGCGGGCATCACCGGCGTCAACTTTGCCGTCGCCGAAACAGGTTCTTTCGTCGTCGTCACGAACGAGGGCAACGCAGATCTCGGCACTGCCCTCCCCTCCCTCCACATCGCGTGCGTAGGCCTTGAGAAGATCATCCCTGCTCCCGGCGATCTCGCGCCCTTCCTTCGACTGCTCGCCCGATCGGCCACCGGCCAGCCCATCTCTGCCTACACCTCTCATTTCCGTGGGCCGCGCGAAGCGGAAGACATCGAGAGCCCCGCCCCGGCGATGCATATCGTCATCGTAGACAACGGCCGCAGCGACCTCCTCGCCCAGCCTTCCTTTCGGGACGCCCTCGCCTGTATCCGCTGCGGTGCTTGTCTCAACACCTGCCCGGTCTACCGACGCAGCGGCGGACATAGCTACGGCACAACGATTCCGGGGCCGATCGGGTCGGTCCTCGAACCGAGTCGCGATCCCAAGGCTCACGCCGAACTTCCCCACGCATGCACGCTTTGCGGATCGTGCACCGACGTCTGCCCTGTCCGCGTACCGCTCCATCACCAGCTCCTGACATGGCGTGCGCATCTCGCAGAGGGTGGACACCACCCGACGCGCCGCCGAGTTGCCTTCGGACTCGCGGGCCGACTCTTCGCGCACCCGCGCGCATACGAAATCCTCACGAAGGCGGGACGAAGGGTCGCGCGGCGCCTACCGGCTGCATGGCTCGATCGCCTCACATCGCCCTGGACTGAAGCACGCACGCTTCCGCCCATTCCTGCAAGAAGCTTTCGTGAACAGATGCGGGCGCGGGAGCGTCAGGCCACGAGGGGACCGCGATGAGCGCTCGTGACCAAATTTTGGCAGCGCTTACGCGGCACCCAGCACCACCGGTGGAGCCGGCGCGCTCTGAGAGCCGGCCCGAGATGCCGGCGAATCCATGGTCGGTCCTCGAGAAGCGGCTTGCGCAGAATGGCGGCCGGCTAGTGCACTCGCATTCCGGCGAATGGATTGATTCGGTGAAGTGGTCTTGCGAATTCGCCGAGCTCACTCATGTCTATGTCGCAACGAATGTACCGGAGCCATCGCCGACTCCGCCTGCTTCACAACTTCCCGCAACAGCGCAACTAAGCACCCTCACATCACGCGGTGTGGGCGCGACCGCCAAGGCCATGCGGGATCTTGAACCACTCGAGGTGACCGTCCTGTACGCCGACTTCGCGGTCGCGGAGAACGGCGCGGTTTGGCATGTCCCAGCCTCCCCGCTCGAGCGCACTGCAGCGCTGCTCGCGGAACACCTGATTGTTTTAGTGCCTGCTTCGTCACTGGTAGCGACACTCCATCATGCCTATGAACGAATCGCGCTCGCCGAGACGCGTTTTGGGTGGTTCCTTTCGGGTCCATCCAAGACGGCGGACATCGAGCAGGCCCTGGTGCTCGGAGCCCACGGTCCGCGCACGATGCAACTGGTAGCGCTCGAGTCCTAGGCGACCGGCTCGCCTGCGGCGACTCGCAGACCGCGTGCAAGCCACCGCATCCGGTCGGCAACTCCCTATCGGAACTCGGCGAATTGATGCGCTACGCGCTACAAATTATCGCCCACGTTCATGCCGTCATGTGAAGTCCACTCATTCTGGGCTTGGCTTACCGGCGGAGGATGCCGACGAGTCATCATGGATCTGCGATTTTTACTCCTACTCGTCTGTTTCTTCGTCTCCGGGTTTGCCGCTTTGCTTTACCAAACGGCATGGACCCGCGAATTCGCATTCCTCTTCGGAACTTCCGAACTCGCTGTAGTCGCGGTGCTCGCGGCTTACATGGGCGGGCTCGCCGGCGGGGCCGCGATCGCTTCGCGTGTGGTCGGTCGGCTCAAACGCCCGGTCCTGGCCTATGGCCTAATGGAGCTCGGCATCGCCGTCGGCGCTCTCTGCGTTCCGTTCATGATCCGCGCCGTCCAAACCGCCTATATCGAAGTGGCTGGCGGACTCGACGCACCGCCTGAAACGATGGCCCTTTCGACTGCGCTTTTCCATCTCTTGGGTTCGTTCATAGTCCTCTTCCCGTGCACGGCGCTCATGGGGGCAACCCTTCCGCTCCTGGCACGTTATGCGGTTTCAGAAGACGCCCTAGTCGGCCCCCGCATTGGCGTCCTCTACGCAGTGAACACCTTCGGCGCGATCGCCGGAACTTTGATTGCAGCTTTCTATCTCTTGCCCGCAATCGGCCTCCGACAAACGGTCTACGTAGGCATCGCTGGCAACGCCGTCGTCTTCCTCGCAGCAGCAGCCCTCGCCCGAGGGATCGCCGGCATGCCCGCCGACGAAAACAACGCTCACGTGCGCAACACCGGCTTCCACTGGATCCTCCCAGCAATGACGATCTCCGGAGTCGTCTCTTTCATCTACGAAGTCCTCTGGACACGGATGCTCGGCCACGTATTAGGCGGAAGCACGGCAGCCTTCGCATCCATGCTCTCCAGCTTCTTGCTAGGCATCGCCCTCGGCAGCGCCCTCGCCTCTCGCTTTGCATCCACCCGAAAAGCGGCTGCCCGCGGATTCGCTCTTGCGCAGCTCGGTGCCGGCATATTCGGCTACCTCGCTTTCCGCAGCGTCGAGCGATTGCCCGATATTGCCCATACCGTTGGCGCGAGCCCCGCAGCGCCCGCAGCCGGAGCCGCCGCCGCAGGAATAATGCTTTTACCAGTCACGTTATGCATCGGCGCAACGTTCCCCTTCGGCGTTAGGCTCCTCGCCCGAGACGCCGATGAGGCCGCCGGAGTCAGCGGGCGTGTTTACGCCTGGAATACTGCGGGCTCGATCATCGGTGCAATACTCGCAGGATTCTTCCTATTACCGGCCCTCGGTCTCGAGAACACGGCCTTAGTCGGCGTCCTCACAAGCCTGACCCTCGCCATCACCGCAGCCATGCTCGCAACCCCGCGTCACACAGCGGTCGCCGGCCTTGCAGCCATCGGCCTGCTCGCCGCGATCGTCGTCGGCGTCCCGCAGCCAACGGGCCTGCTCATGCATTCCGCCATGTCCGGTGCTCGAATGGCGGGCGAACTCTACTACTTGGGTGTCGGTCGCTCCGCGACAGTGACGGTCCTAGAGGATTCACTCGGCTGGCGTCTCCTGACGAACGGGCTCCCCGAATCAGGCGTATCGCGCGAACACGTGCCCAATCTCCGCTTCAACGAGACGGCCTGGCTTTCGCTCTTGCCGACCGCAGCCAGACCCGACACCAAAGAAATGCTGATCATTGGCCTAGGAGGCGCCAAGACCCTCGAAGCCACTGCGAAAACCGTCCGCTCCATCGATGTAATCGAACTCGAAGTCGAGGTCGTAGTCGCCAATAAGATCATGCCCCGAAAGATCGATCCCTTCGCGGATCCACGAGTCACGCTCCGCCTCGGAGATGCTCGTGGCGCGATGCACCTGACCGACAAGACCTACGACGCGATTGTCTCACAGCCGTCCCATCCCTGGACTTCCGGCGCCTCTCATCTCTACACGCGTGAGTTTTTCGAACTCGTGGACGACAAACTCAATCCCGGTGGCATCTTCATTCAGTGGATCGGCCGGGGCTTCGTCGACACGAATCTCTTCGGCAGCCTATCCGCCGCGATGACGGACGTATTCCCGCACGTCCAAGTCTTCCGCCCCGTTCCTGCCGCGCTTGTCTTCGTCGCATCTGATCAGCCGATCGACCTCGCGAAATCCGGACCGATTGCACTCGCTGCCGCGCCCCAAGACTTCGGTCGGGCTGGCGTGCACCGCACCGAAGATCTCCTCGCCAGTCTCGCCCTCGACGACGAAGGCGTACGCGCTTTTAGCGAGGGCAAGCCGATCAACACGGATGACCACAACCGCCTAGCAACCACCCGCCTGCCTCGCGGGCGCGACGCGATCCCCCTCAATAAAGCACTCGAGGCCAAATTCACTTCCCTTGAGCCGCTCGATGATATGCGACTCGAAGGCTTGGAAGTCGAGGCGCTGCTGCGACGAATGGCGTGGAATGGCGAACGAGAACGAGCGGCGCGACTCGCTTCCGAACTCAATGGCGCGACGATGCACGCCACCCGTGGCTGGCTGGCCACAGACGCGAGCCAGATTCCGCGAGCACGCTCACTCTTCGCCAGGGCTTTCGAACTCGATCCACAGAACGCCGCAGCACGAGCTGGCCTGATTCGCTGCTACTCGCGCAACTTTTTCGCGAAGCTGTCCGAGGACATTCCGTTTACAGAGCGAGAACAAACCGTGCTCCGGGCCGCGAAGCTCAGCATCGACCAAAAATGGGACGAAATCGAGAAAATCGATTCGGCGCTTGCTGAGATCGGCCCCGATGACATGCTTTACGGAAGCGCCATCTCAATGCGTGGACTGTGGCGGATCCATACCGGAACGAAGGCACAAGCCCTCGAAGCCGTCGACCTCTACGACCAGGCCCTCGGTCGCCACCGGACTCGCGATAACTACTACCAACGCATTCGCGCCGCCGCGGCCGCTGGGGAAACTGAAATGACTTGGGTCGGCCTCAATCACTTCACTGGCAGGCCCAATATCGGCCCGCCACACGTCGTTCGAGAATTGTTGTCCATCGTTCGCGACCTTGGGGAAGCGCCGCCTTTGCACGCGGAAGTACCCGGCCGGTTGAACCAGGCCGCGCGAGCAGCTGGTCGAGGGCGCGCTCAGCGCTGAGCGACCGGCGGGACCCCTTCTTACGCCGCCACATCCTCCAGATGGGCGGAGGGCCTCCGCCTCGGTCAGTCGCACGGCTCATGACGGTGATTCGCACGGAATGCGATCGCGCCGATTATGGCGGCCAGGCCTGGATTCCTACGGATTTTCCAGCGCGCGCCTTTGGATTTTTTGGTTAAACTCCTCTGCATGATGAAGATCTCCTTCGAGCTCAGTGACAAAGACCTACGTTATTTTAGACAGGTTCTCCAGAAAGTCCGCAAAGGACAGAGCGCCGAAAATGAGGATGTAGTCCTCAAGGAAGCCCGAGCCCTGCTCATAGAGGTCAAGGAGACTCAGGCGCCGGAATTCGTCCGCACCCGAATCGCGCAACTCGGCAACCTGATCGATATGGTCGAGGACGAGGATTGGCGCCTCGAAGGTGCGGATCGCAAGCGCGTCCTCAATGCCCTCGCGTATTTCGCGGATCCGGATGATCTGATCCCCGACCGCGTCCCCGGCCTTGGTTACCTCGATGACGCCATCATGGTTGAGCTCGTCGTCCAGGACTTGAAACACGAAATCGAAGCCTTCGATGCCTTCGTCGAATACCGCAAGCTGAAGCGGAAGGAGAAGAAGGGCGACGCTGACACCCTTGACAAGCGACGCGCGTCGCTCCAGGGACGTATGCGTCGAAGACGTCGCGGAGATCGAGATCGTCATTCACGTAAGCGAGGACGCAGCCCTGTTTCGCTCTGGTAGCCCTCCTCGTAGAGGCAAGTCGCAACCAGATTAGTATCACACGACCCGGACACTTCAGACGCAAGTTCC
>Ga0315315_10006255_pt1 | contig 11005 bp, 11 predicted proteins | sample M140m3416metaG_FD_203699 | JGI IMG/M metagenome (GOLD analysis project Ga0315315, IMG submission 203699) | Ammonia-oxidizing marine archaeal communities from Monterey Bay, California, United States - M1 40m 3416 | ecosystem: Environmental > Aquatic > Marine > Intertidal zone | place: USA... | reverse complement strand
CGCGTGCCTACTCCAGTACAACTCCTTTATGATTAAGACTGACCCTACCCCTATTAGGGTACGAGCTCGTAAACGGTACTGGAAGCTTTTGACCCTGACTGGCAAGACCATCACCCTCGATGTCGATCCCTCTGACACCATTGATACTGTCAAGGCCCAGATCCATGACAAGGAGGGCATTATGTTACGCATATCGAGACCATGAACCTTTAACGAAGGCATTTGGATCTAGTACATTTCGCGGCAATATCCAAAGCGACCCTTTTTCGCTTCCTGACTCCGTCCGGACGGGCTCCTGAAGCGCCGTCCTGACGGGGCCGGGTGTTGGACAGCTTGGATGGAGGATCATTGCCACCGCCGACATTGGAATGACGCTTTGCGCCAGGTGATGGAATTGGCGTGTGCGAAATCACAGGCGTAAATGCGCCTTCGAGCTCGCATCCAAGGTGTGCTTGTTGTGCCGGGCATTCGCAAAATGGGATAAGTTCCGAAGCAAGATGCCTTGGAGGGTTCAACGCTGGACGAGACGGATCCAAGCGCGCCGTGGGCGGTCTTGGTCTTTGATTATATGAATGCGAGCCACCGCCGCAGATCCCACCGCTACAGCTGCGGTCCGTGGACCCATTCTCTGCTGCATCTATCTCTGCCTCCGCCCGCCTACTTGAAAGCTCCACGAAATGCCGTTTCTGATTCTCCAGAATTCCTCTACTAGCCTCGGCGCTTTCTCTGACAACCTGCTCCAGAAAGTCTGTATATGACGCTCTTAGTACTTCTGTCTGAGCAGCGCTGTCAGGCGGTCGTATCTCCCCCTGATCCCGCTTGCCAAGGATGGAGGCGAGCATGGCGAGAACATACGCCATGACCTCGAGTACCAGTGCCGACTTCCTCCACAGGGTGCAAGCCTTGACTTGATCTTTGTGGTCGAAGTAGCCATGGTAGACGGCGACATGGGAAAGTACCTCCAGGAGAGCCTCGAACATAATAATGTTGAGCAGATGCGGCCGCGCGCTTCGGGATCTGGTGCTTATCGTTAGCAGCCAAGCGACATTGAGAACAATGAGGAAGTGAAGGAACGATGTAAACCACGAAAAGCCTTGCGTCATATTCTTGACGACTGATTCAAGGCCGTAGAGGGGTTGAATTTGCGCGGTGGTCGAACTAAGGTCCTGCGGGAACGAGCTTGTGCACAGAAAAGTTATGGAATTAGTATGCGAAGAACTAGCATTGTGTATTCAGAATGAAACGGTTTCTTTCGCTCCCTTCCGCTCCGTTCGCGTCGATTCCGCTGTCGAAATACTGACCTGTCGCATTTGCTCGATTACATCGTTGAGCTGTTCAACGATTCGAGATTGATTACCGACTATTTTTTGCTGCTCGACGACGCTGTTGAGAAGGTTCTCATTCTTACCGATCAAATCGGCCAGCTGCGTTGAAACGGCGTGAGATGACTTGACAAGCAAGAAAGCGGCCTGTTCCTTGCGGGCTGCAACAATCTCATCTGTAAACCGGACGCAAAGTTGCTGAACATGCATTGTGAATTGTACAAATATATGATACGATACCGTGTTAAGATGCCCCAAACAAGCATCGACCTGAATCTGGTCCGATAGGTGACCCCCGCTGCAAGTTTCCTCGGATACTGTGGAATCTGCTTCTTCAAAGAGGAAAGAGGTGCGCGACTTCTCTAGGTGGCAACGAGCTAATTCTAGCGAGAGCACATCTTGTTGAAGCTGAGTCATCCCAGAGCAAAAGTCTTGCGAAGAATGTGCATCGATGTACATGATTTCTGATAGCGTCTTGAGAGCCACATTCCAGCACTTCGGGGAGGCATTGAATGCCGTTTGAACCTGGGCCGCACGACTGATCTCGTCGACGAAGCCTTTCGTGATGCTAGGCTCAAGCGACGTCGAAGCAACTAGTGGCAATATTGGGAGAAGCAATATCGACATGGCAGCGATGAAAGTGCCCTGGTTTGGTCTATTTCTGGCTCTTGCTCTCGTGGCCTTTGGCGTCCCTTTTCCAGTCATTTACTTTGATTTGGTTGGCCACCACGATCTATGTTAAGGAAATTGATATGCGACGAAGATGGGATTGGACTCTCGCAGGCGTCAAGGGTTGTGCGGATTTGGCAGATCCATTTCAGTCCAGGACTCCACGCGCCGGAAGGTGCCAGGTAGAACGTCGTACTTCGGATTTTATGTACCTGACGGGCATATGGCGGAATTCGATCAGCTGGTAGCTGCTACGTAAACGTAGAAACAAAATAATGCGGTGATTAACAATTAAAAACTACCACAATTTGCTTATTTGTTGTGCCATGTTGTGTGTCAAAACAGGGCAACATAACGCAGTCGCAACTAGCATGAATTCCTAAACATAAGTCTCAACAAAAAGAACGTATAGAAGACACGCGCACAGAGATGTCGTGGGGCAGAGCATTAAGAAATCCTACAGCCTGCCAACGAAGTACAAGGCTACGCGCGAGGAAAAAGTGGCGTTCCAAAATACAGATCGAGGATTAATCCACGTTAGTACGTATGGGCGACACTTTTCCGGGGCTTTAGGCGTCGGGGGCGGCGACCTTGCCGTGCGCGGTGGAACGGCGAGCGACAAGCTCCTCCACATCCTCCTTGCTGGGACCAGCAAGGTCGTAGGCGGCACCCTTGTGGTGGGAAATGTCGAGACCGACTTCCTCCTCGAGGGCATCAACACGGAATAGCCCCAGGAAGTTCAGCATGAGGAAGAAAGGAATCATGGTGATGGAGACCCAGCCGATGATCCAGAGAACTCCGCAGAACTCGACGAGAAGGAGATTGCCATTACCACTGTAGAAGAGGCCGTGAAATGGGCTGCCGTAGGTGATAGAAGTGCGGTCAGGGTCGGCGAGGAGTCCGACGGCAAGGCAGCCCCATGCTCCGTTAGCGAAGTGGACAGGGGTGGCATCGACGGCATCATCGATCTTCAGCTTGAGGAGAAGAGCAGAGAAACCGCAGTAGACGACGCCTCCGACCAGGCCGACAACGAAGGCAGCCCAGGGGGTGAAAACGGAGGTACCGGCAGTGACGGCGACAAGACCAGAAAGGCAGCCGTTCATGGCGTAGGTCAGATCGTACTCAGCCTCACCAGTCTTGAAGTAGCCAAAAGTAGTGTCGGTCACCAGGGCAGAGATGGCACCGGCGGCGGCAGCCAAGGTGGTAGTGACGGCACAGAGTCCAGCAACGTCATCGTAGCCAGCGGTGGAGATGTAGAGCGCTGAACCGGGGTTGAATCCGTACCATCCGAACCAGAGGATGAAGGTACCGAGGACCTGGAGGGCGACAGAGTGGGCGGGGAAGGAAGCAGGCTCGGCGAGGGGGTTTCCATCGGCATCCTCGAAGCGGCCGCGACGGGCACCAAGGATCTTGGCGGCGATAAGGGCAGTGTAGCCTCCAGTCATGTGGACAACACCGGATCCAGCGAAGTCGATCATGCCAACGCCACGGAAAGGATCCGGGTTGAAAGCGGAAATGAAGCCAGACGGAGACCAGACGGAGCGCACGACGATGGGGTAAACGAAGGCGGTGAGGAAGAGGGAGTATGCAATGTAGGCAGACATCTTGCAGCGCTCGGCGACGGTACCGGCAACGATGGTGGCAGCAGTGGCAGCGAAGGCCCACTGGAAGAAGAAGGTGATGTATGCGTAACCGATCATTTCGTTGGTGTCAGTACCTTGGATGTCCTTGATAAAGAACATACTGCCACCAATAAAAGCGGGACCTTCACCGTATGCGAAGGCATATCCGACGGACCAGAATCCGACGGCTCCTCCGCAGGCGTCGAGGAGATTCTTGAGCATGATATTCTTGACATTCTTCTGACGGACGGAACCGGCACAGAGCATGGCGAAGCCAGCCTGCATGAGGAAAACGAGAGCTCCCTATTCAATTGGAATGTTTTCGTTTGGGGGCAGGATAGATTTGCAGATTGGGGGGAAGAGTTAGAATGACTCGAGGCAGATGTTCGGCGGTCTTGTTTCCGAAAGATCCCTTCGAAACACAGCAAGTCTACGGCCTTAATTATATGCAAAGGCTTCAATGCTTATCAACACTTACCGCGAAAAGGAGGAAGAAGGTATCAAGTCCACTCTTGATTGCGGCAATTTCCTGTTGAATATTGTTATGGAAGTTGAGCGCAGAAGAAACAAGGGGGAGGGAGACATTAGAAAATATCGAATCATCAGAGTGAGAGCATCAGAGAAGAGCGTGTGCGTTGAGCGCGCAACCACAAGTGGAGTGGCTCCAAGCTTCTAGGTCGGACAACAAACGAAGCAATTGGCGCGAAATAAGATGGCCAACGGACAACAAGGGAAGCATAGACATCACTTCGCAATCGAATGATGTACAAGCATCTACTTACACCGCCGGCATCTTCGAGACCGCGGATGAGGGCGTTAAGGTCGGACATGTTGGTGGCTAATATCTTCACGAGACTAATGAAAAGTTACACCAGGGTCGAATTGTGAATTGGTGGTGAGCAAAATCATTTGAGAGATCTAGCTAGGAATTCCTAGAGTATCGTTGCTTCCGCCAAATATCTTGCAGATAACGGAACAGCGTTTTCCCTTCGTAGTGTACAGAGGTTTTGTACTCGGGCAAGGACGCGACTACTCAAAATGGACTTGATATCTTCTCTCCGACTTACGGCATTGGCACTTCCTCCGTTGCTTGAGTGAGCAGCCTTGTACGAAAGGGGAGGTTATGAAAATGAGAAGCCAAAAATAATTGTCATTCGCTTCCGAGAAATACTGAGGAACTTTTAATAAAAGGGTTAGGTGTCTATTTCCGTAGAGGAAATGCTCGTACTCTAGTAGTAGTACAGTATGCATAATTGGGTATCATAAAAATATAGCTGGTAAATGGACTACGACCGTAAGACAGCCAGGTAAAGTCTAGCGACGTACCAGATCCAGGTCAGTTTATGCACATTCACTTCAATTCTAAAAATAAATATATACTACTCGTAGAGTATATTATTTTTACATCGATAAATATATTACTATTTTTAGACAGCTATATAGGTATGCATATGTACTATGTACACAACGAATATAATTCATACGCTCGTATTATACTTGCTTGTACTAGTCGTCCTACTCTAGTAGTATTCATTCGAATAGCATGTCTACACGTATACTATGCAAAGTATACTTTATAATAGACATGTACGGTGTATGCATAATAAAATGAGTATAAATATGCATACTAGACTAGTGGAACACAACATCATGTACTCTCTAGAGTATGTTTTATGAGCCGTATGCATAATATGCATATTACTAGAGTATGCATATGCATACTTACTACTACTACTAGCTAGTACGAGTAGTAGCTGGTATGCATAGTAAATAATGATGTATGCGTATGGATATATATGCATACGAGCTCGTACTACTAGCTAGTATGCACGCATACTCCTAGTATGCATACCGTACTGTTTGCCCGGTGACAGAACACAGCACGCTGAGACATGCCCACCGAATCCGTTTGTCGTGTAAATTATCGTGTAAATATGCGTCGTGTCGGCATGTCTCATGCCATGATTCGGCCTCTCTAAAATGGATTGGCGTACGCCCAAAAATAATAAAAATAGGCTATTTGCTACAAGGTCGTAGGTTACTACTTATTAGTACACTATTAATAATAATACTCTCGAGTATTATTAGCTAGAGTATATTTATGATATCTTAAATTACTACTACAGAGTATGCATACAGTACGCACACTAATTAAGTTCGTACTGTAGGATACTATCAATACGTACGCGAGCAAAAAAAATAGAGTACGTAGTATAAAAATCCATAGATTAACTAGATAGATACACTGAGGCCGAGATCAACTCAGCATCATCAAGACGAAATATTGCTTGGGCCAGAACTCCTCTTAAAACAACTTAATCCAAAATTGCCCTCGAGGGCACACATGCGGAAGCTCTTCGGGATCACTCTCATGTAATTTTTGTTCCCTGAATGTGGCTGGCACATTTTCACTATGCATACAATTGATTTTAGTATAGTACTCTAGTGTATGCATACTAGCTAGTAAATAATAATAAATTATAGTATCATGCATACTTCTCTAGTACTACTAGAGTACGGGTACTCTACTAAGTCGTAGAGTAGTAATAAGTATGCGTACTCTAGTATGCATACTAGCTAGTACAAGCCAGCAGTACTACAAGAAGCAAGAAGTTGTATGCATACTCTAGTCTAGTACTCACGCACCAAAATTCGAGCCAAATATATTAGAATTAGCTTATTTACTATTACTAGCTAGTACGTCAACTCGTTTGTTAATCGAATTCGAGAGGTTGAGTTGATTTCAACATACCGAATACCACATGAGTATGCAAAATATTATTTTTTATTAAAAAATAATATGCATACTCCTAGTACTGTACTAATAATAATGGCATACGTAAAACTAAATACTTTTTTACTGCGTCTGCGTCAGGTCGGTAATCAGAAGATCGGGTCGGTGGTAAATCTGAAGATCGAAAGTATCGAGTTCCCGCACAAACGTTCGTGAAAATCATACGATCGGGTTCGCTTAACAACGCAACAACGAATGTAAGCCAACACATCCTTGACAACAGAGCCAGCAGACCAGCAGACCGCCAGAACCAGCGACAAGCTAGCACAATTGAGTCCCCGCGCGCCACCTATTTGCAGTTACCTGGTCGTGCGCTTCTTTGCCACTATTCTTAGACATAACACATGGCCACTATCTCCAGGAGTGCCGCTGCTGTCTCTGCTGTCCTTTGGCTGGCTTCTCAACCGCTGCCTATTTTTGCCTGGTCGTCTACATCTGTTGACGCCAGAAGATCTCGGTTCGTCCCCCACTCAGCTGTTGGCCCAGTTCCTTCTGTGGCCCTCCGTTACTCCACTTCCGACCCCGACCTTCCCGATTATGGAAGCACGTCTGTCGACGTGGATCAACATCGTCTGGAAAAGATCGACAAATGGCGCCGTCGGGACTTGGACGGAAAGTCGCTGGTAGACCAGACCATGACTGATCTTGAGAATGATGCTGATTTTCAGCGGACCGCTGAACGTGTGGCGACTGTGGGCGCAAAGCAAATGTCAATCGAGGAGAGGACGCATCGACGCCGTGCACTCGATTCGCTCGGTGTGCCGTCCTTCAACCAGTTCCTCGCGGAAAAGAAGGGTGGTGAGGGCGATGAGGTATCTCCGACCCTTACTCGTAATGATCCGGAAGTTCTTCAGATTAACATCGGTTTGTATTGTAACCAAGCCTGCGGTCACTGTCACGTAGAGTCTAGTCCTATGCGCAAGGACGAGATGATGACCGCCAAGACTGCAGCCCGTTGCGTCAAGATTCTTGAGAACTCCCCATCAATTCACACTCTGGACATTACGGGAGGCGCTCCTGAGCTAAATGATAATTTCCGCTACCTTGTTCGATTGGCCCGAGCGATCCGACCAGACCTTAAGATAATCGATCGGTGCAACCTTACCGTCCTTCAAGAGCCCGGCCAGGAAGATCTGGTGAGCTTCCTGGCTGAACAGCGTGTTAGTATTGTTGCCTCCCTGCCGTGCTATTCGGCAGAAAACGTTGACAAGCAACGAGGATCAGGAGTTTTTGAACGAAGCATCGCGGGGCTCTTGGCGTTGAATGAGGCTGGATACGGAATGCCGGAGACGGGCTTGGAGCTCGACCTCGTGTACAACCCTCTCGGCGCGTTCCTACCGCCACCTCAAGAGGCTCTCGAGCTCAAATACAAGGAAGAACTTGAGGAAAACTTTGGCATTTTGTTCAACAATTTATTTACGATGACCAATATGCCTGTGAAGCGCTTCGCAGACTTCTTGTATCGGAGAAAGGAACTCAAGGATTACATGGACCTGCTCGTCCGAAATTTCAACCCTGACACAGCGGAAAGTCTAATGTGCCTGAACACAATCAACGTTGATTACAATGGCAGTATGTTTGACTGCGATTTCAATCAGCAGCTGGGTATTGGGATTGGATCTTCGGAATTGCATGCGGATGGCAAAAATGTCTTTGATATCGTCTCCCTTGATGATCTTAAATCGGATTGCATCCAGAACGACAATCATTGCTTTGGATGCACAGCGGGCATGGGCTCGAGCTGACAGGGGACCACGGCATAGAAATATGATTTCGACGTCGTGGATGAAAAACACAATCCCATTGTAAACCTACTGCGCAGGCAGTAGCCAAGCTAGAGTGGATGACTCGTTCGCATTGAATGTAATTCGCAAACGATGAAAATCTTTGGCATTTGGCGACGTACTGGGATTTCCTAGTACTCGTAGAATATTTTATTGGCTATCTAATGCACCGGTAATGATAAAGAAACTTACACTGTTAAATTGACTTTTCTATGCAGTAGAAAAGAACTAAAGCAAAGAGCATATCCATTTGCTGCCTACAGAAACCATGGTGCCTCCTCTTCAATATATTTTTTGTCCAATGGCTTGGTCTTCACTGACCGAAGTTCTCGTTTGCGATTTTCATTCTCGAGCAGGACTCTGCAGTCTAACCGCACGTGTCGCACGGGGTCTCCGTCCACCGTAAGGTTACAGTCCTTGTCCGCGTCTTCGTCATCGCAGTACTCAAGGCTGATATCTTCCTGATCCGCAACAACTTTCACCTTTCGTTCAGGACCGCAGGCGGCTTGAACAGCTCGCTCCGCGAGCATGAGCTGCCAAAACTTTCCTCCGACTGCATCGACTGCGAGATGCGCGCTCACGTACTGGAAGGCTCCAGCAAGAATAGATTGCACACCCCTCTCACCCCAGCATCCAGCCCTCCAAACAACAGCCTTGTAGCCGTTTCGATGCCCAAGATGATTCATTACGTCGATGGGATCGCCTCCTGATATGACTTCTACAATGACTCCCATATCAGTGAGCTTTTGCTTCAAGGCTTGAGTCTTCTGCATTTCAGTTTGAACCACCTCCGTTGCGGCCAATGCCGCTTTTTGATACTCAATCGCAGCTTCTGCGGCCTTTTCTGCGTCTCCTGATTCAATGGCTTCCTTTGTCAGCGTCGCTGCTTCCGCTGCTTTTTGAGCTGCTTCAGCGGCTGCCGAGGCAGCTGCGATGGCCTGCGCGTTATCGCCATGTCGCAGGAGCACCCTCGATGGCTTTCGTCCCTTACTCTTCCAAAATGTTTCAATATCTACGCCCTTGGGAAGCCTTGGGTCATCGTTGGCCATCGGCAAGTCTGGCAAGTCGGTTGCATCCATCACCAGCACTCGTTCAACAGCAGCAGGTAGTTCTTTACCACCGGTCGCTAGCCATGTCAATCCGAAAAGTCGAGCCGTCACTGAATCATCGTTCGAGGGACCATTGCCGCGCTTAGGAAATGTGGCGACGCATGCATCTACCTGCTCGTACCAGGGCATCATAGGGTTCCTGTTAAGACTTTCTTGCCAATCCTCGTCCTCAAACTCGAACTCAATTTCTGTAGAGAATTCGTCCTCCTCCTCATCAAAGTCTCTCGCCCATATCGATTCAGGAGGTGGAGCTAAAGCGTACGACCCAAAGTCTCGAAAGGATAAAACTTGCCCTCCCGAATTCTTCCCAAAACTGTTTCCGTTCCTAACAAAAGATTCGGCAGTATCGCTGTCAATGACGCTGCAATGTAGAAAACCAAGAGGCTGTAAAGGGAGGGGTTGGCAGGATGGGGAGAGACAAGAGTGAGTTGTTAGCTGGAGTACAACATTTGTTCCGCTTTCTGACAAAGTTGACAACGTATTCACTTACTCGTCCCGTTCCATTGAAATGTGCCCTTGCCATTCGGTGTAACTGAGTCATGGCCAGTGAGGCATATTCAGATATCAGATTCTCACATTCCTCTTCCTCGACTCCCATGGTAACGCTAAGGCCAGACGCGTGGAGGTGCGAGGCTCCTTTGTTAGCATACTCGGGGATGGGATCCGGGCAGCCAATGACGACACGGGAAATCCCAGACTCTAGGATAAGTTCGGTGATGGAAGGCACAGAGGTGCCCTGCCGCTCTGTGCTAGGCTCGAGGGTGACGTAGAGCGTGGCCTCGGAAATATCTTTTCGCAGCCTCTGATCGTTCGGCCAGGTGACACACCACTCGCGCAGGGGAGTCGCAACGATGCCAGCGTCAGCGATCGCGGCCCGAACGGCGTCCTTCTTGTATGATGCTCTTCCCTTCCCCATTATCTGGCCGTCCTTCGTGACGATGATGGCCCCTACGATGGGCTTGGGGAAGGGCGACCTAGCTCCACGCTCTCCGCCTCGGGACTGGGCCTGCTGCATCGCAATGTGCATCATTTTGGCATCTCTCTTCGCCTCCTTAACCTCTTTTTCACTTCGCTCGACGGCCAGAACAGGGGCGTCGTTTTCTCTTTTCTTGTCTTCTAGGGTGATGTCTGCCGAAGAAGCATCAGTTGCGGCATCAACAAGGGCGGAAATCTTATCGACTTCGACTTCTTTCGTATCAACGCCAGTCAAGCCAGATGATGGTTTGTCCGCGGTAGGCCGAGAATCTCCGGAATCCGTTAGAGTCGACCTGGCGGCAGGCAAGTACGTTTTATGAAGCTTCCTGGGTGCGAGTGAAAATTGGGGGGAGAAAGCTAGCGCGCTGCACGAAAGTTGGCACAAAAAAGCGAGGGAGAAGGCGGAGCGACCTGATCTCCCATCAAGGCGGCTTCTCATGTTGACTAATGACAATAATTTGGATCGATTTGAGGCTTTCTTGCGAAAGTTTCTGCGGAATGTGTGAAGAATAAGTGATTGCCCGACTAGTTGAGTAACTGATGTCGGCTTCTGGGGTGGCGAAAGAAGTTTCTGTGCGTCATAATTTACTAAGGCAGTAAGTTACGTACTAGAAGTATGCGTACTAGAATTCCTACTGATGTTTGTTAGATATTTTGCATGGAGAAAGATCGCGCGATCCTGTGTATAAAAATAACGACAATATTTTTTATTTGTATTACGAGCTTACTA
>Ga0315315_10006253_pt1 | contig 11005 bp, 5 predicted proteins | sample M140m3416metaG_FD_203699 | JGI IMG/M metagenome (GOLD analysis project Ga0315315, IMG submission 203699) | Ammonia-oxidizing marine archaeal communities from Monterey Bay, California, United States - M1 40m 3416 | ecosystem: Environmental > Aquatic > Marine > Intertidal zone | place: USA... | reverse complement strand
TGAAATTAACAGTGGTTATTTGGAAGTCATAAAAAACTATGAAGAGCATAACCAACTTTTGAGTAATCCTAAAGTTGACATAGAAATCAATGATGGTCGGCGTTGGTTGGGGGTTCAACCTGATGATGTGAAGTTTGATTTTATGCTAATGAATACGACGTTCCACTGGCGTAGTCATGCTACTAATTTACTTTCTGTTGAATTTTTAGAGCTGTGCAAAAAACATTTAAAATCTGGAGGCGTAGTATTTTACAATACTACTGGAAGTGAAGATGTGGTTAGAACGGCTGCTGCAGTTTTTAAGCATGTGACAATGGTAGGTAATTTTGTTGCAGCTTCAGATAGCCCTTTTGACATTAGCAATGAAGAGAGACGACAAAATTTACTTCGGTTTAAAGATCCCGACGGATCGCCTACATTCCTAAGAAACGAAATGTTTAAACAGGAACTTGAGAGGCTCACTAAAATGCCTTTGCCTGATATGGGGGCTGAGTTAAGAAATTCTGATCAATTCACAATTATTACCGATGACAACATGGCATGCGAGTATTCAAAAAGGAAAGGCTATTGGTTTGAGCCAAATAACAGTTGGATAAGAATGTTTAGTAAACTTAGTAAAAAATGATTAAAGAGAGCAGCAATGTTGAATTATCGATCATTGTCGCAGTTGATCAAAATAATTTAATTGGGAGTGATTCGGGTGGGCTGCCTTGGAAACCAGTAAATAGAGACAAAGAGCATTTTCGAAAATACGTTAAGGGGAAGGCATTGTTACTCGGACGTAAAACTTTTGAGGAAATGAATGGTTGGTTTAATGATGACCATACGCCATTTGTTCTGACAAGAAATAATCAATATGAAACTGGTAATAATGCTATTGCATTAAATAAAATTGAGGATCTTTTCACTTTAGCTGAAGCAAAAGGCATCAAAGAGGTTGTCGTTTGTGGAGGAGCTGAGATCTATGAAATGGCTCTTAATTATGCGAATCTAATAATTCTCACAATTCTAGATGATTTTTTTGATGCGCCTAGAAACTCTAAATATTTTGCTACTCGTGATGAGTTGCACTCAATGGGCTTTAAAATTTTTAAAACAGAAAAATTTCCACAGTCAGAAAAAAACTTTGTGGGTATGTCGATACTATGGCTTCGATCTGATAGAAAGTAAGCTAACCCTGCCTATGTCACCGTGAAAAAATCTTAAAATTAAGACTGAGTAAAAATGAAAAACATCTGCGTAATATTTATTATATTTCTTGTTACTTCGTGTAATGAGAAGGAGAGCCAATTAACTGGAAAAGCGGACGTGAAATCTATTGATAATGATGTGAAAAAATATGTTCCAAAAGTTGGAGCAGTTAATGCAAGTACAATGGATTTAAACCCTGAAGGTTTATTTTGCTTAAAGGGCTCAGATATTCCATATACAGGCAAAACTTTTTCGCTTTGGCCTAATGGTAATATTGAAGCCGAGGGAAATATGAAAAATGGAAGACCCGATGGGCTTGTATCTATGTGGTATGAGACTGGAGAGAAAGCTGGTGAGGGGGCCTATAAAGATAATAAACGTGATGGAATACTTATTGAGTGGCACAAGAACGGAAACAAAAAAATGGAACAAAATTTTGATGCCGGAAATCTTCTTTCGGACAAGTTCTGGGATAAAGAAGGCAATGAAGTTGATTCCTATGAGGATGCGAATAAATAATTCGCTTATCCTTATCTGACTTTAATTTTAGAGATGTCTCTTTTCCCATTCCAGGCAGCTTCAATGGTATGTATTCCTGGAACTAATTGAAAATGGTCACCTTTAATAGGAGAACCATTTAAGTGCCATTGTGTGTGTTCTTCATCTGAAAGTAGGGGTATTGTCTGTTGGTCTCTTGGAATATTCGTATCGATAATAAAAATGGAACCGTCGCTTGGGCTTATTATGTTAAGCTTTTGAGATAAATTCTTCCTTACCCTTGCATTAAGGTGATTATGATTAGATAAGCACCACTTAGTGTAATTCTTGTCTAAGATTAAATTGCCAGATTTGTCATAAAAAGAACTAGAGTTTTTTACTGGTACAGTTTCCTTTGTGAAGAATTCGTTGATTGTTTGCTTCGTATGGCGGCTTGGAAGGAGTCCAGTAATACTATCAATTTTTCTTAGCTTTAGATTGGGAAGTTCAAGCGGTCTTGCGTGTCTCTTTTTTATCAGATGAGTCATCATTTCATTCCATGCTGGTGCTGCGGATTCAGTGGTTAGTGTGCCGTTCATTGTTTTGCCACTAAGATTTCCAAACCAAACGGCAACTGTATAGTCACGATTATATCCAACGGTCCAAGCATCACGAAATGAGCTACTTGTTCCAGTCTTAACAGCAACTCGATGACCTGAAATATGAAGTGGAGAGTTTATACCGAAGGCTTCGGATCTAGCATCATTATCACATAAAATATCAGTGATAATATCCACTGCATTTTTTGAGGCTATGCGTTCTGGTGATGATGATTGATCTTTGGTGAATTTTGATGATAATTTTATTCCAGAGCGAGATAAATTTGAATAAGCCGAGGCAATATCAATTAGTCGGATTTTTCTATTTCCTAATACAAATCCTGCACCAAGCTGATCAATAGTCTCCTTGGTATTAAAACCAAAACGGGTCAAATAATCAAAGCCGGCTCTAGCGCCAGTGATGCTCAGTGCATAAACGGCTGGAATATTTAGAGAACACGCAAGGGCATCTCTTAGTCTAGTCGGACCATTAAATGAGCGATTAAAATTCTCAGGTTCATAAGCATGAAATTTATTGGGAACAGAATCTTGAGTGTCTGGTAATAAACTGGCTGCGTTTAAAGAACCATCCTCAATACCAAGCAGATAAATAAAAGGTTTTAGTGTTGAGCCGGCATGACGCCAAACTAATGCAGCATTGTAATCCTCCTCAGCACCCTGAGTTTTACGACTTACAGAAGATACTGCAAGGACAGCACCGTTTGAGTTATCGATTACTACCATTGCTGCGTTGTCAATCAAGTGCCTATTGAGAATTCCTAGACGTTTTTTTAATATGCTGTCGGCATGTTCCTGCAATGAAAGATCAAGAAAGGTAGGAAGCTTTTTACCTTTACAAGACTTTATTATTTCCTTGGGAATCAAATTGACATAATCACTAGCGATGGAAGGAGGAGTGGACTTTATAATGGTTGGTGGAAAATCAATGAGTCTTTTTGATGTGGAGCTGTTTATAATATTAAGTTCTTCGAGTCTATCAATGGAACGAAGATATTTTTTGTGAGCATTTTTCCATTTCGACCAAGGATTAAAATTAGTTGGAGATTGCGGAAGCCCCGCAAGAAAAATAGATTCACCTAGAGTAAGGTCTGAAGCATTCTTACCAAAATATGTTTGTGCTGCAGATTCGGGGCCTAGCCTACGATTACTATAGTCTAGTTGGTTCAAGTAAGCCTCTAAAATTTGGTTTTTGCTCCAAATTCTTTCGAGCTTCATGGCCAACAATGTCTCGCTTATCTTATTTTCAATTGATCTCTTAGTTCGTTTTGTAGCTAGCTTGATGGTTTGTTGTGTGATCGTTGAAGCCCCTGAAAGTTGATTTCTATGTTTAAGGTTTCTAATGGCAGCGCCTATGATTGCCTTTCTATCTATTCCATCGTGATTATTAAAACGGTGATCCTCTAAAGCGATAGTAACCGTTGGTAGGTGCGGCCCCATCTCATTCAATTTGACTGGCAATTGAATTCGAGCAGTATCTGAAGAAATTTGTTTTACCACTTTTCCTGAATTGTCCAATACGCTTACTGTGCCCTCTATTTCAGACAAAAGCTTTTTTGGGATCTGAATACTATGGATAAAAATGTCGGTAACAACGGACAGCATTAAAGAGGCCAATGGCAATACAAGGAATATGAAAATAAATCCTAACTTATAGATATTGCGGTATCCGTTTTTATTGCTCATTTCCCTTTGACGAACAATTTGGAATTGTTACTTAGACCACTAAATCTAGGCTCATACATTGGTGTGATCGTTGATGCTGGCCAACTAAATATGCCAGCAGACGTGACTCTTGCTAGTAAGCTATAATTTGATTCTCCGTTATTGAGTCTATTAAAATATAGATTTGATTCATTATCTTTTAATTCGGAATGATCAAGAACCAACTGTTTTTCATTGATATCATTTGGAATTGAATAAAAATCTGAAATTTGAGGTAAATTAAAATTAACCACCTCTAGTGAAGCAGCCAGTTCATCTGTGATGGCTACATAATAATGATTTCTGTCATTTAATATTCGATAGGTGATTAGCACTTCATCGCCGAGCTTGAGTGGGTTCTTGGACGAGCCTGTTCTACCTGGATCTGTTAAATTTTTTAATACCCTCTCAATTCTTAGTCCTCGATCTTCTCTTTTTGAGTTGGTATCGTCTCTCAGAATTTTTGCGTCTGTCAGATAATAAATTGGATCGTTTAAGCCTTTGAAATTGAATCTGTTAATTTCATTTAAAGGTTTCATACTCCAACCGACAGAGTATTTATTTTTAGAGACTATTTCGGCTACGATTTGTTCAACATTGAGTTCTTGATGTTGTTCCTCTTTCATCATTGAACGTATACACATCAACAACCAAAGATTTTCCTGAGTGGATAAATTTTTAGAATCCTCTAAATACTTAAACAATTGTCTTCGAAACTTAGGTTCTAGATTATTTTTCCAGCGAGGATTAGAAATGGTATTTAGAGCTATGTATTTAACGGCATTTGCTCTGGAGGTGGAGTAAAAGTTGTTAGGATCAAAAGCTTTTTGAGGAGACAAATCACTAATTTCATCGGCGAGAAGATTTCGTTCCTCTGGCATGACATCAAAGTGGAGCATGGCCATAGCAAGAAAGGCTCTTGATTCATCTCTGATTTTCTGCCTATTGAGATACAGCTCTTGAAGTTCTCCTACAGGCTTGTCTTTAAAGTTAAATTGGCTGGCTACGAAGGCTGCGAATGATTTTAATTCCCGGTTATTTCTTGCATGGCCCTTAATTATTGAATTGAGAGATTTTTCAAGTTTGGTTGTTAGGATCGCAGGAACTTTGTAATCAAGATCCTGACATTGGCGGACGAGCCATGCGGCTTGGACAGTGACGTAAGCATTTGGATGAGATGATCCAGCCCAATAAGGAAGGAATCCGTTTTTATCGACATGTTCTGCGAGATAGTTCAATCCCTCTTCAATAGTTTTTTTATAGTTATGGTGTCGTTTACTTAAAGTTGGTAGATACTCGAGTAAATTGGCAAGATTGATATAGCCTAAAAGCTTACTTGTTCGTTGCTCAAAGCACCCGTGAGGATAATCAAGGAGTTCTGGAAGACTTTGTAATTTCGGTAGAAAAGCTGAACGTGACAAAGTTAAATTAAATTGCCCTTCCGATTCTGGCCAAAATTTAGGTAGTGAGTTTTTTAAGCTAAAAATATTACCCTCAGTTTGTATTTTCCCATACGCACCGACACTCTGAACAATTCCTGGTTTATGGACTGGCAACTTAATTGAAACACGATCTGTTAAATTTTTATCTCCTTGCAAATGAGCCGAAAAAATAAATTCAATTTCTTCAATTCCTTTAATAACCCTTGCTTTCGCGTTGAAGATTCCAGGTACATTTTTATCTAGAGGTCCAATCACCGTTTTGTTTTTATCTATGAATTCGATACCTTTGGTAGTTTTTAAGGAAACATGAACATTCGACTGGTCCTTAAATTGTTGCCTAATGATAGCCCTCAAGTTAATTTCGTCGCCTTCTCTCACAAACCGAGGTAATGCCGGCTCAATCATAAGCCTTTTGTTGACCCTAAATGTAGTTTCTCCTTTACCGAACTGATGGTTCTTAGTCTGTGCAAGTGCACTTATTCTGAAGGCAGTTAAATTATCTGGTGCAAGAAAATTAAAGGAGGCCTTTCCGTTTTCATTAGTTCGTAATCCTGTTATCCAAAAGGCTCGGGCAAGAAAGTTTTTTCTGGTGTTATTTAGTGAAGTAGAAGACCCATATGCTCCACCCCCACCGATAAGGAAACCTTTTTCGGTGACGTCCTCTTCAACAAAACTTTCCACATGATTATCCAAAGCATGAAAAGTGGAAACATTATGATATCGCATTGGATAAAAAGCCTCCAATATTGGAGGTAATTCCCATTTGCCTAATTTCAAGACGGCATCATCTACACAGATTATAGATAAATCACTGCCAATTACAGGTGTTCCATTATTAGTAATCGAAACAGAACCAACACCGCGCGAACCAGGTTCAAGATCAAATTCCTCAAGACTGAGATCAACGTTTAATTCGAGTTCGTCACGTTTTACAATGAGTTCAGTTCTGCCTAACCTTTCAACGGGAAGTTTTTCACTCCCTCCGGATTTTACTAGATAAACAGTTGCAAAAGCGTTAGGGAAATATTCTTCTTTTATAGGGATGTCAATTCGATTGGCATTGTGGTCTAACTTAACAATGAATTGTTCCAAGACTTTGTCTGTTTCTATGGCGACCCATGCAGTGCCGCCAAAAGGAGCCTCCAAAGCAAGGGAAGCTTTTTCTCCAGGCAAGTAGAATTTTTTGTCTGACTTGATTGCAAATCCATCTTTCCCATATATTGGATACCTTGCCCTTGCTTGGCCGGCCAAAGTGATTGAAGAACTGCACCGGATAGCCCCATTTTTTTCTTTACCGACCACAACGTATTTACCTGGTCGATTATCTACATCAATTTTTAATTTTTCTCTTTCGGCGACATTAATGGTCTGACTGAGTGATTTTATTTTCACATGATCACTGAAGTTTCGGTATCTAAACAAACCATCACCGAGGTCCTCCTTCACGGTTTGAGCTTCTATTCTAAAAACATCAATATCAATGATATTACCAACAACGAATTGATCCTTAGGATCAATGTTTTCTAACTCAAGCTCCAGATAGGGAGATTCATCTAGATACTTTGGTCTTAGAGCCATTCCTAGAATTGATTTATGCGGTTGAAGAGTGCCAGATATCCCATTTGAAATCGTCCTCCCTTCTGGAGAAAGGACATCAACTTGAAGGTTGAATCGATATCTTGGTCTTGAGAAGGTTTCATTCTCCGGAATTTTGACACTTATTATTCCCGAACCATTATCGTTTAACCTTAATTCACCAGATGAGTTTTTCCTAAAGTAAGGTCTCGAGGAAGGTTCATTAGAGTAATAATCATAATGCATCAATCCTGATGGAATGTGGGCTTGCTCCCAATTAATTGACCATCGGACAACGGCTCCACTGTTTGGTCCACCATGAAAATAATTGGATTGAACATTGATCTTTGCCGTATTCCCTCCGGAATCACTCGAGTTGTTCAAATTAACCTCGAAAAGCGGAACACGATATTCTTCAATACGAAAAAATTGTTCGCCAAAACCATTCGATGTCGACAATCGATACCCACCTAAGCTTATGTTACTTGGTATTTTCCACTCACCTTCCCATCCACCTAACTCGTCAGTAACGGCCGTTCCTTCAGCAACCACCTTACCATAGTACCCTTCAGATATTTTCCAATTGATGGGTTTAGCTATGGGTAAATGAAGTTTATCGTTTTCTTTTGACCTTACAATTCCCTTGAATTTGACCACGGTTCCCGGTCGGTAAAGATTACGATCAGTAAATACAATTCCTAAAGAAATGGGTTTGGTTCTTTTTGAACGAGTCCAACCGGAATTATAAAACTTTCTCGAATTAATTAATGCTACGCAAGTTTCATTTTCAGATGTATCGATTAAGACATGGCTGGACTGAGAATTTATTTTGAAAATAACATTTCCCTTATCATCACTCTTTGCGGTTTCTAGTATTTCGTTTTTTGAGGAAACTAGACGAACTCTTTTTCCGATAACAGGGTTTGAAACCGTCATGTCTTGTAACTTGAGAATAAGATGATCTGAAGTTCTTTTTTGGGCTACATAAAGCTCCGTAAAGAAAACAATTGACCGGTTGGCAATGATTTTACCTGAATCTGTATTTGCTGACAGCTCTAGGAGGTACGCGCCGTTAAGGTGATCTTCATGTGCTTTAGGCTTCCATTCGATGTCTTGATATATGCTTTTGTCCTGATCTGGAGCTTGCAATAGTCCAGTAGAAATTTCATTTAAGGATAGTTGATCGACAAGAAGTTCTCCGTTTTGAAAGAGCCTATTCCTAGCGACTCCGATTTTATGTTCAGGAATTTTCGCAAGTACCCATTTTGTCTGTCCTGTGTTGGCATGAAGTATTTTTGTTTTTAAACCTATAGCAGCACGCGTAAAGTACATCGTGCTTGGTAGATAGATTGATGGTGGTAGGCCAGTAAACTCGACATCAACGGTTTCTGATTTTTCCATAGTGTATCCGGAAACACTTTGCAGACTTTTACCAAGATTGATTTTGTAGGTTCCACGAGGATTAAACTTTCCTTTGATATAAATTGAACGACCTGAAGCATATTGCTGAAATGATTCAATCGATGGAGTGATTGATATATCAGTATTTTTAAGACTCGAGTGATCAACGCTTTGATCAAAATTAATAGTGATGCTCATTGAACCAAAAACATCCTGGAAAGCTCTACTAGAAATAATCGTTAATGGTTTTGTAACGCCCAAAGGAAAAACTTTTGTGTACGGAATTTTAGAGTTCGTACGGGCATCCTTTATGCCATCAACTATAAGATCAACTCTTCGGTTGACTGGAAAAGATCGGGAAGGTTGGACGCTAAAACTTTGTCCTATCTTAGGAATGTCAGAATCTTTTGAACTGGGTTTGGTATTTAACGTTGGTAGTAAAATCATTGAATTAATTTTCTCACCTGAGTCGTGATCTTGAAAAAAGATCGAATCCTTGGCGTTTGAATATTCAATGTCATAATTAAACATTAATGGAATAATCGGTGTACTGTTTAGACCTGAATCTTTGGCACGAAAACTAGTTGTTGCTGAGAGTTCTGGCGCTTGAAAGATTTTGTCCTCGAGTTTTGAATCAACAATTAAATTACCATTAAGGTCCGCAATCTTTGGATTTATCTTAACTTTATATGATGTGCCAGGGACTAAATATTGATCAATTGTGCAGTGAACCTCGGAACTACTTTTCCAGATGTGACTGTAATTGACTTTTGGATCAAATATCAAGGGTTTGATTTTTCCAGATCGGCCGATTCTCTCATCACTAACGATTGATTCTTGAAAATATAACTTTAAAAGTGACCCTTTTGAAATTGAGCCTGAATTTGGAATCAACCGTATCGATTCTTCTGGTTCTTGTGCAAAAATATTAGATTGAATAAAAAAAAGGATGACACATGGAAAAAGCATTGCCATTCTCGCTGAAAATTTTTGTCCAATGAGTTTGTTCATAGAGATGCTTTCTGAAGGGATTCAAAACAGGACCTGTATAAGTCATTAATCCTTTTATCATACTTGATTTTGAGAAAGACTTTGAAGTTTTGAGATGCTTCTTCGAAATCTCCAACACTCATCTGTATTCTTCCAAGCGTTTCTAATGCTTCCAAGTGGTTAGGCTCAAGAACTAATAATTTTTTAAGTAACTCCTTAGAAGCTTTGGTTTTATTCCTTCTTTCCAATATTTTTGCTTTTAGATATAGGGCAGGCTTACACTTTGAATCAATTGATATGGCTTTATTAACCTCCGAATATGCTAGTTCGATTTGTCCTTCATTATGCAACAAATTCGCAATTTTTTGGACATCATCAGCGCTTTCATTGGCACGTATTTTTTTTTCGAACCTTCGTAATTCTTGAAAAAATTTTACTCCAGGATGTCGTCTCTTGTAGCTATATTTATTAAAGTTTATTCCCAGCTTCTCTTCAGCTTTTAGTGCTTGGCCGCTATTAGCCATAATGACACCAAGATTGTATTTTACGAACAGAGAGTCAGAATCAAGTTCGTAGGCTTTTGATGCATCAAGAATGGCGAGTTTATCTAATTCGAACCGGTTAAAGATGGAGGCTCTCTTTATTATCAAATCAATATTTTTTGGATCTATTAAAAGAGAAGCATCCAAATTTTCAATCACTTCCCTAGAGTTGTTAATTTTATCATATTTGGGGTTCCAATTCTTTGTAATGCCATCATTCGGATGAGCCTTTCTCAATTTAGTGGTGTATTTTTGCATGGAGCCCCAATCACGAACCACAAATGATAATCGTCCTAGTTGGGCAAGATCGTTTGGATCATCCCTTAGTTCGCTGAGCCTTTTGAGGTATTTATATTGGCTCTCATCGTCCTCTATCGATTCGTAATACTTAGCTAGATTAGATATGGGTAAAATATAATTAGGATCTAGAATGAAGGACTTCATCCACAACCTCTTCGCTTCCTCAGCATTTAAGTGATGAGACTCAATCGTACCCTGCATATTTAACACTTCAGCGTCTTCATCCTTGAGAATTTCATTCAATCTTAACAGTGTATGATGACACTGTTTGTATAACCCAAGGGAAAGTTGGGCTTTGGATAGTTTTCTTAAAATTGTCAGGTTGGCTGGATCATTTTTTAATATTCGTTTAGATATTTCAATAATTGCATGCGTATCTTTTTTTGATTCTGCTCTTAATAATTCCGTTTGGAAATCAGCGCTTAATCCGTATAAAGCACTTAAAAGAGCTAATAGAGTAGTTATAAGCTTGATAAATGATGACATGAGGGAGGATTCTTAATTAGAACTATATGATAAAACGGCTATGGTTAAGAATAACTTTCATCCTAATTTTAAAAAATCATTAAATTGATAATTAAACTTTATTTAATAAGTAAATGGAATTTGTTATCATCAATGAAAGGTAATCGTGAAGGTCATTGGTATAGATTATGGAGAAGTTAGGGTCGGAGTTTCATGTAGTGATGATTTAGGTATGTTCGCCCATCCGCTTGAAACTATTCATGTCAAAAAAGCCGATCCAATCAAAAGAATCATTGAGATT
>Ga0315315_10006252_pt1 | contig 11006 bp, 9 predicted proteins | sample M140m3416metaG_FD_203699 | JGI IMG/M metagenome (GOLD analysis project Ga0315315, IMG submission 203699) | Ammonia-oxidizing marine archaeal communities from Monterey Bay, California, United States - M1 40m 3416 | ecosystem: Environmental > Aquatic > Marine > Intertidal zone | place: USA... | reverse complement strand
ATGAACAGCCGATAGAGGAATACTTGCGCTGTTGGAGTAACGAGTGAAGACTACCGGTTTTGTTTGGGACGAAAAATATATGTGGCATGATGCAGGCAATGCTCTTGGTGTGCTGCCAGTGTCAGGTGATTTTCAACCCTGGGTTCATTTCGAAAACTCGGAAACCAAGAGACGTCTGAAAAACTTAATGGATGCTTATGGTTTTACGGCAAAACTTCATGGTATCGAGCCGTTCAGTGCCAGCCTAGAGCAATTGGGCCGCTGCCATACTTCAAAATATATTTCCCACATCAAAGAGTTGAGTGACGATAAAGGGGGTAATGCAGGAGAGTCCACTCCTTTTGGCCCGGGGAGTTATGAAATCGCCTTATTAGCCGCCGGAGGGGTAATTGCCGCAGGCAACGCGATCTTAGATGGTCAGGTAAAGAATGCGTACGCGCTAGTAAGACCCTGCGGTCACCATGCCGAGGCTGATCGGGGTAGAGGTTTTTGTATCTTTTCTAATATTGCAATTGCGGCAAAGGAATTTTTGCAGAGAGACTTGATAAATAAAATTGCAGTTGTTGATTGGGACGTGCATCACGGTAACGGCACGGAATCAGCATTCTATGAAGACCCTTCGGTTCTAACTATCTCACTGCATGAAGATTCTCTATACCCCTATAATACTGGGGGAATTGGTGATCAAGGTTCAGGAACCGGTGCAGGCTTCAATATAAACATACCTTTACCTCCGGGAAGCGGCGGTGGCGCCTATCGTAAAGCTTTTGAGTCAATTGTTATTCCTGCCCTTGACCGTTTTGAGCCTGACATGATTCTTGTTGCCAATGGGCTGGATGCCTCGACTTGGGATCCTTTGGGACACATGATGCTGCTTTCTTCTCATTATCGGTTCATGACTGAAAAGCTTGTCGAGACCGCTGAGAAAGTTTGTGCTGGTCGGCTCTTGGTTGTGCACGAGGGGGGCTATTCGGCGGGCTATGTGCCGTTTTGTGGTATCGCGATCATGGAGGCCCTGAGTGGTGAGGAGAGCGGGGTGGTTGATCCTTTTTCAAAGTACGAATCGGCCTGGCAAGATTTGCAGGAAAATCAAGAAGCGGCGCTAGTCGCGGCGAAAAATGCATGGCTTAAAGCTAAGCTTGGCGAGCAAGATTCAACGTAGTTATGATTGGATAAGTCTTAGGCCTTTTTCGGACTACTTTGGTTAGGGGCGAGGAGTCCGTGTCTTGGGCCCAAGCTGGGTAGGTATTATTTCATAAGCAAGTTTTATCCAATCACAAAGCAGAGGGCGCGTGTCGCGAGGGTCAATAACTTCCTCAATGCCAAAAGCTTCCGCTGTCCTCAATGGAGAGCGAAATTCTTCAAGTGTTTCCTCTAATTCGCGCCTCCGTGCGTTCGGGTCGTCTGCTGATTCAATGTCACGGCGATACGCGGCTTGCACGCCTCCCTCGATTGGGAGTGAACCCCAATCGGCAGAAGGCCAAGCATAACGCAAGTTAAGTCCGTCCCTGCCATGCCCCCCTCCTGCAACTCCATAGCAGCGGCGAATAATAAAGGACACCCAAGGAATCGTCGATTGGTAAACAGCCATCAGAGCTCTGCTGCCCAGACGCACAGTACCTTCTTCTTCTGCTTTTATTCCGATTAGAAAACCGGGGTTGTCGACAAGGTTAACCATAGGTAAATGAAAGGTGTCACACAGATCAACAAAGCGCATCATCTTCTCTGAGGCGTTCGCTGTCACTGCTCCTCCGTCAAAAAAAGTATCGTTGGCCATTAGTCCTATCGGATGCCCGTTGATTCTGGCAAGACCTACAGCTAATGATTTTCCATAGCCCGGATTTATTTCGAAGAAGGAGTGTTCGTCTACAACTGAATTGATGACGTCCCGCACTTGGAACATTTGCCGACGGTCTCGCGGAATAACTGCCAGTAAAGATTCATCTCTTCGGTCGATAGGGTCGGTGCAATCAATTACTGGAGGCGACTGCCAAACATTTTGTGGCATGTAAGATAGAAATTTCTTTATCTCATTAAAAGCCTCCTCTTCCGTAGATACCTCGTTATCTACTGCGCCACTTTGATTCGCGTGGATTTGAGATCCGCCTAGTGCGTTTTTTTCAACTGGTTTCCCAAATCCACGTTCTACAACTGGGGGCCCAGCGACGAAAAGTTGGCTGTTGTCTTTGATCATTAAAGAGAAATGGGAGATGGTAACCCTGACTGCGCCTAGGCCCGCAACTGAACCCATACAAGCACACACCACGGGAACCACCCCCATTAGTTGCATCGTTTTCTCAAAGCCTTTGAGCGCGGGAACGTAAGAGTGGCCTACCATCTCCAGCGTTTTTACGCTGCCGCCGCCGCCGCTGCCATCCACTAAGCGAACCATTGGGAGTCGCATTTCTAGAGCGTATTGCTCTCCGTAGCCAGACTTATCTCCAACTTTTGCATCGGCGGCTCCGCCCCTAACCGTAAAATCATCGCCACCCAGAACAACGCGCCGTCCATCTATGCTTGCAGTACCTAAAACAAAGTTTGAAGGAACAAAACTTAGGAGGTTTCCATTGGAATCGTAGTCGACTTTGCCTGCTAAGGCGCCTATTTCATGGAAGCTATTCTTATCTGCTAAGGCGCCTATACGTTCGCGAACAGTAAGACGATTATTGTCGTGTTGTCGCTTTATTCTTTCATCACCTCCCATCTTTTGCGCGAGAACCTCGCGCTTTCTGATCTCGTCAATTTCGTCTTGCCAGGACATCCTACTTTCCTCTTTCAATCGATAAATAGCGGCTTTCTTTTACCTGACTCAAGCCTGTCAGTTTTACTTCACCTAATCAACAGTTAAAGGAACGCACAGGTTCAGTAATCAATACAATAATTGAGCAAATCTTTTATAAGTAGAATAGAAATTTATGTTTACTCGATTGGAGCTGCGCAATAAAAATTCTCGGCGATGTCTGTATTGCCAGCTCCCGAATACGTTGCTACCTCAGGAAAAACACAAAGAGGCCTAGTTCGAGTAACTTCGCCGTTCATTATCTTTGATGCCTTCAAAGAATCGGGGGCAATACCGTTTTCTACCCAATTCTCTAGGGCAGAGAGAGTATCGAATCGATCAGGTCCTGGTCCGCCTGAGCAGTGCCCCATGCCCGGCACCATGAATAAGCGGAAAAAATTCTGCGTGCTCTTTAATGCTGTTTCGTAGTTCAAGGCCTGTATGTCGTCCGCAACTACATTCACGACACTTTCGAAATAATTTATAGACGCGACAGGCGAAATATCGGGATCACTCCAACCGTGATAAACGATTAGCTTAGATCCACCATCGCGTAAATTTCGCAAATCGGGGTTGTTCGAATCTACGGCAGCGCCAACTTTTTCAAGCGCGAAACTAAGATCATCGTCGAAGTCAAAATTTTGGAAATCCCATTCTGGGTCATCGAATACGAACCATCGAAAAAATCCTTCACCACCTAGCCAGTGCAAAGATGTAAATGGTTCAGCTCCTGTCACCCAGAGCCCCCAGCCACCTGGATCGGCTTCTCCTCCTGGAACGAGACCAGGGTAAACTAGTTCACCAGACGATGTTTCGACTCCAGACCAGATTTTTTCTACAGCTGAAACTTGTTTTGGTGTAAGACAAGAGTCGTTATTGATTCCTACAGGACACTGGATAGATGCTGGCTTAAAGTTGCAAGCTAGAGGGTTTTGTAGAATTCCATCTTCGATTCCGTCAATGGTGTCACAAGCAGAATTCACCGCATTACCGAAGGCGGGTAATTTAGAGCGAGGTATCCATGCCTCTTGATCTTCTAACATGGCGAGGGAATACCAAAGGTGCGAGCCCGCATAGAAACGAGTCCAATCATTGGCGGGATTGCCGGCGATAATACCGTCGAAATCGTCTGGATATCTTTGAGCTTCCATTAATCCCATTTGCCCCCCTTTGGAACAACCTGTGTAATAGGCATAAGACGGCGGGGAATTGTAGAACGCTTCTGTAATGGCTTTCGCATTAGTGGTTGTCACGTGAAGTCCACGATGCCCAAAGTCCTCTATAAGGTCAGGTCGACCTGAAGCCCATGATGCATCAAAAAGGCCTCCACTTTGATCGTGCCCGGTATCAGTGCTGGCAGTTGCATAGCCTCTATCCAATGCTGCAGCCATCGCAGAGTAACTAATTACCCCTGCCATCCCGCCATTGCCAACTCCATTATATTTCCCATTCCAATTGCTTAATGGTAGCCAGACCTCAAAGTTTACCGTGGGTTCTGTGACCCCAACAACGCGACAAAAAGCAGGTGTATCCAGCAAGTTGCTGCTGTTTGCTGGCGAGAAACTGTTTGCGTCAACAACTTCCGAAATGCTGATGACGGTATCTGCCAGTATAATATTGTTGAGTGATGCGCAGGACTCACGAAGATTAGTCGATTCTTGTGCTGTCAGTGAAATTGATAAAAAAAACCAAGAGCCAAGGACTAACCTTAATGAGACTAATTCTTTTCCGATTTGCATGGGCTTCCTTTCTTATTCTTGTTAGAAGACTTCTTAACTCTCTGGTTTTGTAAGGTCTCGATTGGGTAAAGGAATTAACATCGAAGTCTTGGCCACATAATCTTGATAGTTGGCATCAGACCCCCAGCGTCTTTGGGCTCCTTCTTCTAAGAGTTTTACACCACTTACTTTGACCAACAAAAACGTCACGAATACTGGTGAAATGAGTGTCGCAAATTGCCATCCGACAAGTGTTGGAAATGCTATTAGAGCGATCCCCATCCAAAGGATAATTTCTCCGAAATAATTTGGATGCCGAGAGTATTTCCATAACCCTGTTGATATGAACTTATCCCTATTTACCTCGTTTGACCGGAACTGAGTCTTTTCACGATCCGCTTTTATTTCTATCATAAAGCCAATTATCCAGAGGGCGAGACCGAATATAAACCAGAGTCCCAGTGGGCGTTGAGTCATTGAGGTGATTGCTGCTAACGCAGCGGCGGAAGTAATAAACACCCAGGCACCACCGATTGTCCAGGTCACAAGGAAGCGCCAGAAGTTAGTCTTAAGCTCAATGAATCTTCGGTCTTGCCCTGCCTTTTTGATTCGGAAGTATAAGAATGAGCCGAGGCGGACTGCCCATATGCTGATCAAAACACAAATTACTAATCCGCGTATGTCTAGAAGAGGATGCAATACTGCTGCGATCGCGACAGAGGTTACGTACGACAATGAGCCGGTTAAATCAAAGTAGTGTTCCGTCTGAAAGTAATAACTCGGAATAAATACTAACCAGTGAAGGAGGAAGCCAATACCGGCACAAATGGCGAACAGTGGAAGACGAGGAACGTAAACGCTACCCTGACTCCCTGCAACAGCTAAAGTTCCACTGATGGAGAGGACGATAATTATCACTGTGATGTTCTTTATCACTTGGATGAATCCTTAAAAATTCACGCGGGCTATTGCAATTCCACTCTCGCCAGCAACCGCATATAATAGGTATACGATCCCATTCTCAGAGTAAAGCGCAGGATCACGTAATTGGTTTACCTGACCATACGCTGTACTGCGCACCGATGGTTCATTTGGGGCTGACGCACCCTCCCATTCAAATTCTGGGCTTAGGAGAATAACTTCTTCAGATTCAGTCCAGTCCATCCAATCTTTTTGCAGGTCTACGGTGCTTAACATGATGCTCTCAGGTGCATCTCCTACCCGGGTCCAAAAAACAAAGAGATGACCATCGCGAACCATTACAGCCGAGTGTCGCATATTCTGTTCAAAAAGGCGTGGACCTTCCTCGAAATTGCTTAAGCCATCTTTGGACCGATAAAATTGTCCAGGCATTGCTAAGGCATAGGTCATACCTGCATATTTAAAGGTTCTAAAATAGCTTCTGCCGATGTTTTCTTCCCGAGCAGAAAAATTGATTCCATCATCAGAAGTCGCGACGCGAGAATGTTGAAAAGCAGGACCCTCTAGGCCGTGGTAGTACATAATAATTTTTTGGTTTTCATTATCCACATGAACATCAGGTGAGGCGATATGAGGTAGTGTAAATTCGAGTGCGAGATCATGTGAAACAGGGGAGCCTAATCCAGAAACCCCACGCCGTGCTGCTGTCAATTCAGCAAGTTGATCATCTGAAATTGGAGGAGGTGTGGGTGCAAAGTATGAATCTTCGATTCTCAGAGATCCTGGCGCGTGAACTTGCCACGGCCCGGTTAGCTTGTCGGCGTAAGCAAGCCGAATATACAAACCTTTGTGATCTGCGAAGTAGAGATAGTATTTCCCTAACGGATTCGAAACCCATTCGGGTACGCGAATTAGAGATGGACCTTGGATATTAGCCCCTATGGTGGGGTGCAAATCTGGCCCGATGATTGGTCTGTCTAGTATCCTTATAACATTTACTGAGCTTAGGTCCGGTTCTTGGGCTACAAGTGGGCTCGTTGAAAGACAGTTGACTAGTAAAAAACTAAATATTGTCGAAGATACCTTTAGTTTATCGAGCATACAAAATCCTTAAAATTCCGATTCATGACCTAAGAGTAAGAGTCGAGCATGCAAATGTCCATAACTGCCTTCCCGATTTTCAGGTCATTGGTCCGTTAGCCCTGAACTCATCTTCGTTCGCTTTTGGGGCAGCTCAACAAAATTTGGATCCCGATCTTCTTTTGGGGCGGTCATCGCTTCTCTGATTTCATCTTGTTGAAGCATACTAGCATTCCAGATGCCAATGTAATCTAACGTGTCGGTCGTGCTATGGTCCCGGGCATAATTAATAATCCGTTTACTGCCATACACGGCTAGCGGCGCTTTCTGCGCGATTTTCTGCGCGATTTGCATTACGCCCAACAGCATCGCTTCATGGTCTCGGTATATTTTATTAACAAAGCCCAGAGCTTTTGCCTCTTCAGCGGACATTTTTCGGCCGGTATACGCTAACTCCTTTACGATCCCTTCGGGTAATAATTTACATATTCGAGGGAAGGTCCCTACATCGGCTGTCATGCCTATGTTTATTTCAAAAATTGAAAGAAATGCATCTTCAGTCATGTAACGCATATCACATGCGGTAATGAGATCGACACCACCGCCTATTGCTCCGCCTTGTATGGCTACAAGAACCGGAATTCGGCACTCTTCTAGGCACGAAAAAGTTTGTTGTAGATATTGAACTGTGTCGTAAAGTTTTGCGCCATCTACGCGATTTAACTTCTGCTGTTTTTCACGAGCGACAGTTTCTTTCTTCGAGCTTCCGAAAACAGATATATCTATTCCTGAGGTAAAGTGAGGTCCTGTTGAAGAGATCACTATTACACGTGCTAAAGATTCTTGATCGATTCGTCGTATAATTTGAGGTAGTTCATCCCAAAACTCTGGAATCATGCTGTTGCGTTTTTCCGGCCGGTTAAGAGTTAAGTGCGCGATATTATTTTCGATAGTCAGGCTGAAGCAGGTGCTGTCCACTTTCTTTCTCCTAAGTTAATCCCTTCGGCAGTGAAAATTAACGGTCTCTCTACCGCTAGTTACGTTTTCGACTACAGCACCCCAGGAAGACGTACCGGAGGTTGCCATGCGTCTTCGCCGATCCCGCATGTATAAATCAAATGTTATCTTTTGTTGGATATCTAGTGCCGACTCAATATCAATTAAAACAATATTGTAGTATTTGGCGATGAAGTTTTTAGTGAATTGATTGCGTTTTTTATAGGCATCTAGTGCTAACTCTACTCGCGCATCGCCGATATAATCTGATTTGTTCCAAGCATCACACATTGCTCGTATATTTGCTATTTCATTATTATTTATAAAACTACGGGCGTTTGAAATAGTGATGAATATATCTTCCATTGTGTCGGCTGAAATCTTGAGCTTAGATTTTGTTAGCTCCGGCTCATCAGCGATTTCCCTCATCAGCCTATTTATTACCGCACGATCAATTTCTTCCGGCGAAATCGTTGGTGCTAAAACACTTAGCTCTCTTGGAGGCTCTGTGTTGTTCCGAATCTCCTGAGCTCTTGCCTCTTGATCTAGTTTGGAGCCAATATCTGCTCGCAGTATTTCTTGTGAATGGACTGAGTTTATGAAAAAGATGATTAGTGGAATGATTTTATACTGTTGCGGCATGCCTAACTCCTAATAACACAAGTTGTAGACCAATATTTAACGCAAATAAAACCCAAAAACCTTGAGGGGGATAAATTCGGGTCTACTAAATACCCAGCCGGGGGTCGAGAGTACGCTTTTTTGAAGGCGAGCACCAGAGAGGCTAGGAGTAATTCCTTGGGCTTGCCTTTGTAGATCTTAAGATTTATGTGGCATTGCTATTAAGAGATTTTGCGGGCAGCCGTCTAAGTTATTGTCATAACAAATTAAGGGATAATCTGATGGACGCGTTAACTGCAAACGTCAATTGGTTGGGAGTAGGATTAAGTACCATTATATGCTTTATGCTGGGCGCACTGTGGTTTTCGACTAGGCTTTTTGGAGAGAAGTGGGGGGAAGGTATTGGTATTAAAATTGGTCCTGGGCATAAACAATCGGTGATAGGATTAGTTAGTCAGTTTTTTGGAACGCTTTTGCTTGCTTGGATCGTAGGTTTAGCAGTTGGTAACGGTTCGATAGCGTCTGTTGTTTTGATTACTCTCGCGATTTTCTTTATCGTAATAGCGTCGAACCTAATGGGCGAGCATACTTTATATGCTTCATTGGTTGAGGGCGGCTTCGTAATTGTTATGGCAGTTATAATGGTAATGTGTAATTTGGTTATTCTCAGTTAATTTGAGTTTACATAATTTGCGAAAGGCATTTTTTGAGTGTCTTATGCTTCAAGTCAAGATCAAGATCTTTAATTCTTTCAGAAATCACTTGTGAGCTAGGTAAGAGGGCTGCATCTGCCATTTCGCCAAACATAAATTTTACAATTCCGCTGGGAATCTGAGGAAGCGCGGGGCGACTTATGGCGCTACTTAATAATTTTACTAACTCTCTATTGCTGCAGGGTTGATTTGATACCAGGTTAATTGGACCAGAGAAAGAGGATTTTCCTAGTAGTCTTGTCATTATGTTTACTGCATCAACTAGGCTAATCCAGCTAATCATCTGCGTGCCAGAGCCTATGATACCAACCGTAGCTAATCGGAAGGGCAGTAATAAATTTTTTATAAGCCCGCCGTCGGGACTTAACACGAGGCCAAATCGCAAATGACAAGTTCGTATTCCGACTTCTTCCGCCATAGCAGTTGCCTTCTCCCACTCGACGGCGACTTTAGCTAAAAAATCATCACCTGCAGAGCTAAACTCTGAAAACGTTTCTGTGGGATGAGTTCCGTAATATCCGATTGCTGAAGCTGAGAGCAGTGTTTGGGGCTTTTTAGGTAATTCAGCAAGAGCTATGCAAAGAGCTTGCGTAGTCTTTATCCTGCTCTCTAGGATGTCGAGCTTTATTTTTTGATTCCATCGTTTTTGCGAGATATTACTGCCCGCTAAATTGATGACTGCATCCAGAGAAATTGAGCTATCTAGGTGTACGTGATTTTTTTCCTGTATGTAATAGTGGGGTCCTTTTTGTTGATTTCGAACCAATGGGAAAACGGTGTGGCCATCTTCTCTTAATTTTGAACTTATGGCCGTTCCGATCATTCCTGAGGAACCGGTTATTAAAATATTCATTTCAATTTCTTGTTTGGTTGACGTTATGCCTAAAGAACAGGGACTCGATTACGAGTAAAAAAATCAAATCAAACTGTTTATGATTGTTGTCATACTTATAGATTTCTTTAACCCCTCAGAATTTAACTCCCTTAAGCGCTAATTTTTATGTCTTTCTCTTTCTTGTTCCACGAGAACCCTGCGCAGTATCTTACCGGAGGCCGATTTAGGTATTTCTTCAACTATCTCCAGGCTGCGAATTTTCTTATGAGGTGCAACGCGCTCTGCTACAAATGTCATTATTTCTTCAGCGGTTATTTGTCCGTTAAGGACTACAAACGCTTTCGGAATTTCCCCAGCTTCCTCATCTGGGCTTGGAATTACAGCGGCATCCGCGATTCTATCATGACTCACCAGCAGCGCTTCTAATTCTGCCGGGGCAACTTGATACGCTTTGTATTTAATTAATTCTTTTACACGGTCTACGATGAAAAAATATCCATCCTCATCAGCATAACCGATGTCACCAGTGTGAAACCATCCCTCCTGATCAATGCAGTGTTCTGTTGCCTCCGGATTGTTCAGGTAACCCGGCATTACATGAGGCCCTTTAATCAAAACCTCGCCTCGCTCATTGGTGCCCAGCTCTTTTCCAGTTTCAGTATCTATGATCTTTGAATAAGTATTTGGAACGACTTTTCCTACTGCGCCAATTTTTTTGACTGGCACTGGAATAGTATTTATGTGCGAGGCTCCAGCGACTTCGGTTAATCCGTATCCCTGATAAACTTGGCAATCTAATCTCTCAGAGCAGGCTTGCTCAAGTTCCTGACCAAGTGGTGCTGCACCAGAACTGATTAATCTAATGCTTGAAACATCATAATTGTCTACGGCAGGGTGCTTTGATAATGCGAGTAACAAGGGAGGCACTAAATTAAGGCAGCTAATCTTGTATGTCTGAACGATTTCTAAGAATTGTTCCAAATCAAATCGGGGCATAGTTACAAGCGTAACTCCCCGGTATATAGCAAGATTGAGGATGAGTACCATTCCGTAAATATGAAAGAAGGGGAGTACTCCAATCAAGACGTCCTGGTCCCTAAGGGTATTAATAGAACTGGTGAGCACTAAGTTTGCTATAAGGTTTTCATGCGTCAACATGACTCCCTTGGAAAGTCCGGTCGTACCGCTAGAGTAGGGTAGCGCAACTAGATCGTTCTTTGGGTCGATCATAACACTGGGCGGGATCCCGTCATTTTCTAGAAGTTCAGCAAAGGGAGTGGCTCCGTTCGCCTCGCCAAGAACGAAAATTTCTTCAATTTTGCATTCCTTTGCAGCGGGCAATG